>WLWI01001637.1_pt1 | contig 19347 bp, 10 predicted proteins | sample 6701501 | NCBI WGS metagenome assembly WLWI01 (sample SAMN12718690, study PRJNA515312) | sponge metagenome | isolation source: marine sponge | host: Mycale hentscheli | place: New Zealand: South Island, Marlborough, Capsize Point | collected 2014-11-01
GGGGGGGGGGTGGTGACTCTTCTGAGTTTTATGGCCAACTTCACACCAAGGGTTCCCAACCCTAATATAAACCACTTCACTGAAGATATCTAGCATGGCAGAAACCACTTATTACACTTGTCGGAGTGGTATGGCTAAATATTTAACTCTAAGGCTTTATTTTCACTTTTGTTTATTCTGTAACTTTGTAAGGGTTTTGGCAAGCAGGTGAAGCAGTAGCAGTAGGAGACACCATAAAGTATGTACAAATTAGAGCAATTGGAAATAATGTATTATGTGTGTGTGTGTGTGTGTGTGTGTGTGTGTGTGTGCAAGACTGGCAAGTATATTAGGGGCAGACCTGAATACTTGGAATTTTGCTTAGCTTCCTCCACATTTTCACAAGTCCACTATGCTAGTGTATGAAAACTTCTATATTAAATATTCACAACAAATATGCTCACATACCAATAACTTATGCCATGCTGGTTTACTAATTTGATAGTAATCTGCTTGGAAATAAATAAACCTTTCATGTAATTGCTACCAAATTTTCATGACATTAATTATTATGGCTCATTTGAATTCTATACTTTTCTATGCCGACTTAGACTTTATTAATTGTTTTTTTCACGTCGTAAACTAAAGATATATTTTATCGAAGTATAATACTTTGGTGTCTTCGCTCCCCTATGCACAGAAAATGGAATGTGCTGAGGAATTATTTTGTGTTATCAGCTATAAACAAAATTACCATAATGTAGAAGCATGAAAAGAAGTGCTACACTAGCTAACTTGCTATTAAAACATTTCTAGATATATCAGATATCAGTACAGCTGTGCAATGTAGATGACAATTTAATGCTGTCTTCATAAGAGAAACTAAACATGTGAAGGACACCCACTGATAGTTTCACTGCAAAACTAGATTCAAGTACTCGGCTACCTTCTCAGCATAAAGCACAACTATTATCACATACTGCAAGAATAATATTACTGTAGCTAAGTAATTAAGATGTGACAAAAGTGTACATCACCCAAAAATGCTAGTGCCTACATGGGGCTGATAGCTTAGCGTTTTTCTCAACTATCACCACAAAATAAGAAAGTAACACAATAAAATGTCATAAATCATTGTTCTGAATAAGTTAGTACCAAAGTCAGTTAATTGTCAGTAATAATTTTTAATATAAGAGCATGACAGACAGACAGACCAACAGACAGGATGAATACTACAATCCTTTCAAATGTGCATTCATGAATAAATCATTAGCTGTGCAGAATTAGTCATCATAATAAGGAGGTGATTAGTAAGAAGGTCAGGCAAAAGCTGATAAGAGAAAGCAAGTTTGAGAAAGCCAAAATTATGCATAAAAGGACAGAGATCGAGAAGCACAAAATCCTAGCCAAAGGAGAAGGTAATCCATGACTTGAAAAGAAAGAACTAAACAGAGGAAAGGGTTCATGAAGAAAGAAAGCATGCAGGAGAGGACAACTAACTTTAGTGGTAGAGGATTTAAAAATGAAAAAACAACAACACTGTATTCCTAATTTGCAAAAGTCGTTACATTAACTGCCACTGTGTGACACTATACTTGCTACTATTTAATACTTCAATTTATTGTAAATTTTGGCTGTGAGTTGAACTCAAATATTCTATGTATAATGCATTACAATGATATTTATGCAAAATTTATTTAATTTGACCCATACATATTACATTTATAAAGGATGTTTACCTTTCCACAAGATTTACAACAATTGTCAAAGTCAGCTTTTCCAGTATTGATTTTGCAACTAATGCAACATTCATTGTTAAGACTGAATATTGTTTCTTTTAAACCAATTACAAACATTTCAGATTCCTAAAAATAAAGAAAAATATTTGTAGAATAAAGTTAATAATGTTAACTGCAAAAATCTATTCCTACGTCAATTTAATTTGTAGTGTGATACCTGATAGAGTAATAGTTTTATGTTTAAACAGCAAAAGCCATACCTCTGTAAATTCTTTGTTTGGTCAATATCTTACAATTTATATTTATTAAATATGGTTTGAGATTGGATGGAGTGGGGCAGTAAATGGAGTCCATGTGAGAGTGTGCCTATAGCCTGTTTGCAACATTGTTCAAGTTTTACACAGTCATTAGTTTATTAGAAAGAAATAATGCCACTATAATTTAAAGTCTAATCAATGAAGTCATTCATGTTAACGTCAAGGCCAAAACGAATAATTAAACTATTATATAATGAAATAAGGCTACAAGCACACATGTTTGTTACATAGCTATAGTATGTGATCCAAACTATGATTAGGATTAATCAAGAGTACAAATTCTTACATAGCAGACTGCATATACAATTTAGAAGTTATCTAATGTAGTATCACATCTAGAACCACATATGAGGAGTAGTGTTCACCAATGCAATCAAGAAGAACACATGACAAGAAAGAAAGAGCATAGGCAAATGTAGAAAGAACACTGATAAATGTAGAATGCAAAAGTTGGACTTGTTCTTAATACTGTCTATTAATGATAAATAATCTGAAATACCTCTTTTTCTTGTAGTCCTTCAAATGAAAAACTTCTTTTGCTAGGTATTATTGTACTACCAAGTACCATTACTGATAGAGCAAGTACTAAGAATGCGATTGATGTAGCTACTACAGCTAAACTGTCTTCTGTTGGCTCTTCCGTAGAACAACGCACACCTACACACATCCAATTATATATATATTAACAAATTAACCCTATAGGAACATTAAAAAGCATATTACTTTAACTGAAGAAATGAGTGCCTATATTTTGGAAATCCAAACAAGACACAAAAACTGCAATATATTTTTTATTGACATAATTAATGAGCAACCTTCAGGTTAGCGATGTTTAAAAAATAGATCAAATGATATAAGCCATTAATAAACTTATTCTGTCATGTTCCTCAAATTTAAAACATTATTAATTTCAGTTCTTCTAAACAATTATTGGGATGAAATTTGCAATTCGTAAATGCTAAATAAATTTTCATCACTGCATTTAAATACCGGGACAATTCATGTACATTTCCGTATAATGAATTTTACTTTGACTTGAAATCATAATCAGGACGATATGATCATCAATTATTAATAATAATAATAACAACAATAATAACAACAATAATATTAGCATAACAATTTTCATAAAACAGCAATTCAGTTTATTTGGGTGTATATGAGGTTGTTAGAACTGTGAGAAAAGAAATTTTAGTGTGAGTGTCACGTCAGATTTCCACCTGAATTTTTATCAGGCGCAATAATGGTTTAATGGTATTGTTGACATTGATTATTTAAGTTTAAGTACTGAGGCGAGAGCTATTTACGTCAGAGAGATTTTGGTTAAGTAATGTAGTTCAGAAAACAGAACAGAATAAAAATTAATAATAACATTATAGTGAAGTGGTAAGACACAGCATATAAGTTGAAAATAAACGCATAACTGGATGCAAAATACACAAAGTGTAAGTGGATGGTACCATGAAGTTGTTATTAAAATAAGTAAGATGCAACCATAAAAATAATGAAATACGATCGTACCATATCAACAAAATTTGTCGGTATGAAAATGGGTACTACACATAAATATATATACATATTTATTAATATACTCCATTTGTTAATTTGAAACGTTATCTATATGGGGGACAATTTTTACATGCTCAAATACTAATTGAGAAGTAGCTACAGTCTTTAGTACCGACCAATAGGCTAGTTTTATTCAACTGAAAAGAATATAACATGATATAAGAGTGCTGGCTGCCTTAGTTATAATCATTATACTCTATTGTATAACAAGCATAGTGTGTACGTATGAGCATGTGCATCACATCATGACATTGATTAATATGAGACAGTCATGAGTTTGTTTGAAAATATATATGGTATTTTAACTTACTTCTATTGAATAAACCTATATATATGAACCATAGTATAAAATTTATAATTGCAATTGCTAATGTTATTATTCCAAGTGTTCCAGTCATCCTCCACCAAAAAATATATCCAGATTCTAAGCATAAAAAAAACTGTAAATTAAAATATATATCTGAATTTATGGAATCAGTATATAAAAATACATATATAATATTGAAAATGAAAGTGCAATGAATTATGAATTAATGATAGTTAAATATTGCAAAATTGTTGTTGTAGCAACATAAAATTACAAAGATATCATGTGCATGTAAATACTGTCATTTAATAGCTATGAAACCACCTTGTGTGTTTTGGTGATGATTTGATTTGCTGGAGAAACATGTACCGAATAAATTTTACTCCTTGGGATAGTAAGTTTATATAAAACAATAAAAAAAGCAAAACACATAAAAATAAATGAACCAAAAAGCCTCAAGGCCTATTTATTAAAAGAAGCTGCTATAAAAATGCTAGAACCAATTTTTAAAAGGCCTACTTATTAATAGCAGCTGCTATTAGACTGTCCAATTAGACTGTTATATCAGAGTAATATAAAAAGAGGACATAAATACAGACCAGCCTGAGCTTGTTTGGAATCAGAATTTCCATGCAGGTTAATGTCTATGGCTCTCAGCCCAGATTATGAACATTATTATTCTGTCACTAACTTTGATTAAAATCACAATTCCATAATTCAGCAATTTATTCGTACTGTCAACAAACTGCTATTCCTTTAATGAAGTTATTTGACATTATAACTATGCAACTTTGGATATTGTCATCATGTGTGTTTTTTGAACAGAACTTACTAATCCAAAAAAGTAAGGGGACAAAATCTCCCAAGCCCCCTTCTCCTCCCTTATTTTAATCTATGATGAAGTCAATGTCTTTCCCCCCATTAATATGTCTTTCTAAATGTTTACTCAGATTACATAAACTTTAATATCTAAAATATCTTTGAATGGACTGGACGCTTGAGGTTGTTTTAACTTAGCGTTACTTTTGTGCCATTTAAAAACAATTTCAGTCAAACATTGATGTCCAATCTTTTGTATAACTAAAATTGAAAGTTTTTAGAAGTTATATACTATGCATTTCCACTGAATAGTATTCATGTCACAGAGTCACCAGACTGTTCTATTCAGTCATATACAGCTACAACTTTTGTGCAATGCAATAACAATTAACTTGCCTGGCCAAACAACAAGTTATTGTGAGACAAAACTTTTATTATTAAAGAAATTATTTTCTTCAACCATAATTATATTATCACTTACTAGTCATGACTTCAGTTTTGGAATAAAAATAACTACAGATGGCAATTATGAATCCTAACATTATGAATAAAGTTCCAATTAAATTGATAGTCATTCCGAGACTAATAAAGGTGGTGTTTCCACTATACACGTCTACAAAATATACAATCACATAATATCATGCAAGAAACACATGAATAATTGCCCAGCTTATTTAACCAATACAAATGGAAATTATTTGAAAATAGCAGGTAAACTAAGCATGCTGCATTACAATGAGTTAAAATTATTGAGATTTTGTTATATATTCATATGCAGAGGTCAATATTAGACTTCACAGTTAAATGGCTTTAAAAAATATGAATGCTAGGAAAGTCTATTTTATTATATTTTGCACAATGTATAAAAATTTTGAAAAAATGACTATTTTTACATAGAGGAAACCTGTAAGGGTGCCACCACATAACATTGCCTTGGCGCCTTAGTAGCGATTTCCAGCTGAACAGTCGTGCATTATCCACCACAAAGTCACACCCCGCTTTACAACAAATTAGTGCATAACTAACCATTACGCTTGTATGGTTGGGGCAGGGCAGAGTCAACTTTTGATCAAAAATCATCGTGCACAAAAGAAATGTAGCCAGAATCAATTTTATACTGCTCGGGAATGGATCAACAGCTACAGTTCAAACTTTGCCAAGGCTTTGGGACACTAGGGCTTCACCCTACAACTATGAGATTTTTTTAATACACAGAATTTTACAGAAATCATTCATGGACAATAATTCACTGCTAATGTGAATATATTGTAGAAAACAAAAAATAGAATTCACAAAAACTCATTGTTATGGCACATACACCAGGGTATGAAAATGATATATAAAATAGACTTCTAAACTTCAGCAGTAGCCATACAGTACAGTTGAAATAAGTCCAAAAGAGTATATTTCTTGATATAGGACAGACTTCCAGCCTTTACTCATGGTGAGTGCTTTCTCCTGGTATGTACAAGTGGAGTTGGCCGCAAGAAAAACTTAAGTAACTTTAGAATGGAAGGATCTACGCGTTCGGATTTGCACCTTTGGAAAGCTCGCGTCGAAGTAGTTAAAAATATTCCCTCAGTAAAGTCCAAAACTGTAGGGAAAGTGCTATTCCTAAACTCCGAGGAATAGAAAAAAACACTGTATTCCTGCTCTACATGTGCCCGAATTTTGTCACGCGCTTCGGTGTAATTGATCACGTGTCAAGTTTTCAATGAACTTGTAATCAAAGAACTTGTCCCTTCTCTGGTGAGTACTTTCTAGCCTTGTTATCCATTAATAGTGTTAGCTATGAGTGCTAAAGGGTCTTTAGCTGTTGTGTACAGGATACAGGTAAGTATAATACGTAGGTAGGTCTAATTTTCATACCTGTTTAACAACTAATGCTGAGGTGTAAATAGAAAAAATGCCAATATTTAGCTAGCAGAGTGTACAATAGCTGTAGTGTCAGTAAATAATCAAGCATATTCCGATTGTTTGATTGTTGGATCTTTTATATGCAGATTTCTTACCCTTCCACTAATGTCTTTATTTTTTATCTCTAGATTAAATTGTGGCAATTGTTGGTGACGACTCCGACTCCACCTTCACTTCGGGGTTAACTACTACAGAAGATTTTCATTTATCGTTCATATTTCTGTGCTATTGTTCTATAAATTTTAATGGTTGTGATATTGTATGTAATATTGTGATCTGTGAAAATATAAATGAAATATTGACAATAAAATTAAGCTTCAAAAGTAGTACAAATTTTTAACAAGGACAATTGTGTCATTCTTGTGAACTACAGCAGAATTCTCACAGAAACACTGTGTATGTTTTCATACTCTCAAAAAGCTTACAATATTACGCCGCCTTCGTCTTCTGTGGCTCGTAATTTCACTCCTTCAGGTTATTCTCTCCAGGTGCGTACCTGTGAACAGGACAGCGCCAGGAAATAACTATTTAGAACTGCAAGACTGCCTTGACCAAACTCTAGCAAAATTTACTGCATTAATAATGCATACCCAAGTAGCTGCCCATTTCACGTGAATGTTGGTTTACTCATGCGTCAAATACAATTAGTTCACATGAATAAATTGCTTCCGGTTTTTCACCAAGTACATTCCTCATTTACCGTGCTTGCGGTTGATTTACTCGTGCGTCAAATACAATTAGTTCACATGACTAAATTTGTTGTTCTTTTTTGCCAAGTACATTCCTCATTTACCATGACTGTGGTCGTGCTAACGCAATTTGTACATACTACAGTAGTACTTACTGGCCTGCAGTAATGAAATAACTCGGGGGAGGGAGGAAGGGGGGTGGGTGGTTGTAAGCAGAAGTAAGTTTAACACACCCTACCAACAATTGCCTATTCTGCAGTTTTTTCGCGCTTAAAGAGTGTGATGACACCCTTAAGTAATGCAGAAGTCAATGTCTAACTATTTACAATACCATACATGTAGTTCAAATTTTTTTGATTTCCAAACTGAGATATTATTCCGTTACAATGGACACTAAATTACATAGCAATGATAAACAAGTGGTTCTACTGCCACATGGTTACAAAATTATTATTAACAAATTCAGTAGCAACAATCTGCTACATTTATTTGGTCAAATGTACTTCAGTAAATAACCACACAATTGCAAAACACTAAATTGAGCAAATAAATATTCAATTTACTTTATATATCAGTGGCAGTAGTACAATACAATATTAACTTACATGTGGACAAATTATAAGCTTTTACTACTGACACTAAATTTGGTAACACATTGATGATTTCCAATGAATATCTTTCTAGCTTAAGTTTAGAGAACATAATGGTATCATTTGGTCCAATTATCATAGGAACTTCATTAAGTGGTTCATATATAACCAAGCAATTGCCTACTGTACTTAAACACTTAGTGAATACACTGCATCCATTTCTTGACACCATGTTATCAAAAATATTTCCTGTCCGATATAAATAGCACAAAATCATTATGTGACTTAAAATACAAATCAAATCTCACCTATTATTATAAACTTTGTGGTATTTGTTGAATTTATTACATTGTTTGCAGCAACAATAACTTGATATAATGATAATATATTGGCAACAGATAAGCGTAGTGAACACTTCATATCAGGACAGTTATCAGAGATGAGATATTTCGAATCCAATATATTACCATTATTTGATTTCAAATCCACAGTAAAGTTAGTAGATAAACAATTTTGTAACTATAAAAATCAATACAAAAAGTTATTCGATTACATAAACAAAATATAATCAGTGAACAAATAAATCAAACATTACAGGAACAAAGAAAAGTAAAGTGAAGTATGGCTAATTAGCAAAATGCATTTTTCAAGTGATCTTAGCTGAAAATAGATTTTTTAATATTTTATAATAAGTAGCAACAATAAATATTTATGGAAATCGTATGCCTTTTTATAATTAATAAATATATTTTATTTTGTTGCACAATTAAATGTAGCCAACTTTTGGATGTACCGTGTAACAATAATATTTTGTACATAAACCCAGTGTTATGTAATAGAATGGTAGTTATCTCGCTCGCACTGACTACGGCAGTTTGGAAGGGCAGCCAGAGTTGCAAGTTCGGGCCTAGCTGTGTAGCCAGTGAGTGGATCGAAAATGGAGGACTTTGCTGCCCTTGTCGTCTTCCCGGTACAAGGCTCGCTGTCGGGATGGCAACCTTGTGGCAGTAACTTTTGTGCATAATAACAACTGTTGTCATGGGCATAAACCGCGACTGGCCGCGAGCGGTCAGCGAGGCTTTACAAAAATAAAGTGCATGCGTAGTATAGTTTATTCGGAATGTTCGTTGAGGTTCCGTTAGGCCCACACAGCTAGTTTAACAATAATTATCACTGTCAATCTTGTGACAGAATTTTTCATGTCCAGAATTTTCTCCTACATAAACTTGAGACAATCCCGTATAGGTTAGAATATAAGAGGGTTTTTTATTATATAGAACAATGAAGAATAAATCACAGAGTACAATATTTCTCTCACATTAAGGTTGATTACCCATAGCTCGTAAGGACAATATAAATTCACTTCTCTCATAAATATGGGTTTCAACAACCATAACACAATAAGTTCAAAATTAATCGAGAATCTCTATTAGTGCTGTGTATATGTTCTGTACAGAGGTGTAACTGTGAGATGGTTACGTAACTTGTTATATGGTTATATAACAGGATATCCTATTATATAACAAAATAACCCGTTATGTAAGTAATACTACCAGGTATAACAGCTTCAATTTTAGTTTTGGTTTTAAAAATGAAAAAAAAAAATTAATGTAACTGCATGATACAATACAATTTGTTACAAATAGGCTGATGTTACTGTATATACAGTAGACTTTTTTTTTAATAAAAATTGTGCTCTGACACTCTGTAACCAGGACCAGTCACTGGGTGTGGGCAAGAGGGTTCCCATGTGGTGTAAGAATCTTCTTCTATTTAGAAGTCTTTCCTAAGACATGGCTGAAGGTAATGCAGATCATTTGTGGGATGATCGTGATAGAGGACTTGTTCATACTGATATTAGCGGAAGAGCGGATAAATGGAAGTAAACCTCGTAGGCTATATAGATGGTGAGTTATCTTAATAATACTTTGTACCTAACTGGATTCAGAATAATAGTGAATGTCCACCTAAACATGGACTTTCTAGTATTTCTTAAGCATAATATTTCTCCAGCTTTAGAAATAACCTGAAAAAATAGATGCTGTTGTTCCCCAGCTAGCTTATAAGAGATATAAGGGTAATTTAAAGTAGCTAAATTTAGTTTCAATGAAAGAATTGTCAATATGTGGCTAGCAACAATAACCCTAAACTGAACTTTATATCACACTTTGGTATAAATAACTGCTAATGTACATGCTTTCCACCTTCCTCATATAATCTAACATACTTTGTGTTTTGCAAGAGCTAAATAATGTAGTTATGGTAGTATTTGACTGCCTGGGCTCCTTGATTGTCTATTGATAATTCAATCATTCTGAAATAATAATAACAATAAGCTACGAGTACTAGTTTTGCTAAGTCTTTACAATTTTTTGCCATCTAAATGAGCAGACAAAGTGAGTTTATATAAGAGTCTGGCACAATCCATAGCAGAAACAATGATTCATCAAATCATGTCAGCAATAGACATAAACACTGACATGATTTGATGAGTCAAATCATGCCAGTGTTTATGTCTATTGCTATTCATGGTGCCATTTGCTAGTCTTTCTATATGTTTTTGTCCTCAATACTTAAAATAATGATTTTTTTTCCATTCTTGGACTTATTTATTTTAAATTGAAAGTGTGTGGATAAATTTGTAGTAGTGATATAGGACTTTCAAATTAACAATATCAGTAGGCTAATGTGAGGTTTCATGAGTATAAACATTCAGTCTTATTTAAAGAATTTGCATCAAAATATGCATATAATTTGTCACTAATACATGGTCCAAAAGAAAATAACATTCTATAACTTACCGTATCATTCCATTCTAGAAAAATACTTTCTAAAACTCCATTAATCCCACTGTAAGTTGATGTGTATGTTATTTTCAATTCATTTGATATCTCTACAATAAAAGTAAAAATGTTAATAGCAGTAAATAATACTATAATTATATTAGTAGACAATCTGCATTTGGATATTATTTGATTTAGTCTTCTTACTACATGCATATACACATGTATTCTACTTTGTGAACAATCAAAATTTATGTTATCTTAAATATTGTTATTCTTTAAAAAAAATCCATGGCTAAATAGAACTTGCATAATCATATGGTTTGGGTCTTAAACAATTGTCTTGTACAGGCCAGTCACTTACTATATAATGGACATATGTAACACACTGCTTCAAAAGTAATTCAATATTTGATTAACAACTATAGAGCACTAAAATATTTTACAAATTGTATAAAGATAGATTGAAGAATTACGAGTATAATTATGAAATAATTTCATTCAAAAAATCTTTAAGAAATACTTTTGAATTAAATTTATCTCAAGAAAGTTAGTTCAGGATCTAGACTGCCACAAACAAGCTCATATCCATTATCAAATTTAGATAACACAGTACTTATTTCAAGCACTTGTAATATATAGTAATATGCTGTTCGTGATAACTTAAACCTGGGTTCTTCTTACAGCTATACAAAATATCTGCTCCCTCACTAGTAATATAAACCTATTTGATCAGTTCGTAGTTGTGTAGTCATAGTAATAGTTAGTGGTATTGTCTAGAAAGGTTAAATTAGTTTAGATAGAAGTGCTATCAGTAAGCATAGAACATATCAGTAACATATGTCACCTAACTTTAAAGAATGCATCGCTTGGTTAAATCATTTTGAAGAAGCTTAATCACTATCATTGACTTCTTTGGCAAGATGTCTGCCAGCCATCTTAGCTTATAAATATTCATGAACACTTGCTGTCGCAGTGGTGGCGGAAGCATTTTTTAAACGGTTGGGCAAATTCTTGTTTTCTATCTCATTTCACTGCTTCATAATTTAATGCATTTTTTGATATTGTATTATGATGAAACAAAAATGAATTGAAGTATAGAATGATGTTAAGCTCATTTAATAATTCCTTAGTAAAATGCAAGAAATAAATATAGAGTTGTTTCACAGGGTATTATTGAATCTAAAGGCAGATATTTCTATTTACAAGTTGAACAGATATAAAGTCAACCGTGTCAGTTTAAACTTTCAACAATATATACTTTATGATGACATTTAACTGTAAGAATGGCTACAACGCTTCAAAAAACACTGTGTAGTTAAGAGATCAGTTCTAAAACTCCAATAAAAATGTTTTGAAATAAAAAATGAACAAAATACATTTGCCTCTAAAATCCTTAAATTAATATTGCTATTATGGCGACACTAGCATTGAATTTTATTCCTGACGATTATATATAATTTGGCGAGCGAGCGTAGCGAGCGAGACACTTACAGGGGTAACACAATTGAAAATCGGGGATGATTGTTTATTATTATTTATTTATATATATGTTTGGACGTACGTATGTCATTTTGTACTTTGACCCTCCGTATTTTTGTGTTCGCTCGGCGTTCGACCCCATCCCAAACTTCACTAAACAGAATCCTCTGGTTTAGCAACCATTACCCATATCACCTTAGAAATTGAATTGTTTACCGCTTTGAATTGTTTTGCGGGTGCAAAAACTTACTGGAGCTTTATTTCTATTCGAGTTACTGGCGGTGGTAAGTTAACACTATTTGTCACAGTTATAAGCCCTACTCAACAGCATTTACTTGACAATTCATGGTCCACTAGACGAACCACGAAGGTAAGTCTTGCATAGGTATGTTCAGTTGTGTGCAAGTATTGTGCATTACAACTACTATTAAGAATGTCACAAAGAAAACTATAAATAACGTGACTTGATTTTGTTGCTTCTTTTTCAATTCAAACAGTTGCGGGGAGCGGTTACTATGGCATTGAATCCCCTTTACCGCATACGTAATTAAAAAACTCGACTTTATTTTAGTAGCTTGAGTGTTAGTTGTAAAAATCAATCATTTAACAATAGTGTAGTTTAAGGCGGCTCGCTCGCCATTTGTGCTCAAGCACACCACTAGTACGTTCATATTTGCTGTATACATCTCACCCAAAGTGCTGTTTGAAGGGCAAAATCTCGTCTACTACGGGTTGTAATACCATAGATTCTAGGTGGATCAGCAAGATAGTACTTTGTAGCAATAAAAATATAAAACTATCTTTCTCTTTCACTGCTCATGATAAAAAAAGAATAACAGCAAGGAAAAGTTTATCGGGCAGGTTTGAAAAATATTGGTGCTGCACTAGCCAGTCTGCCAGGCCAGTTCCGTCACAACTGCATAGTCATTGCCGTTACTGACCAACAAACATAATTATTGTTCAGATAGTGCATATATAATAGAAAAGAAAAGTTATCTGGTAACTTGACAAGGTAGGCAACATATCTAATATTTCTAATTGATAAATAGAACATACCAATTAATGAGAATTTTTCAAATGTTATGTTATTGCTTCTTTCTATTTCACTTCCACATGATAAAGATGATCCTGCTAGCTGCTGAAGGTCACTAACACTAACTTGTAGAGTGAAATTGTGAAAATTAAAACTATTTCCAACCACTTCAACTGATGATATTTGCCCATATATATATGGCAGTTGCAAATCTGTAAGTTTTCTTGGAAATATAATATCTGTTCTACGATACATGTATAATGCCACAATTGTGTCATTGATATAAAACCTTAAGACATCTTGATTATAATCGAATGCATTGCATGTAAATACTGCAGTTCCTGGACAGAGTTCACCAGAAAAAGATGAAATGCTTGAATTTAATTGAGGAAGACCTGCAAAATAAAAATTTAAAGAAATCAGTAATATGGCTGTCTTCTGTGAATCTATATGATATTGTGAAATGTATTGTCTTTTTTTTTTTTCAACTTCCTTAATACACATGATATTAAGTGTTACCCATTTTTATTCATGGAATCATTTGTTTTATAAAGAGTGGCAATATCTTATGAATGTACTAAGGCTGCAAAATACTTAAAAATTACAAATAATTATATTGGGGTGGGTTATAGTTCAGCACTACAAATAATGTAAACTTCTAGGATATCTTATAAACTTCTCTAGTACAATAAGGATATCTTATTACATGAAAACCAGATACAACAAGAATATTTAAAGCTGGCATGGGTAAGGTCAAAACCATAGTGTAAGATTTAATACACCCTGTTTGTGTTTGTTTCATACCATAAGTGTGATAGTACCCATAAAAGCAACCATGAATAATATGTAATGAGTTATAATTGGTGAGCGAGCGTAGCGAGCGAGACACTTACAGGGGTAACACAATTGAAAATCGGGGATGTTTGTTTATTTATTTATTTATATATATGTTTGGACGTACGTATGTAATTTTGTACATTGACCCTCGCATTTTTGCAGTTATGTGGTCGACCCCGTCCCAAATTGCACTAAACAGAATCTTCTGGTTTATCAATCAGTACCCGTATCACCCTAGAAATTGAATTGTTTACCATTTTGAATTCTTTTGCGGGTGCAGTTAAAACGAGAAAACTTAAGGGACTTCCATAGTGGCGGTGGTAAGTCAATGCGCTCTTTGTCATGGTTATGAGCCATGCGCAACAGTATTTACTTGAAAATACATTGTCCACTAGACTACCGCGAAGGTAAGTCTGTGTAGGTGCATGTCCAGTTGTGTCAAAGCATTGTGTGTTACAACCACTACTTAGCTAAAGAATATCACAAAGACAACGTTTAAATAACGTGTATTGTTTTGTTGTTGTTTTTTTCCTTCAATTCAAGCAGTTGCAGAGAGTTGTTACTATGGCACTGAAATCCCTTTACTGTGTATGCGAAATAAAAAAACTGGACCTTCATTTCAGTAGCTTCTGTGTTAGAAGTCAAAATCATTCATATAAAAATAGTATAGTCTTTAGGCTCACTCGCCATTTGTGCTCAAGCACATCACTAGTATATTCTTTATAAATAACTGAAAAGAAAGGAAGTATTTTTAAAGTAAGTGATTTTCTTTGGATACATATTAATTTGATGATGATGATAATTGGGCAGGCCCAGCAGATCTCCAGGAACATTCATGAGAACAATGAGCTATAACATCACATGCACTATTTTGTTTTTGTAAAACATGATGTGATTTAAGCACTATTTCGAAGTACTATTAGGAGAAAGCACCTGGCAGAAATAAAGACTGGAGGTCAATGGAATCTGAAGAAAATGTCTAATAAACATTTTAATTGTGGCAACTGCTTAAGTTTAGGAGCTGATTTTTTGTATTTCTATCCTGGTGTGTATGCCATAACAATACTATTTCTAGTTTATCTTCTTTATGTGAACTATAATTATCATAATTATAAATAAAAAGATCTCATCAAGATAGTTTTTGACCCTATGTATGGCCCCAAGCAGTGGAAAAGTATAAAAATAGTACATCCTGAGTGGTAACCAGACTTAATTTGGAATCATTGTATTTATAGGCAAGATTTCATTTTATTTTATTTAACCCACCCTTCTTCAACTATTTACTCCACCCTTCTTCAACTATAATACACGAGGCACAGATGGATTTCACCAGCATAAATGGCTCCCACGAGTTGCCATGTGACATCGTTCTTAAACAGCTTTGAGTGAGCAATTTCTATTAAAGTAACTATGCAGTAAAATCTAGTCGTAAGAGTTAAATTATTAACAATCATGTAGAAATTGCATTCTCAGTATTTGCTAGTGATGTTATATATAAATTAAAAAGCTTGTTGCAGTATAACATTTGTTCTATATTAATTCTAATGATATTAGTGCAAGAAAACAATGACATAGAATAAGAGATTCCCCGAAAAATACAATTAATTAATAGAGTAAAACATTACTATCATACCTTCGCTTGTAGTCAGAGAATAGAATACAAAGAAGGTTACAGCAATCTAAGAAAAACAAACATACTTTAGTGCTTGATTACATATGGTAAGCAAGTAATGTATTTATCAAAGAACAATTATTACCTTTGAAAATGAAACTTGTATTGACCATAAGAAATACTTTTGCTCCTTACTAATTGAATTAGATTAGTATCCCCCCTCAAAAAAAAAAGACAAAATAATATTGAGCTGAAGGTAAATGTTTAGCTATTGTTATACTTTAGCTATTGTTTAGTCAAGATATACAAGAATTTAGGCATTGAAAATTACTTTTAGCTAACTATTACAAAATTTAATTTTTTACTAATACAAATTCTTGCATGGTATCTCTTATTCTTCCTACACAGTTGTTCTTAAATGATATGCTTGTGTGACAGTATCAACGATAAGAGGATACAATGTGTGTACTCTTGAATAATTAGTAAGCTTAGCAGAATTGGTAAAGAATCTTCATTACCTGAATGAGAAGAGCAATGATAAAACAAAATCATCAGCTCGACACACACTGAACTATTGGGAACTAACACTTCATTGAAACCTATTAACATATGCTTTCATTCTTTCTTTCTTCCTTTCTTTTTTCTTTTAGGTCTTGCCCTGTACATTAATCACTCTAGGGTTTATGTATCCATGAATAATATATTCACTTAGCTAGTAGTTTGTCAGCAAAAGCTAAAGAAACTTAAAAATCAAGATCGTCAAGGAAATCATCTGGATCTCCATTGCGGTACAAATTCAGGTATAAGGGAGGTGGGGCACTGACCACTTCCACATTTCTAGAGCAAATTTGGTACTGTCATATCCATCCATAGACCCTCCACACACTACATGGGACAGGCTCTGGGCCCCTATTCACCTGACCACTGTGTGTATTCATGAATAATACATTAGCTGAGTTGGGTTGGTAGCGTATCCACAGATTGAATGGGTAAAGCATAATCACATTCAGTAAAAGAATGAAGGAAACAACAACTGGTGAAATCCATAAGGAAATGACAACAAAAGTTTAAAACAATAGCTTCACATACTACAATCCTGAATAGAAGGACAAAGAGATTGACAAGAGAGATAGACTAAACAAAGAACCTAAGAGAGAAACGACGGTGGAATAAGAATAGTTGATGGCAACAAAGTGAGTGGCAGATGCATGTAATTGAGAAAAAATGGACTGATGTAGAAATACACCAATGGTAGAGTATAATAACAATGAATAAAATATATTATGCTACCGTATTCCTTATTTGCAAAAATTAGCATGTACATCAAGTGTCTCTGTGTGGTGGCAGGACTACAGGTGTACATTGTCAGGAGGAGTGGCCACTTTTTTGGAATGACTCTACATATTCATTATGAACACTTAGTCATCCCAAAAAAGAAAACTGAAAATTAATCATTGGAGGCATGTTTAATTGTGCAATATGTAATGAATAGATTAAAGCACAACTTAGAGGTGGCATATTTAATTACATTCCTATGTGTATTGGCCACACCCATGACCTCAAATTTTCCGGCCTGACCATTAAAAAAAGCTCCCTCAGACCTGGGTGGGGTACTTGCTAGTTATTAACACCAACATTTCTAGACTAAGCTCTCAGCTACCAAAACAGGCCATGTATTTTTTGAAAACTAAATTTTGACAGGAATAGGGTCATTTTCAATTCGAATAAAACAGTCAACTCTTACATTGAGTTGAGACACTGGAAAAAGTTACTTGCAGTAAGCTAAAAAAATTGCATTTTAGGGCTCCTACCACACTCATGTAGCCTTCATACATTTATATGTAATATTTAATCCACATTTCAGGGTGTTGTTTCACCTGTTTGTCCTAGTAGTTATAGCAACCAACCGAGCTCACCAGTTTTTCTGTTTTTTACAGCTATCTTAATCTGGTGTAGCCTACCCAACCAGGTTAAACCAGCTACTAAAATATCAATTGACTATGAGCGCCTACAGCCAAGGTTATACTGTGAGTTACCAGTCCTAGTACAAACTTACAGAGTGTAGAATAATCCACTTATTACACTGGCACTGGAGTGATATGGAAATATAATTTCACTCAGGCTTTATTTTCACTCCCTCAGGCTCATGCAGTATATTTTGTGTAGTAGAATATTACCTGATATTCATTCATAAATCCGAAATTACAGTCTTATCTTTTATTCATCTAGTTCATTAGTTGGTATTCTACAGTAATATGATAATAAACTACGAGTATACAATATACTTTTATTTGCCAAGCTAAACATGTCTCCCTTTATTGTCTCCTCTCTTCACTGTTAAAATGGGGTGCTTAAATCACACATCATGAGGTGTTCATCAGGGGGCGCTGTCTGGACACACCACTTTGAGCCCTTATAACTTCTACACCAATGCATACTTTACCGAGTGAGCTCATATAATAATAGCTTATATCCATTAGTTTCTTCCTTTCAAATATCTTTTAGTTGTGACTAACTGTGGTTACAATATTAAGCTTTAATGGGGTGTCCAGGTAGCGCCTCCTATTTAACACCAAAACTAAGTTATCCAAACACCACATTTTTAACAGTGTTCTTACCTCAATGAAATTGTGAAAGAAAAATATTTAATAACCTAGCTATTAACTTGAGTATGATCATACACCTACCCAGTTCATGTTTAGTTGAATTAATAGTAAAGGTTCCAGCTCAACTATTTAGAAAGTCGCAGGTTGTTTCTGCTCAGCAGACTCAGAATGTCACCTAGTCACTTGAGACACCGTTCAGCTCATCCAATTCAAGGCAACACAACTAGCAAAGTTCAGGACACTAGACTTACTTCATACAGTGTGTTGTGTACGCCCTTTTTAATTATTCCCAACGGTGCATTAATTAAGTCACGAGGTTTACCTATAGAGGTTATGCAGGAAGTGACGTAGTAGTGACGTTTACTTAGCAACAGTTGCTACGTCGCCATTTTGAGTAGCTAAACGTTGAGTGGCGCGCGGCGTATTCTAGGCTAATTATTGTGTCTTCACCTGGCTTTTCTGATTATTTCTCGTTGGACGAAGCTTAAATGCGGTACAGGGAAAGTTATCTAAGCTGGAAGCCTGAAGACCCTTACCTCAGCTAATGGATTTGGACGACGTTATGTGCAGAACGGCTGACACTCACCTTTGACCTATAGTGCGCGGCCGATCAAACAAACTTTGAACCTTAAGCACGCGCGCATGCGCAAATGGAATGCATCGCTGTGGCTCCACCGTCTCCCCACCATACCCCCCTCCCTGGACGGTGTAGCCTGAACTTTTTGTATATTTATTGTCTTTTTCCTTTTTCTTTTCATATTTCATTTTGCGTTATGTTTTTTATCTTAGGTCTCGCGGAGCTAGACCCTTTACCCAACACCTACAATGGCATAGCGGTTGGGTAAAGGGTCTCGCTGGTGAGACTATAGTATTATCCTGTGTTCAATGTACTGTATATAAACTTCCTAAGTAGTTCCCCAATACATAAGTTTAAGCTGTAGCATAGGTTCCAAGTTTGAGAAATAGAAATCAGTGGCAAACCACACCCATTAATTAAATCAACTCAATTGACCACATCCTTCATGTAATTAATGTTATGAATATAATTAATGACAATGACTATTGTTA
>WLWI01001640.1_pt1 | contig 19337 bp, 19 predicted proteins | sample 6701501 | NCBI WGS metagenome assembly WLWI01 (sample SAMN12718690, study PRJNA515312) | sponge metagenome | isolation source: marine sponge | host: Mycale hentscheli | place: New Zealand: South Island, Marlborough, Capsize Point | collected 2014-11-01
GTTTGGTTGGCAATTAGGTAACACAAGAGTCATCACCCTACAACATTTACTTCAATACCTCATGTCAATGATTTCATACTAAATTATTATTGTTACAGTTACATTATCATTCAGAAATGCTGGAAGAAAACTCCTGATGACAGACCTACATTTGATGAACTGTCTTCACAGTTCAATACTAAATTACAGGCTTTAAGTACATGTGGGGAATCTACTACTACAGATGAAGGTAAATTATGGTGGGAAGTAATCTCATGAAGTAGTGATGGCAAACTATTACCAGATAGTGCCACCAATTAAAAATAAGTTAAAAAGAATACAATGATAGTTCCGGTGATAATGAATAGATGAAATTGTACTGTGGATGGTAGCTGTTAATCAGAAATCAATTACAAATTATATTATTAATTAAAAAAATAGAAATAGTTATTTGGTAGTTCTTCGAATAATTTTAAACAATTGGGATATTAAAAGTTGTTGTATGGCATAAATGATTCTATGCTGCTGGTCAATTATCTAACTGTGGTATGTTTAATACAATTGAATACAGTATTAAAATTGTCATTAGCTTCATATTGTCACTGTGATAATCTATTAGGTGCAATATATGAAATTATAGATTCAACAAACGGTCAACAAGGTAAACATGCCTAGAATATTATGATATTTGTATTGATATGCTGGAATTTATGCAGATTCAACATATGAAAATATAAATAGCCAACAAGGTATGTTCAACTCAAGAAAAGTAAAATTTGCGTCTTTTTTTTTTTTAAAGTATATTATATTATGATATTCAACACAATACTAGGTGCAGAATATGAAGTTATGAAAGCTTTGAAAGGTAAATATCCTAAATAGCCATGTAGCTATTGTGATTAGATTTTGTAGTATTTTCCAACTGAAATTTTATTACTTACTTTTTAACAAACAAGTCGTTCATTTGCTGTGTCAAGAGCTACCAAACATTTAGATAGTCAAAATGGCTTATTTATATAGGGTCTACAAAAGAAACCTCTACTCAGAAAAATCGACTTTTGTCCGATTTTAGAGTGTTTTGCCTAATAGTTTGAATTACTTCAGTGTTTCTGTAGTTAATCAGTTGAGCCTCCCTCCCCTCCTCAACTTTAAACAATTTCCACTGCCCATATTAATAATTTAATGATACATTAGTGACTTGCCATTAAGAGATAAGTTCCATGAAATAACTATTACTTTTATGTGTGGGAATAGTCTTGTCACAGAATTTATGAGATTCATCACAATATGACTACACTGCCTAGTAAAAAGTATTGTTGGGAGATGTTCAAGTGAGAAAACATTTCGTATGAAGTGGGTAGAGCTTTCTGATCTCAGAAGTGAGCTTGATCCCATATAGTCAAATGTAGAATCTCAAACAAAAAAGTTATGAGCACTTTTGTAACTGCATGATATAAAGTAGTCACTTGTTGGAAAAATACAGCAGCTTATTATTATTGTTTTAATTAAATGCTGCTATGGGTAGTCTGGTAAGGGGTCATCAATTTCACATATTGGTGATGTGAATTTTGATAATGTTAGCAGAACAGTTGTAATTTATTATATGCTTGTGTGTCAGCAATGATGATGATGATAATGACAGACCATGATGATGAACGGCAACCATGAACAATGATAAAAACGGTTGTGTATTCAGAAATAATACATAACCTGAGCGGTTTGTAAAGCGTTGCCTCAAATTGAATGGGTAAAGTGTCATCATATTGTTAGAAGGCAGCTAAGGAAACAAAGGTGATTAGACACGAAGACTGATTGTAGCTATAAGCGGGGGGAATTCGATAAGGGATTAACAAAGAAGGCAATACTTCACAAAACCTAACTCCACAATCATGAATAGAATAAAGAAGGAGGAATGACAGACAAAAGATGGAAATTCATGACTCTAGAAGAAAGATTTGAATAGAGGAAAGAAAGAAGATAAGAAGAACTAAGATAACTCAGGAAAAAAGAGAGCAGCAGGGGAAAGTGATGTAACTAAATCTTGTAGTAAAGGACAATAACAATGGATAAAACAAAGCCTTAGTTACTGCATTTCTATTTTTCAAATGTTAGTACATCAAACGGCCACTGTGGCGGCATACTTGTCATTTAGAAATACTCTCCATGCTGACTCATGTTGCTATCTATTATTATCATAATCATGCTTTATAACTTTCTTTGCTGAACTTTCCTACGTAAACTGATTGAATTGCTATTAACTTATTTGGTTCTGTTGACAAGTACATGCTGACTATGTATGTATTCTCAAACAGATGTATGATTTATTGTTAGATTTATTGATTATGTATTCATTCCGTCTTTCCTTTATACTTCAGATCCTGATGATGAAGAGACAATTATAATGACAAAAAGTGAGATATATGGAACTCGAACTCATCACTCAAATGATGCCAGCGCGCCTTTGTAGAAATAAAACGTTTTAAAGACTTTTTTTGTTTGAACTTCTGTAGTGGATTTGTATTTTTTTCATGTTTTTTGTAGCTATTAAATTAGGGTTTGGGTTTGTAATGAACTTATACTTACAAAATATATACTCATAAGCCTAATAAAAAACCTTTTTGGCGGGTGCAATAAAAAATATGTAGGCTTATTACATTTTTGTGATTGAGGCAATTTCATTTATTAAAGCAATTCTGTGAGTAAAATGGGGTTGAAAAAAGATAAGGGACAACACAGTACAGTTGAAACAGTTAGTAACTCCACATTTGAAATACGTGATAGTATCTCCAACTTCTGCTTATTTGCTTGACTACAGTCACCTTTAGAAGACTAGTCCATTAAATTTTCTTCAATAAGAAAATGTACATTATTGTAAAGCAAAACGGAAAAAATAGGGTAAACAATAAGTATATGGCTCAAAAGAGAGAAAGTACAAAATATGCTAGGTTGCATTGAAACCCCATTATCAGAGAGAATGTATTCAAATATACATCATTGTCGATTACAACAAAACCTCACATCTGTTCTACCAATATTAAACTTAAGCTTAACAAAAAATTTCTAACGGCAATTTCTTTTGAGGAAAGTGGCCAAAGCTTAGAATCTGTGTTGCATTCCTATTCTCCTGGGTCGATACAACAGAACAAGAAGACAGTTCTTCATATTGATAATACTGTTGGTTGCTTGTCAGGATAGGCCCAAGTACAATTCTCAGTCAGTGAATCTTTTTTTTTTGGCCCTTTATTAACTTCTTTGGAGCATTTTTTTTTCTTTTAGTGTTCCTTTGCAAATTCTCCAATGCCATGCAGTGCAAAATTGCCACGAGTTATACTATAAATTGTACTGACATCATTTAAAGCTGTATATAGCTACAAAATATGACCTAGCAAAGCATTCAATACCATATACCCAATAACTAATATTCTTTTCACTGCAATTTCTATACATAAAGCTTTCGTAATAAAGATTATAATGAGCAAGCTTATAATAGACCCTGCTTCTCACATTTCATTCATTTTGAATAATATGTGAGTAGTTTCATTTACTATTTGTAAAGTGGCAACCTACTAAATAAGTTTAATTAATATGTTTTCATTAGGAACATACAATACAATACAATGAGGTAGCATATAATATAATGTTCTAGACATGACACAATATTGTAGTCACAGTTGAAAACAGTCAGTGAGGTGGCTAAAAGAAACATAATGACAACAACAATGGAAAACATTAACTATATCAGTTAATAAAGAAGATAAAATATGATTTCTGAAGTGTAATTGAATATTAAACTGAATGTTCTTGGGCACTTTCGAGCGTGATCTGATAAACATTTTTTGCACCAGCTTCTTTGATCTCCATTTCATGACCTTCATTACATATGTTACCTCTCATACCTGAAATATAAAATGTCAAAAATGTAATATAAAAATATTACCAGTTTAAACATTTCACACCCATATACAATATACCTTCATATCCTTGAATTGCATTCATTTGTTCATACTCATCAAAATCTATAGTGTAAGTGAAAGTTCATTCCATTACAAAATGTCACATCATAATACAAAGCTCTATAAATGGTATATTTTAATAGCTAGCAACAATTTTCTCGAATTATTGTTAAAGCTCACTCACTACCCTTAGTTACTCACTACTACTAATCAATATTTCTATAATTTGTTCTCCATCTCTCTAACCTTTAACATTATTTAAAAAAAAAAATCAGCTAAATTCTGCAATCAAACTCACGATAAGGTTCCAATAGCATACTCATTTCCACATATTCAGAAATAGAATTCAACCTATCTTCAACAATTGAAGGAAGATCCTGAAAACTAGGCCTACTCTTTGGATCAGCATCCCAGCACATCAGCATCATGGCATAACTGAAAATATGTACAGCAATAGATTTCACCAAGAAAGTAAAGCAATTATATATTTGCATTATAATTGATTAATTAAGTTATTCACTGAAAAACCAAACTACCAAATTCAAACTTCAGGATATAAACTTTACTTGGGAGTTGTGATTACTACTTACTATATCCTTAGTTATTGAAATGGACCTTTACATCTAATGACCAGCCTAACCTATATGTCATATTCCGTCTTCTCTCTACTTACATGTCATCGTTACTGGCAGTGTTGGCAGGGTTGTCTAATCGCACACCATCTTCAATGTATCTGAACAAGTCAATGGCATCCACTCCTGGGTAAGGGGTCCTTCCAGCACTGAATATTTCCCAACATGTCACACCAAATGACCACTGCAAAGTGATATTCAAAATATTAAAGTTGAATTCCATTATTACAGCACTAGCTATGTAGCCATCAATCAAATTTTACTCCAGTCAATGTAAATTAATATATATATATCTGTATATATATACATATACATATACATATATATATATATATATACATACATATATATATATATATACAGTCTATATCTCAATATTAAGACTTAGCTAAATAGTATTGTCTGATTGATTTATTATTCATTACCACGTCCGATTTATGTGAGAAAATTCCATCCCTCAAACTTTCAGGAGCCATCCATTTAAAGGGAAGTTTGACAGTGTCGTCTTTATTCTGCCTAAAATATCCGGAAACATAAATGTCCTCAGATAACCCGAAATCTGAGACTTTGATGCTTCCAAAAGAATCAAGCCTGCAAAATAGCAAAATTTCAACATCTTAATCAAAAGCCTTAAAATATAAATGAGCCCATGGTGACAAGCTCATCAACAATTCACAAAATCCAGCTTACAAGCAATTCCGAGCGGCTAGATCTCTGTGTACTATCTGATTGGAGGAAAGATATTCCATACCAAGAGCAATTTCATGGCACATCCTCAATAGAAGCTTCTTAACTGAACCAATCTATAAAATTAAAAGTGTAAGTAGCTGCCATTGTGTGTATTCTGTGGCTAATCATACCGTATCTTCATTACTATCAAAATTTAGATAAATATTTCTTCGCTCTTTCTTCAGGTAGTGAAGCAAGCTTCCATTTTTCATGAACGGCATGACAATGCAAGGGCCTCTGATTACACTGAAGCACACGCCCACTAGAGTCATCACATGATCATGAACAAGATCTTGCATCTTGAATATTTCGGCAAAAATATCTTGTATGTCTGCTGACATCAAACCTACAGGTCATTTTATGAATATCATTTCTTTATGTACAAGGTAAAGCAACATTTTACATAATGTATGTATTGTATTTGGCTCATTATTGCAACCTTTGTATACTCTGCCTTTATATTTCCTTGACAATTACAGTTAGAATTTCCATCATTAGTAAATAATATTTTTCTTTATCAGTGTTTACTACAATTGTATATGATTACTGAAAAGTAGAGCTATAAGCAACGCATTACAACTTCCTTGCCTTTGAAACTCTTCACTGCTACTTCCCGTGATGCATTCTTGCCATCAATTTCACAGAACATGTACCCTTTGTAGACCATTCCAAATTGTCCTACATGAATGTATGGTATATTAATTTCATCAATATTATGTGCTCCATAGTATATCCAACTTTACCTTGACCTAGAGATATATCTAAAACTTGAAGCTGTTCCTGAGCTATAATGAGTTTCCTTGGAAGTTGGCTGGTCATTTCCTCCATCAAATCAGCTGAACTCTTAGTTTGCTTTCTTCTTTGGCTGCTGACGCCTAAGTTGTCATCATAGTCACTGTGGTAGGTACAAGAAGTAGAAAAGTAATTAGCTATTACATACTTTACAAGTAATGACAATACTTACTTCTGCTTGGCTTCCTCTTGAACTACGAAATGAGAACATATATATTTATATAAAGTTATAGGGTAATTGCAGTATATTCAGTTTTCAACATTAAGCATGTACAATTCAAAAAGTATAAATATCTAATTTTATGAAAAATTATAATAGAAAACTTTAACTTTGTTTCCTTTTCGGACTAAATCTGACTTAACATAAATATTTTTTGCCACTATAGATTGTTATTTACTAGAATATGAGTCTGATATTAGAAACATTGCTATTATTTGTACAACATTTGTATATACTGCTTAAATATTTGAAGGCCATGTAAGAAAACTTACCTATTTGAAACTCTTTAGTAGTCACATTATACACCCCTTTCCTTCTGGTTCTACGTTGGCGAAGGCAGAACCAAACCAATAGATATATAATGGAGCAGAGCAGGAAGATGGGAATGGAAACGAAAGGAAGTAGGTACAGAGGATTTAGAGAAGATGCTGGTTCTGTTTTGGCATGCCTCACAAAACGTAGCTTTCTGTCTAAAGCATATTGCAGATTTGTCCCAACATATACCTGAATTAACAATATATGCTTATAAAAAGTATTTCATCAATTAATTAATAAATGATAGAGTGTATACTCACTACGACTTCAGCTTCTCCATTGCTGTTGAGAACTGGACTTCTTGGTGGCATAAATAACATCTAATGCATTAGACACAGTGAGACATACATTAACTCATGTTATGCAATGATTCATAATGCAATAATCTCTCTTTTGTGTAACTGCTTTTACAAGTTCTACACATGTTTTATTACAATAAGTATTGCATTTAGCTATTTATGAAAAAATTATATGACTGTAAATTTCTTATATTTCGCATTTCAAGGATGTGGTAAATAAAACTCAAATACTTTGTGAGATTCTTACCTCACGATCACTGGTAACACTAATATTTCCACAATTTTGACTTCCGACACTGATTACAAATTCGCTTGCTAATACAGAGCGTAAATTTTGTCCCTATGCCATAGAAAAAAGCAGATGATGATATTAGCATAACATTAACAATTATTTTGGAGATTACCTGAATCAATACAAAGTTTGAGCTGCTCATTAAATCCAATGTAACAACTTTTGTTACTAGCTCAAAATGTCTGGGGTCGGATACCACCCTCACTTGCAGGCGGGGATTACTGGAGAGAAGAGGAAACATGACATTGTCCAATTCCAGTCGGTATATGAGCTCCTGGTTTATTGGAGTTCCAATTTTGGGACTAATGCATCCAATGGCAGTATTGTTTATGTTGGAGCAAGGATGCTGTGCAATAATTAGAATCATAGTAACAAAACTCAACATTCATACTCAATATTTACTAACCGCAGAAGAGTTGATCATGAGTTTCGGAGCTTCTGTTACATTAAGGTTGTGTCCAGTAAAAGTTAACATAGTCCCACCTCTGCATTGTATGACAAACAAAAGCAAACACTTTACCTGATTAATTTACTGAACTGGCAGTCAAAAGAATGACCTCTTAATGATGTCATGATACTATCACATTTGCAATTAACTCTTCTATACTTTACAACGTACGATGGAATAACAGACTGTGGATGAACTGAGATAAACTCTGGATTAGGCTTGTACTGGAACATCACCGACGGATCAGCCACTACATGGTCATCAATGTGGACTACCACGAATCCAGACTTATTCTGTCCTCCATTCGGCACTTGTGTCGTCTGACAGGTTATGACTGTAGCATTGTAGGTTCTACAAAAGTGTTAGAATAACTTCATATTCATATTCGGCTACTAAATTTTATTTTCTCACAATATGTTGCATACGTAGCCTTCATAGCCATATAACGTGACTCTAGGACCATTGCCAATGTTGAAATATTCCCCAAATATTTCTAGTATGGAGCCTCCAGCTGCGGGACCACAAGGGGGAAACACATCATTGATGGTTGGAGAGAAAACATCAAACATAACTGGTGCTGTAACCATCACTGGACCAGATACTCTGGAAAGTGTCACCACGAGCTGGTTCCTTCCAATCTCCGTCATATTAGTGGTTCTACATAATACTTGTAACCCGGAAATGTAGTTTTGAGGCAATGGAATGCACGGAAAGTTTCCTATTGTGATGGCTCCCTGTGAACTGAAATCTTCAAATGACACACCTAAGTCTGTTCCACGAATAGTAACAATAGTGCCTCCTTCCTGTGGGCCATTCACTGGCGAGATGCTAGTAATAGTAGGAGCTGGGCACTGCTCCCCTTGGCTAATGAGAGATGACAGAGAACCTTTGCACTCTTCAGATGTGGAACATTTTGAATTCTCCCCTCGGCACCAGATGCAAGGATATTTAGTCATATTCTCAAGACAAGATGAGCAATCAGAAGCCATTTTTTGGCAGTCATAAAGTTCCACTGCATAAGTTATAAAAATTATTCAAATTGCAGTAAGAATGAACATATTTGGTGCATTACCAATGATGGTATTCAAAGTGTCAATTTCGTACTCCACTTCTGGTCCAGACCAAAATACTTTAACTGTAGTTGTTAAGGTTCTGTTTGTTATCATAATCTAGAATATTATAATTATAATAATACTTATTTACTAATAATTTGTATAGTTCCTACCTGCTGAGGTTGCACTAGACACTCAATAAAAGTGTCATTTAATCTTTGAGCATTCATTTCAAATGGTCCTACTCGACACTTATAGGAATACGGAGGTATCTGTCGTATAACAAATCACAAGTGGATCAAGAATAACTAACAACAAAGGATATAATTTTCAACAATATTATTATTAAATAAATGGTAAATCCACTCAGAAAAATAACAAAAGATAAATCTGAATTAAAAAATATTATTTTCCCTTATTCCAATTGTAAGATTATGAAATATTATTTAGATAAAAACAGTAAGTACTTCAGCTAAGACACCAGAGAAAGAAAATACATCTAATGAATATAAGACCATTGAGGAAAAAATCATGAAATGATCATTTTAACTATGCAAAAAAAATGAAGCAATAATAACATGACTACTTACTGCTTGTGGAAGATTCATAGCATTAAATTGAATTGCCTTAGAGACTCTGACAGGATGTATATAATTGGATTGATCTGGTTCCTTTACAATTGGGCACACATCTTGAACCTGTTGCCCTTCAGCAATCTGCAATAAAATACAGTATGTAAAACAGTCATAGTATCTCCTAGTACAACCATATTGTATATAATATACTAAACATCCAAATGCCCACAAACCTGTATTGCTTCATAATGTGAACAATTTGCTGGCATAGATGAACACAGCTGTTTACTCATGCACCAGCCACAATGTTCACTGCTCAGGCAGTCGCTGCATCTGTAAAAACACAAAACATTATTTTTTATATGGACTGTTTATTTTCCAATGAAGAAAATTTCACAAAGAAAAGGAAGCAAGCTATTGGAGTGACACAGACAACAAACTGTCTCATCCTCGTTCTTTCAATCTTTATTGGTATATAGCTACTTCTAAGCTTTCAATGCACACATTCTGTGAAAAGAAGCACTAAAAAGATGACATTTCATATGAACTGTTTTGAAAGAGTTGGCTTCTGTTGGTTTTCACTTTTAATTGATGAGCATGGACAGAATCTCAGTCATTCAATGCAGTGTGGGCCATTCTGTAGCTGCGTCATCAACACAAACTGCTTTGGTCCAGTATAATCTGAGCCAATTAGCCATTCAAAAAGACCTCTAGTTGTGAACTTCCAACTTCCTTATAAAATAATCATCAGGTCTTTGAAAGTTCACTGTTGTAACATTTACATTATGTCTCTTTGTGTAATGGTGAGTGTGCTACATAAATTATTACTTAACTTACCTCTGTGCTGCAGTGCAATTGTAAACAGTCAGTACTGTCGAATTTCGTTCCAATAAAGTCACACCTTCAAAACTCACAAACTTTAGTCCATAATCTATTAAATTATAAATACCTCAATATCATCAAGCAAGAAATATAACAATAATTTAGAGCACACCTGATTTGAATCCACTAAACCCTGCCACTTGGCTATCACTTATATTGCATTCATAATTGCCACTGCTTTCAATTATTGCAGCTGGAATTGACAAGGCTGCTTGTTCTTTTATGTTTTCAAGGAGGCAAGAGTAGGAATGGTTTCTGTTATACTGTTGCATCCCAACTGGATTAATTGTAATCTGAATCTATGAAAAATTAAGAAGAAAAAGATAAATTGCTGCAAATAAATGTCAAGTTTCACTGTGGAAAATAATAAAAATGAAGTTCTAACTTTGAATGCACAATTTCATCAACTAAAAAAACCTAAATTACTAAGGCATTTTTAATAATTAATGGCCCTAATTTTGTCCTCTATAACTTTTTTCTACTTTGGAGTTACTACTCTCGAATTGATCACTAAAAATATTAAAGTCAGAATGTTGTAAGTTTAAGTTTTAGTTTAGTCTGCATGTAATTGGACTGATATGAAGGGGGGGGGGGAGAAAGTGGAGTATGGGTGATACAGGGATATAATAAGCACAAGCAATAACTAACATGTACACAGGAACGTGGTGTATTTTTTCAATTATCTGCTACTAACCATAATATACAAATATAATGGTGAAATCCAATATACTAATAATAGCAGCTTAGACTTGATTGTCAGGCTTTGTATTAATTTTACTGTATATGCATTGAAATAAATGCATTGTTTCATTCAGTAAGTATTAATCAATTATTAAATCACCTGCTGCCGATTGTTTAGTACAAGTTCATTTGACAATACGCAGAATGGATTGGAAGGATTGCTGCGGATCCAAGAATTAGGATACGAATAGTTTCCATTAGCACATTGGGACACTCTGGAACACTTGTTCTCTACCACACACCAGCCACACAGAGGGTTCCTGTCAGACACACAACTTGAACACACTTTGTGACGTGAACACTCCTCGAGAGGTACTTTAAATATCTGAATGAAAACAAGGAAGAATAACAATTGCCAACTAGAAGGTCACAGGCAATAATAAAACCAAGTCTGGCTACTGGCTATCATTTGTAATTATTGCATTCAATTTGCTAACCTCTGTGTCAGAAGCAGCCACTGCATAATCTAATCCATCAGTCCATTTCAACTCACGAACAGGAGATGTTGTCTGCTTAGCATACAATGTACTAGTAGTTAAGTCTTGCACAGCAGTATCTTCATGAACCTGCACCTGTTAGCATAAAGTTAAAAGAATAAAATTTAATAGTGATATCTTTGGCCATCTGTGTTACTTCCTAGGTAGTGTATTATTATAAAGTGATTGAAATTTCCGACTGTATTCAGCTGTGTTCACCTCAACTTCTTAGCTGCCTACTATAATGTACTTTCCAAGACATTCTAAGACATTTCAGCACCTTACACTTATATACCTGCTTTATGTGATCCTTGGCTATTTTTTTAGTGCTGTATATAAATAGTACTTAAAATCCACTTTGATTTATTGGTCTGTTGACTAACATTAAAATATTGTTCATCATGTACTCATGCACATAATCATTTGTTGAAAGCAATAATTAGGTTACTTTAAACTTATTTTTTGAAGCATTAGAGTGTTTAAATATTAACTAATTCATTCCTGGTCAATTATTAATTCCATTACACCTTGCACATATCACTTGAACTTCACACAATATTTAATTTATGCCTACATTAAAGACAATAATTCTGTACTGATGCACTCATATGCCAATATCTATATACTCACTATTGCAACAAAACTTCTTTCTGATGAATTAAATGATAGTATGAGAAATGAAAGTCCATCCAACACCGCAGGAACTGAAGCCAGCAACTCTCGCTCTGTGCTTTCAACTTGCAATACATTTCTTTCAGATACGTAATTAATCGTTGATAAACAGTCAAAACCATCACCAATTGGAGTTGATAAGCATTGCCTACCAGAAAACTAAGGAAGAAAAACAAACAACCAAATTATAACTGTATGGCATAGAATCAGCAAGAAAATAATATTATTTTAGTTGGCTCCTTACACCTGTTTAGTGTAAGAAATACAATCTTATAAATAAAAAAAGCTCGATAATATTTTACCATCAAAGTGTTGCAATTCTCAACCTGGCTCCAAATGGTTTGTACACATGTGCTCTGTTGGGTCACGCACAAATCATAGGCTTGGTCCATGTTGTGATCTATATCATCCACACTGATCAAGCACACAGTGTCCGTCTTCTCCAATGATTCCTCGTTACACACAGATATCACTATCGACAGACCAGATCGGCCTCCATAGTCCCGGATAGCAGATACTCCACATACATTTTTCAGGTTTGACGATTCCAATGCTCCACACTTAACAAAGTCTTCACTGAGAGAAGTGAAGGAGCATCCAGAACCTACACTGCAGCATGAGCTATTGTGGCATGCTCTCATCACTCTCATTGTATACGCCAAAGGTGTGGCAAAAGATGTGCCGTAATCCTCTTTATCATATACCAAGTAGTATGAACAATCTCCTTCACTGAATCCAAACAAAAACTTTCTTTCTAGAAACATTGGATTAACACTGCTGTACACTTGGTTGCTTGGATTGTACTGGTGTTGCTTTGTGGCATCTTCACGACTGAGAGTAAACCGACTGGAGTTTGACGATACTCCAAGATGAACATCATTTCCTGATGAAAACAGTGCAAAGCTAGCTTTACTGGCTAAACTCAGATTAGAAGCTTGCCATGGGGCTGAGAGGTCACTGGTATTGTAAAAAGCACATGTGCCATCTACCATGCAAATTGCCAGACTTTGCTCTTCATTAACAAGTGTCATCTTCAAGGGAGCACTAGACAGGCTGACATTTTGCACAAGCGAAAACTGAGTATTGAGCATTATTAACTGCCTTCCTTGTATAGCATATACAGATCCATCTGCTTTAAGCTGCACCTGAGAGATGGATGGATAGGTGAGAAAACTGAATGATAGGGCTAATGAAGAAGAGAAGAGGAGAACTAGTAGAATCGCCTTTCCATTCATCATCATTCCTGATTCTCAGTGTCTGTACGTGCCAGTCAGTAATGCCGCTTCTTTTATAAGAAGATCAAGTAGCACTTTGTTTACCAACAAGAACAAAGGTTTGTCAGTGTGTCCACCAATAACATCCGCTGGTACAAAAACTTTATTTTATTATTTTGTCTCCTCTTGACATACTCTTTCTAAGAATGATTCTGTTGGCATCCTCAACTTATCAATGTCCAATCACAGGATTCCTTCTCAGAAGGCCGGAATCACTCACAAGTAATCATCATAATCTTGTAATTGTACAGATTTTTATGTGCATGCTTACAGCTCATTTTTTGTAGCCTCCACATGTTAAGGTTGCAATACACAGTATTAAAGTTTCTCTTTGACACCTTTGTTGAAAAGATATAAAAAAATGAGTAGAAGTCACAATTACTTCGCGAATAACTTTCAAACACCTACACAAAACTACAAAGCATTGTTTTGCCTCTTTTCATCATCATGTTACACTGCTTTTTCTTAGTGGCTTGCAAAGAGCAACATCAAAACAAAACAAAATCAACAGCAGAAAATGTTCACATGTATTAAGCTTATTGTGTTATTGTACTGAAGTTGCTCTTCATGTGTTCAAGTAAGTTCTTATAGCATGACACGTTTATAATCATTGTTCACGATTCTCTGGCTGAATTTACATGTGTTGGTGTAGTTGAACACAAACAAAGCAGTTCAGGAGAATGGCATGGAAGTGATTGAAATGAGGTTGAGACAAAAGTTGTTATAGGTCAACAAACTTGTTTCAAACATGTAAACATAAATAAACACCTGTGCATGCAATTATTTCTATGCTGAAATTTTTAAATAAAATAGGACCTTTCCTTTCAATGAGAAATTTTACTCTAAAACTTGAGAGCCTCAAGTTTAGTGTGAACTTTACACACAGTACTTAGAAGAATAATCTTCTATTAATTTAATTAATAGTTGACTGTACTATACATTCAAATTAATTTATGACCACCGATCTCAATATAAGCGAGAGGGGTTTAGCATCCACCATATACAGCAGCAGGGGCGATGGAAGTAGGGGGGGGGCAGAGGGGACATTTTGCCGCCCTCCACCAAATTTATCGCATAATTCAAATTCATGCGCAGCTTATCACAATACCAGTACTGTTTGTAACTCAGTAGGCATTTACATTATCAGATGGCTTGGCCTCTTGGGAAAGAAGATAAGTTGAATGTCCTAATAAAAATTCAGCTAACTAAGGTGCAATGCTTGCCGCGCTAGATTATAAAATCTGGCCTAGCCAGACCCTTTACCTAAAGCGTCAGGCTTGTGGGGATTATGGCCGTACTCCAGTCTAACGCTCGACCACTCGCGGGTGATAGAAGTTGCTTCAAAGGGAGGAACATCACTTACCACACTCTCATGATAACCACTATTTATTTTATAAAACTTCATATCAACTAAAGCTATTGTGGGAACTCCCATTCAGGAAGTTGTCCAGAACATGAGAACCAGTTACCTGACACCCATTCACAGCAATAGCATGCAAACCTATTCACCACCTTTATTCCTAGTCTCGCGGCCAGACTCTCTGGAGGCGCGCGCGCAAGCGCGTCATTCCCACATGGTGGCTGATTCCTCAGGCTGGCACCAGTGGGGTTTGAGATTGAGTTTTGTGAGTCAGTAAGATTTAGTGGGATTAGTTGAATCTGTAAGCTTGATTCTCATTGTTTTTAATTGAGAGGAATAGCGAGTGTTTCACTAGCGATGAATCGCGATGAAAACGCGACGCGTCGCGTCGCGTCGCGTGTAGTACCTAAAATATAGTCTACCCTAATATAATTATTGACCATCACCTCTGCGACGAACCGACCCCCACAAGAATATTGGACGGAAAATTAAAGATTCATTTTTATTAAATAGTATTTCTTGGCAATGTCTCTTACTTCAATGATGTCCGTTTCATCAGCGGTTGGTAAAGGGTCTCGCTACGCTAGACTGAAAGAGACGGTGGTGGTGGCGATCCTCCACTAACCAAAACTCTCATTTGTATCTGCCCCTTTGTTGAGTGGAATGCTGGGACGCTATTAAAATACCGCCAATGGAAAATCATAATTTTAATGCTGAGCTGAACAATTTAGCGTTGGCTAGCATAGCGGGAAGAGGTTCCTGTAGTGTCTGCCATGGGGAGCTGTGGAGCACGCGAGTTCGCGGGAGATTTTTTTCCATCTAAGGAGAACTTAAATATGTTTTTCTAGGTGAGAAGGCTCCCGTAAGCAAGAAGTGTGTAAACAACCGAAACCACCTTTTGTCACTCGTAAAGAATGGTAGATAAGCTCTTACTGGACTTGACGACACTTACAGACACTCAGGAGCGACTACAACTTGGACAAGAATTGATAGAATATTTCGAAAATGAAGGCCACAAGAGAAAGGGATTTCCAGACTTTGGTAACCTAATTGGTGGACTGACTACTTGGTTAGATGCCTCGAGTATACAGGTGATTTATTCTAATTGTTAGGCATTATCAATAATATGAATTACTTCAAAAATATTCTACCACAGGTGAATTTGATATCTATGAGAATATTGAGTACAATAGTAGACATTGTGAAGAAAGACTTTTATATCTACATCAACACTAGTAAGTCAATTAGTATTGGCTAATAAGGTATTGTTATACCAGTGAACTATGTACATATGTACTCTTTTTCATCACCCATTAACAATTGTGACAAAAAGCACTTTATAATAATTATTAACTACATAATTTTATACTCATTCATTTCCAATACTCATTTACTTCGCTCATTGAATGCAATCGTTCAATCATTCATTATTTACTAATTTCTCTATTACTGTACTTAATTTCATTTTACTGTCTTCCTCATATTCAGTTTTTGATTCACTGGTGAAAAGGCTTGGTGATGCCAAGAAGTGCAATAGGAAATCAGCTCACTGTCTGTTACTCCAAGTGTTGGATGAATGTACAGACAATCCACAACCACTGCTGGATAGGCTACTCAACCACTGTCTGTCACATAAGAATAGTGTAATGAAGGAACAGGGCTTGAAATTTCTGGTCAGAGCACTAAATCAGTAAGCGGAGAATGAGTATTACGTACTCTGTCTAAGGACTTACTTTGAGTGGCCATTCATCATTCAATGTCCGCAAAGTTTGCAATAATTGCGATACAAATGAAATGCCAAAACTACTAGTCACATACTTGCGACTTTTTAATTATGAGACTGAAAAAGTTATCGAAAAACAATAAAACTATAGCTAGCTATGCTAACAGTCTTTCTGTGGAGTGATGTTATATTTACTCTGTTTTTTGTTTTTTTTTTGTTTTTTGTCTGTCAAGAAAGTTGAGATTATAAGAAAGGATATCACAAACAAAATTTGTTCTGAAAAGATTTGCTTTAGAAAAAGGTAAACAATTTGCTGATGATATGTAAAGTACATTATGCTTAGGATTAACTTTTGTAATTAAAGATAAGTAATATATGTTGATATCATGTAAGCATGTACTATCAACAAACTTGTTTGGTTATTCATTTGGGGCAAAATTTATCAGAAAGTGGTCACACAGCTTATCTTTAGATAATAATGGGGTCAATAACATCTATTGGTTGTTGTTGTTGTTGTTTTGTCATGTAGTTTTGGAACTGAGAAAATAGAATATAAAAAGTATATTAGTATGGCATGCAAGATGAGTTCTGACTCCAATGCAATGATTAGGAAAGCAGCTGGGGATGCTCTAGTAGGCATATATCGCATTGCTGGTCCAGAAGTTCGCGAGGAGATGAATCGAAGTGACATTCTCCCGCCATCCAAATTACGAACACTTAACAAGAAACTTCGAGATTCAGACTTGGTGTTAAGTACCAAGAGTCATCTATCCAGACTTCAGGTAATGCGGGCCTCAGGTTCTTGTGTCTGTTCAATATTTGGTGGATTGTTACTGGTCCATTTGGTATTACCAACACGGTGTCTGTCAGTACGCGCTTGACGATACTGTACCAAACTCAGCATTGTCACTAAACTTTTCTTTAAAGTATGAAATCAAATTAACATAGTGCAATTAAAAAAACAACAACAATATCTGAGTGACCTGAGAGGAAATTGGAGGCATAATAGCTGCAATTTCACATTTAGTTTGCCACGGTTTTATATAATAAAATGAAACATAACATGCTAGCCATACAAAGATGTCCACATAATTCATTCTCATCACTTTGACATAATACCTACATATATATATGTATATATATATTGACCGTAGGAATTCCAAGAAAGAAGTGGAATATCATCAGATAGTTGCAGAGAACTGTCACCAGAGGGAGGCTCATCTCAAGGCAGCTTCAATAATGATTCCCATTTCAAAGAGCCAGTTGAATCAAAATCTACCAAGTCCTCCGTGGGTACCAAATCTCCACCACGCAGTAAGAAAGGAGCTCCAAGCCATGCAGGAAGCATCTACTCACAAAGCTCTCATCCGACCATTAGCAGCAAAAAGGTTTCAGTAAATTTTAAAGATGACTCACTGGCTGGCAAATCTTCATCTTTACGTGCTTTGCATCGTCCTGTAAATGCACTTAGTCCAGTCGGATCTTCAGACACTAGTATAAACCCAAAAGTCCTTCTCACGCCACCCATCACAGGAAATCGTTCGAGGTCTCGAAGTCCCATGCCACAAGATAGGTACTCTGCCAGATCTAATAGTCCAGGAACGATAACAGCAGCGGATTTTGAGAGAGCATTTGGTGATGTGAAGAATGAAATGGTTAGTGAGAGATTATTCAGCTAATTATGATAAGAAAATTCCAATTACAAGTTTACTTACAGAGAGACTTTGAGTTGTAATTGATATCCACTATGATGTATGAACATTTAAAATCATTATATTTGTAGCAAAGATAATTATTATAGAAATTGCTAACACAGTATTAAATGACGTGAAATGTGTCACATTTTGTAGCTCTGCTACATACAATACATGGTGTACGCAATCCTCATATACACATGCACGTACATTATATATAACAATGCGTGAAAAGTTTGAAAGCTGAGAGTAACTAGTTTGCTTCGTTATGATTGGAAATATATACGTAATGTATTTTGTGATTTTTTTTTTAATGACATTAAATAATATAGTGGATATTGTTTTAATATTAACCACTTATTCGGGATTAATATCATGGCATAGAACGAATAAACATTTTAATAATCAGTGCAGTTTCTCTCAGACTTGTAGTAGGTATCCAGACGCAATTCTATAGAGCATTGGATAACACAGCTCTAATTCAATAGAGAACTAATAACTTTTAAACATTGTTGAATATATTATTTCTGTATTTGCAGTTTCGAAATAAGAAGGATCTTGATAATAAATTGTATGACATTATAAAGACTTTAAAGAACACTAAATTCCACTGGGAGATGCATATGAATTCAGTAAGATACTAAAACATAGTTATAGCTATTCATTAACTGTTTAGTAAATCTGTGTTTTTAAACATACACTATTTAATTTTTGTTTATTCTGGTATTAGCTCAAGCAAATAAGGACCATCTTCAGTTACTGCCACAATAATAATATGACAGACTATCTCAGAGTGATTCTCACTGAAGTAGCCGACTGCCTGTCCATCTCAGTAAGTTGCTGACATTATACACAAAGTAAAATAATACTTTTTTAAATATAATTTGAGATAACAGAAAGTGAAAGAGCACATTAACATTATTGGAGCATACATTACATACATACATACACTTAATGTCCAACAAGTAAATATTTTCGGGTTGTACTTAATAATCTGTTGAAAATTTTTTCGTCTAATATGGGTAAAACTTCTGCTCTAAAGAATGGCATTGTCTCTAACTAGAAACTGCTGGAACTGTGGATTTCCAAGGCTCAAGCTGCATGCATGCATACTTACCCATACTATTTCACTTAGCTACCATTGCATTTCACTTAGTTTCCATGCGATTTCTCATAGTTATGTGCTCTTTCACTTTCCCCATGCAATTTCAATTGAACAGCGATTTTTT
>WLWI01001641.1_pt1 | contig 19311 bp, 19 predicted proteins | sample 6701501 | NCBI WGS metagenome assembly WLWI01 (sample SAMN12718690, study PRJNA515312) | sponge metagenome | isolation source: marine sponge | host: Mycale hentscheli | place: New Zealand: South Island, Marlborough, Capsize Point | collected 2014-11-01
GATCTACACGATAAGAAGATGCGATATCGGCCTGGGAACCTTTGCCCATTTTGTAGGCATCTATCGCACGCCGCCGGATTTCTGCTGTTGCTATACTCATGTCATGGAGTATAGATCTTCTAAAGAGACATCTCAATCGTTAGATGCTCTAGAGTGCAAAAGATCAAAAGTCGTCCTTTTAAACTTCGATTTTATGGGGTCCAAAAATTATCTTCAGGGGAGAGGTATCAATTGAATTTGAGAACCTTGGACCGGACCTATTTTGCAAAAATTGGAGAGGTTGTAGAGGGGTATACTATTGCTGAGTACAAGGAGAACTTTGTAAAAAAAGAGGGTCGAAAGATAGATCGGTCTATGCTGATTTTAAAAAAAGGAGGGAACTCGATTATCCTTCCTAAAGGAAAGGTTAAAAGTAAATATGAACGGACCGCTCTTTTGGTTTCCTTGCTTGACCGTTCTAAAAGGGTGGTCAAGGTCAATGATCAATTTGAACTCAAAGGACAAGCGTATAAAGTCATTGACATAAAGACCGACCGCGTATTAATACAGGATATTATTACCGGCAGAAAAACAACCGTTATTCCTTTATCTGCGTTCGATGATGTCAAGTCTAAAGATGTAGAAAGAGACCTTTTGGAACCCATAGAAAAGAAGAGGAACGCAGAGATCCTATCTCGTAACGAACAAATATAAAGTTTTGTGAGGCGATCAAGGAAGGACTATAGTGCACATAAAGAAGAATGCTGAAAAAAAATTTTCTAATAGGCCTTACTTATATAGGGATGTCTCACAGTATTATCGTCATGGCTCAGGATGATCTAGATGTTGAGTCCTTGCTTAATGACTTGGAAACCGATGAAGTTTTTTCAGATAATAATGGTGGCGATGTTGAAGAAAATGTGCTCGAAGATACCGAAGGAATAGAAGATCTTTTGTCCGTTGAAGAAGAGAGCCTTCCTGATCAGTTCGATTTCGATGAAGTCTTGCCTGACGAAACGATTGTTCCAGATACAGAAGAATTAGTGCCGAATGGTGTCTTAGATCCAGAAGTCTTACTAGAGGCTCCCGGGATAAGTGAATCCGTTGACGAAAAACAAGTAGAGGGCAAAGAAGAACCTGTAGATACAAAACTTATTGATTCTGTCCCTCAGCCTGAAAATCCTCGTGAGCTAAAAGATCAGGAAATGATTCGAAGAAAAGCCCGCGAATTAGAAGGCCTAAAGCATGGACAAATCGGTTATGACCAACTAAAGGCCGGAAACTATCAAGGGTCTCTGATGGCTTTTGAAAAAGCCTATCGGCTCATATCCGAACGCTCTACAAAGCAAAAAGAGGTCAAAAGGATTCGTTGGGGCCAAGCCGAGGCGAGTTATCAGTTAGCGCTCCGTGCCTTTAGCATCGAAGATATCGATGAAGCAAACGCGTTGGTCAAGGCGGCTTTAGAATATGATCCGACTCATGCCGATGGGATTCGGCTACTCGAAAAGGTTGAGCGTAAAGTTCAACAACTTGAACAAGTGCATAGAGAAGATCCCCTAAATTTCCAAGTGGCCAGAAATTTAACCAAAATTTCCGAACGAAAGATAAAAGAAGAAATTCCCTCAAAACCCTTAGGCGCTGATATTGAGCCCACTGAAAAACTTCAATATAACGAGGTGATCCGAAGAAAAACGAGAGAGCTAGAAGGGTTAAAAAGACTACAAAAAGGGTATGAGACATTGAGCCAAGGCAAGAATGAACTCGCTCTTCAAAACTTTGAAGAGGCTTTGAAGATGATCTCTCAAAGGCCCAGTGCTGAAAAAGATATTCGACGAATTTATTGGGGCCAAGCCGAAGCGAACTATCAGTTAGCGCTCCATGCCTTTGAGGTTGATGAAATGGAGGAAGTTGAAGAAAAAGCTGAAAAAGCGTTAACATATGATTCTGATCACAAAGGGGCTTAGCGGTTCCTACGGCGGATGGGGAAAAAAATTAAAAGCGATGCCAAACGCCAAGCTAAAAAAAGGTTTCATCCCGAAGAAGAACCTGAGCTGCAACTAAAATACCAGACGGTAGATGAACTGCTTGAAAAAGGGCGGAGCTACTTTTTTATCGATGAATACGATCTTGCCGAACTCCATTTTGAAAAAGTGCTTCAGAAAGATTCATATAATAGAACAGCGATGAGATTCTTAACAAAGATTGCCGAACGTAGATATGATATTAGCACCTATGAAAAAGAATCTACCTTTGCGGATATGATTCAAGAAGTTCGCGATACGTGGAATCTTCCTGTCCGATCCGTCATCATTCCCGACAATATTCCTGCTGGGCAAGGGCCGGTTAAAGCGGCATCAGAAGCAGAGCAACTCCGGGAAAAAATGAGAAATATTGTGATTCCGCGGATTGAATTTCGTTCAGCAAATATACAAGATGTGGTTAACTTGCTCGTCGAGGAAAGTATTGCGGGTGATCCCGATGGGGTGGGGATCAATATTGTATTGAACTTGAATATTCCCGGAGAGCCTGTCCAAAATTTTTCACCGCCATCCGTAGAGGCCACCGACTCTTTTGATGGTGATGAAGAATCTAGTTTTCAAGAACACATATCATCGGGTGTTTCAGCGGTTCCAACCATCACCTTAAATCTTAGACAAGTTAAGTTGTTGGATGCCATTGAGCTCATTACCGAAGGGGTAGGTCTTAAATATCGTGTCGAAAAGTCGGCTGTTATCATTACACCTCAAAGCGTTGTATCCGGACGTGTATTGACGCGAATCTATCCGGTACAGCCTTCGATTATAGATGTCATCGTCGAGCGTCAAGAGAATGAGGCTGATCGTCAAGGTGAGTTTGTTGAAATTGGTGGACGAGGAACGACCATCCAGCGTAGCAATGTCAAAGAATTTTTCAACAAATCAAGTGTTCCATTTCCTGTAGGAACATCCATTACATACAACCCATCGATTAGCGCCTTAATTGTAGCTAATACCGTTGAAAATCTTGATGTTTTTGAACGTATCCTTGTTCAGTTAAACGTGATTCCTAAACAGGTAGAAATTGAAGCTCGTTTTGTAGAAGTGAGTCAAACAGATCTTGGAGAATTGGGGCTTGAATGGATTCTTACGGATAACTATGAAGTCACACAAAGAACAGGAAGCACAGGGTTAGCGGGTGCCGAAAGGATTCAGATTAATGCCGACTCATTGGGGTTTACAAAAGCGCTCCGTTTTTTAGGAACTGGTTTGGCTGGAACAGAGGGATTGAGTCGTTCATCGGGTGTTAACTTTGCGGGTGATATATTGAGTATATCCAGTGTTTTAACCAATCCTGAATTGAACATTGTTCTTCATGCTTTATCTCAACGAGGAGGGCTCAATGTTCTCTCTGCACCCAGGGTAATGGCACGTAGTGGGAATCAAGCAACCATTGAGGTTGTCCAAGAGATCATTTATCCCACCGAATTTGGAGCAAATATAACCGTGATCACAGGGGGCGGCGCCTCGGATCGACAGGTTGTTACTGTCACACCCGGTACTTTTGAAACACGCGAAATCGGTGTCATCTTAAATGTTACACCTACGGTCGGTCCTGATGGATATACCATCGAATTGACTTTACTCCCGGAAGTGGCTGAACTCGTTGATTGGATCAATTACGGGGCAGATTTCGAAGGACAAAGTTATAATATCCCTCAGCCAATCTTTGCCAGTCGAAACGTTACAACGACCATTGTTGTTTGGGACGGTCAGACCGTTGCCATGGGGGGGTTAATTACAGAGCGTCTCGTTACATATGAAGATAAAATCCCACTTCTTGGGGACATCCCTATTTTAGGGCGTTTGTTTAGAACAAACGGCGAAATAAGCGAAAAAAAGAATTTGATTATTTTTGTAACCGCGCGTGTCGTTGATCCGGCGGGTAAACCTGTTCACACAGCGGATAACGTAAATCTACCCGGCGCTGCATTAAGCTCCGAATGATATTTTGGCCTTTCGATGAGTTCTCTTCTCTTAATAGATGGTCATGCCGTTATGTATAGAGCCTTTTACGCGATCAAAGAGCTTACCACCGCGGATGGGCATCCTACCAATGCAGTATATGGCTTTATTCGTATGCTCGGTCAAATGCAGCGTGTATGGAACCCTACGCATTGGGCGGTCATTTTTGATGGAGGCTTACCTGAAGAGCGCATGGAGATTCTTCCAACGTATAAAGCGCAACGCGACCCCATGCCGGATTCATTGCGTCAACAGTTTGATCTTATTGATGAATACCTAGCCTTATCTGAAATCCCTTCTATATGCATAGAAAATGAAGAAGCCGATGACGTTATGGCTTCATTAGCCGATCGAGCTCAGCAAGCAGGGTATCTTGTATTCCTTGCCACCAGCGATAAGGATCTTTTTCAAGCGGTTAATGAAAAAATTTTCATGGTGCCGCCCTCGAAATCAGATGCGCGAATAGGGGTGGATGAAATTATAGGAAAAACAGGTGTGGGCCCTGAGAAAATAGTTGAATGGCTCTCCTTAACTGGAGATGCGTCGGATAACATTCCCGGTGTACCGGGTGTGGGATCCAAAACCGCTTCAAAACTATTAAACCAATTTGGGTCACTTGATCAACTGTGGAAACAGCTCGAGAATGTTTCGTCTGAAAAACTAAAAGAAGCATTAGAAGAACATAAAGATTCGGTTATCCGGAATATACAAATCATAACTTTACGCAAAGAGATTGATTGTCCAATTGATTGGAATGACCTAACGGTTCGGGACCCAAAGTCGGATCAGCTATTGCCTTTCTTTAAGCGTTTGGAATTTGATGGATTAGCCCGTGCTTTAAAAACTAATTAAACTGCAATGTAACGAGACATTGCAACTTTAATCTTGGCGGTCTTCCGCTTTACAGAGTAATCCTTATAACTTTACTATATGTGCTAGGCTCTATTTGATATGTAGGCAAGGCCGTAGGAATCAGACAACTCGTTCCTGGGAGGAGGGGCTGATACGAACTATTCCATTTTAGGGTAACAGATCCTTCTGCAACAAAGAGTATGTGGAAAAATTTTCCGTCGAACGGGCTATCCCATGTCTCTTTTAAGCACAATCGTTCCATTCTAAAATGTGAAGTTGTTAGCATTTCCCATCGTTCGTTGTCTCCTAACTGGCCCAGCTTTCTGGGCGCTACTTTAGCCTTTGTCTGATCATCCCAATGGATCACTTGTGTGGCTTGCTCGAGGTGAAGTCTTCGTGGGTTTCCATCTGTACCTAGTCGGCCCCAATCGTAAATCCGATACGTTGTATTTGAGTTTTGTTGAACTTCTAATAACAAGCAACCTGCACCGATGGCATGAACTCTTCCGCCCGGCGTGAGAATCGTATCCTCTTTAGTTACAGGAATCTTTATCAAAAGGTCTTCAACTCGATTGTCTTTCACCGCCGCCTGAAAGGTTTCTTTATCGATGCCCGGTTTTAACCCCGAATAAACACATGCCCCGGGTTCAGCTTCTAGTACATACCACATCTCGGTCTTGGCTTCACCTCCATATTGTATGGCTGTTTTGTCATCGGGATGTATTTGTACACTCAACGTTTCATGCGCATCGATGATTTTAATGAGCAACGGGAAATGATCTAGATCAGAACCTAAAAGCTTTGGGCCCGTTTCATCAATGAGTTCCCTAAATGTTTTCCCGGTTAACGCTCCATTGGCTACAACACTCATGCCTTCTGGACGATCGGAAACTTCCCAGGACTCGGCATAAATACCCGGGGGTTCATCACGATTATAAGTGTGGAGGATTTTGTCGCCGCCCCAAATATAGTCCTTATAGACAGGCTTAAATGTTACGGGATAAAGTTCAGACATTGGGGAAGTCTATATTGACGATGAGATTCAATCAAGTATACTCTGACGCGATTTTAGAGATCAAAAAAATCTATGAAAAAAACGATTATACTACTTTGTGGTCTATGTGCGATTCCTATCCTGCAAGGAGGATGTTCGCTCGAAAACGCATGGTTCAAGTTCCGCCAGGAATCCGAAACACTGGTCATTGCTGTGCCTGAAATGAAGTCGGAGAAATGCAGCAAAATTATTCTTTCTCAACTCAATCGTTCAGGCATTGAATCAACATCCTTTGATCTACAAGACCACACCGTTACTGTAACCTTTAATAGCACCCTATTAGCGATTAAAAACGTTGAATATTTAATTACGGGTATAGGATTTGAAGCCAACGGAAACCCTCCGAACCCTACAGCCAAGGATAGTTTGCCCGAAGAATGCAGATAATCGTGCGCCATGCGCCATGGACTATAAAAGATATTCTCTAACACGAGAATAGTTTAACGTTCCCTTTATGCAGGCTTTATTAGATCAGTTTTTAGATTACCTTGTTCTGGAACGCGGGTTAAGTCGGAATACCCACGAAGCTTACGCCTCTGACCTCGCTTCTTTTCTATCTTTTCTTCAAGCCAAAAAAATAGGCACACTTAATTCCGTGAAACGCAAACGAATCCTTGACTATCTTATGGAAGAAAAAGAGCGGGGTCTAAGCGCTAATTCTGTCTCTCGACATCTGGTCTCTATAAAAGTCTTTTTTCGGTATCTTCAACAAGAGGGCCTTTTAGATAAAAACATTACTGAAACCATGGAATCGCCCAGATTATGGAAAATACTTCCTGAGACCCTTACTTATAAAGAAGTAGAACAACTATTGCATGCACCTTCTGAAAAGACCATTTATGGAAAACGCGATCGGGCTATGCTTGAGTTAATGTACGGGACGGGACTTCGTGTATCTGAACTGACCCAATTAACCATTGATGATATTCATTTTGATGTGGGATATATTCGTACCATGGGAAAAGGAAAGAAAGAAAGAATTGTTCCTTTAGGAGAGATGGCTCAGAAATATCTGCACCTTTATCTTGACGAAGTGCGGCCGCTTTTGACAAAAGATCCTGCAAATCGGGTGGTGTTTTTAACGAAAAGAAAAGCAGGGCTTAGTCGAAAGACAGTCTGGAGACATATTAAAGAGTATGCTATCAAGGCAAACATTATGAAAAACGTAACGCCACATACATTGCGTCATTCGTTTGCGAGCCATTTATTAGCGAACGGAGCTCAACTTCGTATTATTCAAGAAATGCTCGGTCACGCGGATATTGCCACCACTGAAATCTATACTCACGTTGATCCTGCACGATTAAAATCGATTCATACACAGTTTCACCCAAGAGTCTAGTTCGTTATGTATACGGCATTAGAAAAAAAGTTAGGGTATTCATTCCAAAGCATCAAATTTTTGGAACACGCGTTAACTCATCGTTCCTATCGCTACGAAGATAAGAGAATGGATCAAGACAATCAACGTTTAGAGTTTCTAGGTGACGCGGCATTAGGGTTTGTCTCTGCTAACTATCTTTTTACCCGCTTCCCTGATTCGCAGGAAGGCGACTTAACACGTTTTCGAAGCAGAATGGCCAACACACAAACGTTAGCCCAAATCGCATCTGAAATTGAGTTAGGCTCTTTCCTGCGGCTAGGCCGAGGTGAACAGCAATCGGGCGGTATTCACCGAACATCGAACTTAGCAGATACTCTGGAATCTATACTGGGTGCTGCTTTTCTTGACGGTGAACTTGCCGCTGTACAGATCATTTTCGAAACCTTATTCATTCCCTACTTTGAGAAAGTTCCTCTAGTCTCTCTAGAAGATAACCCGAAAGGAACCCTCCAAGAAACGGTTCAAAAACAATGGAAAATTTCCCCTGAATACCGTTTGGTTCGTGAAGAAGGTTCTGCTCATTCTAAACAGTTCACTGTTGAAGTGCTTGTAAAAGGAGAAGTCCTTGGTCAAGGCACCGGGACCAATAAACGTTTAGCCGAAATTGAAGCGGCCCAAGAAGCCTTTAAACAACTACAGAGGATGAACGAAAGTAGAACATAGGGTAAAGAGATTGGAAAAAAAGTCAGCGTTTTAGATTCCCCACTCCGATTTTTAATCTCTTTTCACTCTTCATCTTTCTGTTTTCTTCTTACTCGTTTCCTCCAGTAAACGTCGTTCTTTTCGATCTAAACTTCCCATCCCTTGTTTGGCAATTTTGTCTAAAATATCGTCAATTTTCGTTGATGAAACAATATGAAATTTTGGGTTTTTCCCAGACACTTTGAAACCTCCTTTAATTTTATAGAGTCGAAGAGGAAAACGTGAGAAGACTTCTGGGCGGAATATTACCAGGGCATATATACAGCCTGCAATACCTCCGGCTAGATGAACCGCATAAGCAATGTTGCCCCCTTGTTGGGACAATAAATATAATAGCTGGATAACCCCTAGCCCCACGGCAAAGACCCAGGCCTTAAACCGAAACATCGGGAGAAAAAGAAAGACAATCGGCCGATGCGGATCCAATGCTGAAAACGCTCCAATGATCCCAAAAATGGCTCCTGAAGCGCCCACACAAACCCCTCCGTTTGCAATCAATATCCACCCTAAACCACCTAGTATACCACTTAAAAAATAGAGAATCAAAAAATGGCGTGTACCCATGGTACGTTCTGTTTCAGGGCCCATCAGAAATAATGCGAGCATATTAAAGATCAAATGCCCCATATAATAATTTGAGTGAAGGAACATATACGTGAATAATTGCCAAACCAACCCTTGCATAAAATAGTGAGGCCAGAGTCCAAACAATAATGTCATGATCCCCGGTTCTCCCATCAAAGGAGAACGATCAAAAATGAGCTGCAAAAAAAAGACAGATACAGTGATGATAAGAAGCGCTTTGACTCCTTTGCTCATATAGCCCCTTGAATATCCCGATCGTTCATACATCATGAAAAATTCCACCTTTACATGTTTAGATTAACCTGGATCCGTCAGTTAAACGTGGGATTTCTGTGCGAATGCTTTGGAGGCAAAAGGTTGCAAAAAAACGCAGGCGCACCCGCTGGGTGCGTCGAGGCTTTTTTGTAATTCCTTTTGGCCCAAATGGTTCGTGCAGAAAACCGCGTTTAACTGACGGATCCAGGATTAAGTAACTATTCAGCTAAACCCATGAGAGGAAACTATACTGTCAAAAAATCGTTGAGCAAGTTATTAACAGATCTTCTGAGCTGAATAGTTGCGATTTTTGATTGATAAGGGTTCAATTATGGTATAAATCTGTAACCCAAGTTCGAGTAAACTGAGGATTGAGTAAGCAGAATAAGAGATTAACCTGGATCCGTCAGTTAAACGCGGTTTTCTGCACGAACCATTTGGGCCAAAAGGAATTACAAAAAAGCCTCGACGCACCCAGCGGGTGCGCCTGCGTTTTTTTGCAACCTTTTGCCTCCAAAGCATTCGCACAGAAATCCCACGTTTAACTGACGGATCCAGGATTATGTTAACATCAGAAAAGGAGCGGTGACCATGCCGATCTTTTCGGGGGCGTCGGCCTATGGGGTAGGGAAAGTCTTCATCAAACATTTCGAATCGGGCGGAACCTTGTTGAGCTTTAGCTGCAAGAAAGCAAAAAAAGAATTTGATGAAGTTGTAAAAGAAGGCGAAAAAACAGTCAGTTCTTCGAAAAGAGAGCTACAACCCGCATAAGGCAAGTTCGGGTATAGAAAATGAAAAAAAAGAGACTCGAACCCCCGCAGGTACCCACCGCTTTTGCGGTGAGGGCGCACAGTAAAAGGACCGAATGCGCTACTGGTTTTGAGTATCGTTTCAGGATTCTCCGATTCCTTCTCCTTCGCTTCGTATTTTGATAAATACAGAAGGGAGGTAATTAGAACGGTTTTTGAGGAAGATGCCGACCAAAAGATTCGTCCAAAGACCCGAACCTATCCAAACCTTTTATGATCAACTTGGCCAAATGGTCAGGTGGTTAAAGAGGGTTGGGGTCAAACAGGTGGCGATGGAAAGTGACGGGGTTTATTGGAGAACGGTCTATGAAGCATTAATCGAGGCGCTCAAAGGGCGATTAAGTGATCGTCATCGTTTTTTACTTAAGGCGGATTCATGCCCATATAGAGTGGCTTGATGATCCGCTAACAGTAGGTACATAGCAATTTTCGGTTGCTTAGCGTCCAGTGTCCCGATACTCTTTCCTGGAAATGAACAAATCCGTGTTTCCGGACTTCAGGTTTCAAATCCTAAACGCTGAACGCTCAGCTTTAAATATGATGACAGACATTTATATAAATAGACAAAGGCAACCCAAACGTAGAATACCTATTGTTTTGGTCATTGGTGTAGTTTTGGTTGGCAGCCTTCTTATTTGGTGGTTCAATCGCGAAAAAGAACCGACGCTTTCTTCTACAGAAAACCCATCCGCTAAAGAGATCGAAACGCCTGCTGAAAAAGAAGTGATCTCTCCAGGTATGGTTTCTGATCCTGGTAGAAAACTTTTAGCTCAGGCTAAAGCTTTTCAACGACAAGATCAATTACAAGAAGCGCGGAACATCTGTTATACTCTTATCAATGAGTCTTCCAATCAAACCGCTCGACATTCAGCTGAAAATATATTAAGTGAAATTAATATAACACTCGGTATGACTCCGCGTGCTATGTCTGGAAAAAAAGAGTATACTGTTCAATCTGGAGACACGCTCGGCGGAATTTCTGCTAGGTTTGGAACGACCGTTGACCTCATTAAAAAAGGCAATAATATCTCCGGTTCTCTCATACGGGTTGGCGACCGGTTGAGAATCCTGCAAGGAACCTTTTCAATCCAGGTTGATAAATCAGACAATAAACTAATTTTATATCTTAACAATAGATTTTTCAAACGCTATAAGGTCGGTACGGGAAAGTATCAAAAAACGCCTGTTGGAAACTTCAAGATTATTGAACGGATTGCACAACCTACCTGGTGGCGCCCGGATGGAAAAGCCATACCCTATGGGGATCCTGAAAACCTATTAGGTACCCATTGGCTTTCTCTCAATATTACTGGATATGGACTCCATGGAACCTGGGAACCTGATACGATTGGCCAGCAAGCCAGCGCTGGATGTGTGCGTCTTTTAAATAGTGATATAGAAGAACTCTACACGCTCGTTCCCAGAGAAACACCCGTTGACATTAAAGAATAAGAGGAGAATATAACGTGTCTACCTATACCTTGCCTTTTGAAAAACCGATCCTTGAACTTGAAACCAAATTAGAGGAATTGCAAACGTTTAGTGAGGATCAATCCATTGATGTCTCCGTGGAAATTGAGCGTATGCAAGAAAAAATCAGAGAAACACGGAGCGAAATATACAGTAACCTTACCGCATGGCAAAAGGTACAGATTGCGCGCCATCCGCGTAGACCCTATACCCAAGATTATATTGAAGATATAACGTCCGATTTTATTGAACTACATGGCGACCGTCTATATGCCGATGACCAAGCCCTTATAGGTGGATTTGTAACCATCCAAGGTAAAAGGCTTATGTTGATTGGCACCCAAAAAGGGCGGGATACCAAAAGTAACCTGAAATGTAACTTCGGATGTGCATATCCGGAAGGATATAGGAAAGCACTTCGCTTGATGAGATTAGCGGCTAAACATAATTTGCCTATTATTACTCTGATTGATACCCCCGGCGCTTTTCCTGGTATTGAATCAGAAGAACGTCACATGGCTGAGGCCATTGCGGTAAATTTGCGTGAGATGTTTAGTCTACCCGTCCCTATCATTGCTATCGTCATTGGCGAAGGAGGGAGCGGAGGCGCATTAGGCATTGGTGTTGGAAATCGTTTGTTGGTTTTAGAGCACGCTTATTATTCGGTTATTTCACCTGAAGGGTGCGCCGCTATTCTATGGAAAGATCGTGCCTATGCAGACAAAGCAGCTGAAGCCATGAAAATTACTGCACAAAATCTTCTTGCTGCTAAGCTCGTTGACGCGATAATTCCTGAGCCGATTGGTGGCGCTCATGGAGATCGCAAAACAATGTCGGCTACCTTAAAAAGACATCTTCTAAAACATCTCCGACGTGTTGAAAAATTATCACCTACGGAGCTTAAAGAAGATCGGTATGAAAAGTTTCGAGTCATGGGGGAATTTCGTGAACAACAATTGGTGCCTGAGCCTCTCTTGCCCTCCTAGTGTCGTATCAAACCAAGAACCTTTCCGAGCGCGGAAAATAGAACGTAACTAATTAGGATAAAATTTACATGCGAATTATTATTATAGGGTGTGGGAATACAGGCCGTCAACTTGCCGCAAAATTATGTGGAGAAAAACATGATGTCGTGGTTGTCGACAACCAAAGTGAACCTCTGGCCGAACTAGAGTCCCAATATGACGTTCTTACGATTCAGGGTCAAGGGTCTAGTCCTCTCGTACAGGAACATGCCGAAATCAAAAAAGCCGATCTTCTTATTGCCGTCACGAGTCATGATGAGGTGAATGTTCTGGCAGGTATTTTAGCGCATTCAGCTGGTGTTCTCCATACCGTCGTTCGCGTCGCTAATTCAGATTATATTCACTCTTCTCATATTGAGGTTTTAAAAAACATGGGGATCGACCTGCTCGTTAGCCAAAAAGCAGAATGCGCGCGAGAACTTTTCAATATTCTTTCCCTACCAGGGACCCAGGAAGTAATCGATATGCATCACGGAAAGATTCTTGCTGTCGGCATTAAAGTACATATTGATAGTCCACTCCTGTTGACGCCTTTAAATAATTTTTCTAAACCAGAATTATTAAAAATGATCCGTTTTATTGCCGTTATGCGAGGTGAAAATTTTTTCATTCCTTCCGGTGAAACCCAATTTATGATCGGCGACGACCTTTATTTTCTAGGTAAACCCTATGATATACGAATCTTTTTAGATTGGGCACAGCCTGAACATATGAAGTTTGACAAAGTTGTTATTGCAGGTGGAGGTGATATAGGATTGCAACTCGCACAACGGTTAGAATCGACACCAACCGAAACAATCCTCGTTGAAATGGACCCAGCGTGTGCACAATACTGTTCAACCGTTTTAAACAAAACACTGGTAATAAAAGGGGACGCACTCGATCAAGAGGCCCTGGAAGATATTAATATGAACGAAAACACCGCCTTTGTCGCGACAACAGGTGATGATGAAAATAATATTATTAGTTGTCTTCTTGCTGAAAAGCTAGGTGTAGCCTTTACATTAGCCCAAATCGCTAAAGCAGAATATGCTCCTATCATCAATAGTTCCAGTCTTTTGGATCGTGCGGTAAGCCCGCATTCAGCTATGATTAATGCTATTTTAAGGTTTATTCGCGGTCGAAACGTGGACTCGGCCACACTATTGCATAATGTTCCAGGAGAATTATTAGAAATGGTGCTCCCTGATGACAGTAAATGGGGCGGTAAAACTATCGAAGAAATCTCAATGCCTGCCGGTTCTATAATCGCAACAGTTCTACGCGAAAATAAGGTATACGCGGCAACAGGCGATTTCTGTTTAAAGCAAGGCGATCATGTTGTTTTATTCTCTAAACCCGAATTAATCAGTAAACTGGAGTCAATGATCCGCAAGTGAATATACGAGCGGTATTTCAATTAATTTCGCTGCTATGGATTGGGCTTTCGCTGTTCATAGCCAGTTGTTGGGGTGTCTCCATCTATTACGGAGATACAGAGGTCGCACAACGCGGGCTTGCTTTATCATCCCTGATTGCATTGATCGCCGGCGTTGTTCTGTATGCTCTGACCAGAGGACCCATTGATTTAACCCGACGTGATGGAATTGGTATTGTCACTTTTGGCTGGCTTGCAGCGGCATTATTAGGGTCTTTACCTTACATCCTATCAGGCGCTGTTTCAGATCCCATAACCGCTCTATTTGAAACGCTTTCTGGATTTACGACAACAGGTGCCTCCGCGCTCTCGAATCTAGAAAAACTCCCTAAAGGAATTTTGCTGTGGAGGTGCATGACACAATGGCTTGGAGGGATGGGGGTATTAGTGCTGTGCGTAGCCATTCTTCCCTTTTTAGGAGTTGGAGGGATGCAAATCTATCGCGCTGAAATGCCAGGTCCTTCCAAAGATCGGCTTACACCTCGAATTACATCGACAGCCAAGTTTTTATGGGCTGTTTATCTTTTTTTAACCTTAACAGAGGCCCTGCTACTGAAACTCGGAGGGATAACATGGTTTAGCGCACTGTGCCACTCCTTTGCCACGGTATCCACCGGCGGGTTTTCTATATACACCGAAAGTATTGGGGCCTTTAACAACATGTATATTGAAGTGATTATTACGATATTTATGTTTTTGGCAGGGATAAATTTTGCCCTCCACTATCGGGCCCTTCGAGGAGATGTACGAAGCTATTTTCGAGATCCCGAATTTCGTTTTTTTCTCCTTTTTTGGCTAGGTGTGAGCTTTTTTCTCACATTCAATATTTGGAAGACGACCTATATGTCGATCGGTCATGCGATCCAAGCGGCCTTTTTTCAAAGCACATCGATGATTACGACTACAGGATTTTGTACGGAGGACTTTAATCGTTGGCCCTTATCCTCACGTATTCTAATTGTTGTATTAATGTTTACAGGCGCTTGTGCAGGATCCACATCGGGAGGTATGAAAATGGTTCGCATCTTTGTAGTATTCAAAAAGATCATCAGAGAAATACGTCTCTTTATGTTACCGCAGGCTGTTGTCCAAATTAAGCTAGGGCGTAAGCCGTTAGATCAGGATACCGAATCCAAAATCCTTTCTTTTTTCATTATTTTTATTCTGTTATTTACCATCGCTTCTTTTGCTATGTCCTTTTATACACCCGACCTAGAAACGGCAACGACTTCGGTTATTGCCACATTAGGGAATATTGGACCGGGACTAAATATGGTGGGTCCTACAGAAAATTATGGGTTTATAGAAACGCCAGGAAAGCTTATTTTAATTATTTGTATGTTGCTAGGACGGCTAGAATTGTATACGGTCTTAGTGATCCTACTTCCTCGTTTTTGGAAAAGGTAGAGCAACCCGCACCTTGCTGAGTTTTCGGGGATAGGGGGGATACGAGGACAGCAAAGTACGGGTGCTCCTTATTCGATTTTCAAATAACCATTATCAAACTTCTACCTGGTCTCTGGATCCGTCGAGGCTTTTTTGTAATTCTTTTTGGCCCAAATGGTTCGTGCAGAAAACTGCGTTTAACTGACGGATCCAGGTTCTATATAGTTAGACGTTTGAAAGTAAATTTTATTCACAAAAAAGCGATAAAAATAATTTTTTTTCGCAACATGTTTATAGCAAGATGGTTGAAAACATTCTATATTATAGAGCCGCCGCTTGGAAGGCGAATACGAAGGAAATGGGTTCGTTTATTCATGGGTAAACGCAAAAGGACCCTTATTTGTTCACGCACAGAACGGTCATCTTCTTTCTCCAGAGACTTCAGCGAAGCCAACCTGTGGTTATCCTTTTTCATCCTTAACCTTTTGAAGTAGACTTAATACAGCTTTATCCTTCTTTCTCCCTAAGGCTCTCTTACTTTTAATGATGTCTTCTAAACTTGCGACCCAAATGGGATATTTCCCAAAATACACTTCTGTAGCTCGGGATCTTAACCCTGCAAAAGATCTAACGCCATGAATAACAGACATAAAGTCGAATTGAAGTCCGCTTTCATCATTGACTACCCGATACAGATCAGAAAGAGGATAATAAGGTTTTAAAACTTGGCTCTCTAATGTATCCGCAAGAACTTTTAATTTTTTTCAAATTTATGGACGTTTTCCGAAACATAAAATCAACATCTAATGTTGTAACCGGAACTCCTTGCAATGCCGTCGCTGCGTTTCTAATCAGAACGACCTCGAGTCGACATTCACATAGCGCTTGTGCAATTTTTTTTAGAAGGGGACTGGCATTCATCATGGACTAAAACTGTTCCAAAAACCGCACGTCGTTTTCGTATAGCTGGCGAATATCATCAATGCCATAAAGAATCATGGCGATACGTTCAATCCCTAACCCAAAAGCATATCCGGTTACTTTATCCGGGTCATATCCCACCGCTTTAAACACTTCGGGGTCGACCATGCCTGCACCTGCAATTTCAATCCACCTGCTATTTTTACATACACGACACCCTTTCCCTGCGCATACATGGCAAGAAAAGTCGACTTCAACGCTTGGCTCAGTAAAAGGAAAAAAGTGTGGACGGAACCGGATTTTTACCTTAGGCCCCATTAGCTGCTGCGCAAAATAATTCAGATCCCCTTTTAGATCAGCCATAGAGACTTCACGGTCGACATAAAGCCCTTCAACCTGATGAAAATTAGCGCTATGGGTTGCATCGGTTGTATCCCGGCGGAAACAGCGGCCTGGGACCACAATACGAACAGGAGGAGGACGATTCTCCATATAGCGAATCTGTACAGGCGATGTATGGGTCCGCAAAAGATGCCCATCTTCCAAATAAAAAGTATCATGTAAATCCCGGGATGGATGTTCCGCAGGCGTGTTCAACGCATCAAAATTATAGAATGGGGTTTCAATATCAGGACCATCAGCCACGATAAATCCTAACGAGTGAAAAATATCTACCATCTGCTCAATAAGCTTACTAATGGGATGGAGCGAACCGATCGAACGCCATTCTCCAGGCAACGTATAGTCGAAAGAGTTGTCTTCCGTTTTAGCTTCTGATAAAGAAAACTCACGTTGACGGTCTTCAATCAAAATCTGTAATTCTGTTTTCAATGCATTGGCGATTTGACCTGCTTTAGGACGCTCACCAGGATCCATATTTTTTAGGCCCTTCATGATTTCTGGCAATAGCCCCCTACGTCCTACATATTTTACTCGAACCGCTTCTACCGCCGCATCATTTTTGGCGTCCTTAGCTTCGTGGAGGGCCGTTTCTTTTAAGACTATAAGATCGTGTATCTTCATGGGTACGGTTTGTTATTTGCAATAAAATAGAGTTATTGTATATATACCTTTCTATAACTCCAGATAATAACCAGAAACAGGGAAAAATCATGCACAAACTTTATAAACCCTTCATTCTCTTAGCGATCATAGCACATCTATTGCTTACGCCCTCCTCAATGGCTCGCGAACAAGATATACGTGAAGCCATTGTAAAAATCTATACGATTTATAATCAACCCGATTACTACAATCCATGGAGTATGCATGGCCCGCGTTCATCAACCGGTTCTGGCTGTATTATCAAAAAACGAAAAATCATTACCAACGCTCATGTTGTCAGCGACCAAACATTTGTTCAAGTACGACGCTATGGCGAATCCAAGCGGTATCAAGCGCGCGTGTTAAGTATATCACACCACGCTGACTTAGCGTTCCTTACCGTTGATGAACCTGGTTTTTTTCAGGATGTTGAACCATTAGAACTAGGCACCTTCCCTGAACCACAAACCGAAGTACATGTCTATGGATTTCCATTGGGAGGAGATACCTTAAGCATTACCAAAGGTGTTATATCTCGAATAGAACATCAAATCTATACACATAGTTCCGTCCATCTCATCGCTGGGCAAATTGATGCAGCTATTAATCCAGGGAATAGCGGTGGACCAGTTATCTCAGACAACCACATTGTCGGTGTGGTCATGCAATCGATTGGTCAGGCCGAAAACATTGGGTACATGGTCCCGATCAATGTCGTCGAACATTTTATGACCGATATTCAAGATGGTACGCATGATGGATTTCCCAGTCTTGGTGTTCTATTGCAAGACATGGAAAATCCTGGCTTAAGGCGTAAGTATAAAATGTCAGAAAACCATGCAGGGGTCCGTGTCATTAAAATCTTTCCGAGCGCTCCCGCACAAGGATTCATCCAAACGAACGATATTTTTCTCTCTGTTCAAGGGCATCCTATTGCGGATGATGGCAAAGTAGAATTTAGGCCGAAACAACGTACTAGCGTTGCCTATTACATACAAGAAAAGCAAGTGGGAGAATCTATTGATGTAGAACTCTTACGGGATGGAACAGTTTACAAAAAAACGATACCCCTAACCCGTTCCTTAGAGGAAGACTGGTTAATTCCTATGGAATATTATGATCGCATACCTTCCTATTATATTTATGGAGGTATCGTCTTCTGTCCACTCACTAAAAATCTAATGAAAGCATGGGGTAGTAACTGGTACAATCATGCCCCGCCAGCCTGGTTAGATCTATTATCTCAGAACCATACTCCAGAAGGAATCGATGAAGTGGTCCTTGCCTTAAAAGTGTTAGCCTCTGACATCAACGTAGGCTATCATAAATTCTCAAATTGGATGATTAGGGAGGTAAATGGAAAGAAGATCAGAAACCTCAAAGAGCTCATTCAACATATAGAATCAGCCACATCGCCCTTTATTGTTTTCAGGAATCACCAAGGGCAAGAGATGGTGCTTGACCGTAAAAAGGCAGAATCCAACCATCAAAAAATACTTCAAACCTATCGCATCCATTCCGATCGCTCAGATGATCTAAGATAGAAAAGAGTCGTTACTCTGGACACACGGCTTGATCAAGATGTCATTAAGTCAATGATCCCGATGCGTTAACGCGATTGGGAGGAACAATCGACGCAAAGCAAGTAAAAATGACCTATTCCTTTGCAATCCCAATGACCCCACAAGCAACCCTCGGCCCAGCAGCCCCCGTAGGCTGGCTTGTTAAATCATCTTCCTTCGCATGTACAATCAGACTTTTCCCAATAATCGACTCGATCGTGACATGGGTATCGACGCGTGTATATGTAGCGTTCCCCTCTTTATCGGCTAGAATGTTACCGAGATCCCCCACATGTCTTTCTGGCTTGTTTGGACCACTATGATGTTTCCCGTGCGGATTAAAATGGCCTCCAGCTGTTTTGCCGTCCGCCCCACTGCAATCACCATACTCATGGATATGAAAACCGTGCTTCCCGGGGGATAATCCTGAGAGCTGAGCAGTAATCAAAACGCCTCCAGGCACTTCTGTGAATTGAACGACCCCTTTCACGTCATTGCCGGTTGTGGGATATAAAACAGAGATTGCCTTAGCCTTCGCATCAACCGCAATAACCGTTAAACACACTATGAATAGAACACGTATCAACTTAATTTGACTATAAAAAATATATTTCATTCTCCTCCAGAGTTTATAGTTATGGTTTCTCCCTAAACTATATGATTTCTTTTCCAAAAAACAATATCAAAAGGTGGATTGTAAAATAAAATGCCGCAAAAAATGAATCTGAGAGCTTGTATTCATGCGGCCATCTCCAGATCAAAAAACTCCTGTGCGGTTTTATAGGCGAGGATCTTTCGAGGGTAGTTGTTGATCCACTTTTCAATCTCACCAATACGTTTGAGGGTCCATTTCCCGATATCGTGT
>WLWI01001643.1_pt1 | contig 19307 bp, 13 predicted proteins | sample 6701501 | NCBI WGS metagenome assembly WLWI01 (sample SAMN12718690, study PRJNA515312) | sponge metagenome | isolation source: marine sponge | host: Mycale hentscheli | place: New Zealand: South Island, Marlborough, Capsize Point | collected 2014-11-01
AATATATTGTTACTAAGCTTGGATTCTAATATATTGTTACTAAGCTTGGATTCTAATATATTGTTACTAAGCTTGGATTCTAATATATTGTTACTAAGCTTGGATTCTAATATATTGTTACTAGCTTGGATTCTAATATATTGTTACTAGCTTAGATTCTAACATAATTGTTACTAGCTTGGATGCATGGCAAATCTGTAACAAACAGCTCAATTACAAGATGGCAAACTTTCTGGTGATGCATTGTGTTTGCTGGTAGAGAACCCAATTTATTACACACAGGTCTTGTTCTGAGCAACTTCTACTGCCAACATACTATGCTTTATGTGGCCAGCAAATCCATTACTTCACGATTCAGTTATTCTTTACTGGAATAATTTTAATAATAGCAATTTTTCTCAGTTCTAACAGCCAATAATAATGTTTAATTAAAACTTAACCTGATGTTTCGTCAAGAAGTTGAAAATGTCGGAATAATATTTATGGGCTTTTAGAATTGAGAAAATTTACTTTTTTTACTTCACACTGTAATAATATGTATCGATGGATTTAAGTATCAGGAGGCACACCAATGACACTAGCTATTAATATAGTACCATGACTATAAGCTGCTCTTTATGTCTCAGCCAGAATTTAAATTGTATTTCGAATATTGCGAGTGGAGTAGGTATTCAAGGTGTAGTTGTTCAGTTAGTTTATAAAGAATTGTAGTCTGGTGTAAACAACTCTACATGAGTGACAGGTCAAAGCTTGTGAAAATGAAAATTAACCATATGCTGTTTGCCTTAAAAAAAAAAAATATATATATACATGCAAGCAATTTGTAACATCTGGACCTTATGGTAGTATCAAAACATGTTTGTTTGTGTTACTTTTAAAGCTGAAAGAATGCTGCTGGAATATTATATATATATATATATATATATTATAGTGAAGTTTATTCCTAACTGTTGCTAGTATGTTACAGAACATAGTAGTTTTCCTACATTGAATGAAGTTCTGAATGCACACATATGATATGATATACACAACATTAGCTCATTAAAGACATGTTCATAGTTATGTGCAAGACAACAGGATGAAATGATAGAGTGAGGGGGTAAGGTGAAAGTCCTATTTAACCTACTGATGTACTTACTAAATATATTGTGGAGGTTGGAGATATTTTGAGTACACAAAGTATCGTATATAGATAATCAATATAATCTTTGTACATTCCATAATTCTATGTATATTAAAAATACTTAATTGTGACCGTCTACAGGAAAACCGGGCACAACGCGGCGTGCGTAAATATCGAGAAAAGATTGATCGATTTCTAAAAAATGTATTGTTTCAAGCCGACGGAAGGGAACAGTTAGGTCTATTATAGTGGGAACGACTTAAGCTACGACGATAAAACTTGGAGAGCTCAATATCTGGACGCCGACAACTCTGTAAGTGCAAAAAATAATTTTTAGAAGGGTGCCGCATTGTGCCCGGTTTTCCTGTAGACGGTCACAATTATGTAATTTTGTCCAGTTTGTTTTATGTATTATTATGTAAGTATGTGACAAATGTTATAATTTGTATAGCAAATGCATTTTTTGGCACAGAGCCATGTTTATTACACACTGGTCTTGTTCTGAGCATCTCCTATTACAAGCATACTATGCTATATTGTGTCCTACAGATACTTATACTGTATACAACTAGTAATAACAATAAAACATTTATTAACTTTTTTTTTGTTGGTAAATGAGACATATTTATTGGAACCAACTATAAAAGAAAAAAGAAAAAATAAACAAGAAAAAGATAAATAGTACTATAATAATTATATAGGCTCATTGCCATGTAACATTCTATCTCTATATTGAGCATTAACATAGCATGTATTGTATTGGTAAAGAAGAATCTCGAATTGAAATGTTCAATAACTTTCTATTTTATGCTATGTTTACTGCTCTAGACTTCAATATAAACAATACCAGTTCATATTTTTAGTACAAGTCAATAAGTGCTACTTTAGGTCTTGATTCATTGAAGAAATTATAGTGTATTCAGAGCTGGAGGAAGCATTTTTAAGTGGTCAGGCCAGGAAAAGGTGTGGTCATGGGTGTGGCCAGTACATATATGTAGATATGCAAATGTGTCTCTATTATGCATTTTGGCGTTGCAATTATGCACCTATTATGCTCTAAATTATGCCAATTTTACATAAGCATGTGTGATAGTGAATTTCATCATGTTGCATCTATAGCTGATTGTTGAAAAATGAACCAATTATATATAATTATGCAATTATGCCCTATGTTTTTGTCTATCTGCTATTGCAAAAAAAAATCATGTCTGCAATAGACATTCCTACTTAGTGCCCCCACCCTAAATCAAATCATCTACCTACCCTGCAATTTTGTGAGTTATTATTGCTTAAATTTATTAGCTGCTATATTGAACCATCCCATTTTCTATCTATGGTTCAATAGAGCAGCTAATAAATTTAAGCAATAATAACTCACAAAATTGCAGGGTAGGTTAGATGATTTGATTTAGGGTGGGGACACTAGCTAAGTGATTGAACGGGAACTACCCAGACACTTTTACCCACTTACACTGTCCATTCACGTGATATGGAGTAGCTAACATCACAGCCAACAGCAGCCACAGCAGCATGGCGCACAATTAGCTCTGGTGGAAGGAGTAAGTCACTGACCCCTTTATTTTAGTCTCGCGTAGCTAGACACTTTACACTCGCCTGAGATCGACTCCACCCCCCAAAATTTAGATCCTTAATGATATTCATATTGTATTGAATTTCACCTCTTCCCGGAAACGTTTCCTTTTCGTCTTCGCCTTTTTGCTTTCATTCTTGTGGAATGTCGGTGTTAGAGCTAATCATCCTTGTTTCTTTGCAACCAAAAGCCATCTTCCTACCAAACTCTGTTACAGCCACTTTTAGCCCACGCTTTCAGAAACCGGGATCTTGGATGTACATTTTCAGACACAGTATTTTCTCTGGCGGTTGCTGTAGTTTGTTACTTCGGTAGAAGTTGTGTTTTGTCTGGTAAAAACACCAACAGTTGCGCACACAATGGGTAATAATTTCTTTGAGACTCCTCCCAATTCACACAACTCATTTTTTATTTATACTTTCAAAAAATTTATATTCTGAAGACTTCTAGGTGAAAACATAAGTTGAATTGTATATGCTATATTGAATTGTAAACAATTCATTTTCTATCTCCCTGTGAAAGATTAAACCTTGTACTATCCAAGTGTGTAGGTGTGTACTTGCCACAGTGGAACCATTGATGTACACGGTTTGTTCTACCGCCAGCTATTTAAACTATGCCTCATAGATCAATGACATTGTAGCAGTTAAAATAAAATCAATTTTACTTAGCACATTTCCTTTAATGATAGACCAATTTTAGAAACTGTATAATACGCATTATAATTTCGCTACACTTTCAGCAAGTTCTTTTATACCTTGATCTCCATTAGAGACTGAGTGCTAGCTAGATACACATATGAGCATAAGTTTCAATTGTATTTGTATCATTTTTTTGCTGTAAGCTTAATTGTCAGCCCACATAGCCATCTTGTGCATTGTGGTAAAAATATTTCTATGTTTAGTTTTGTGCCACTGGTAACTTAGCTGTTGTATGGAGCTCTTGTTTTGTGCCAAGTAATACTTGTTTATTTATTTGGCAAATTGTGACTTTACTATGTCTGAGTTGGATGTGTAATAAAAATTGTGTGGTATTTGCTAATACGGTAAGTTAAATAAACAGTTTATGTTGTGGTATTAGTAGCACTATCGATTACTATCTTAACTCTCCTTGAGTGTCATAGTAACAGTGTTTTGAGTCCAGTTTTGTAATGACCGAGTTCGCTAAGTTCACTTTGTTACTAATAAATGTTTATTATATTGTTGCAACAGCGATACACACTACAACTTAACAGACTGACTGAACTGAACAAAACATACAAATATAATGCGTGGTAAACTAAAGGAAGTGTGATGTCATTAATAATAAGTTAGTACACTTTACCACAAGTATGTTGGCATACACAGTATTTTATAAACTGGTTGAGGGTTGTAAATCCTCAAGCCTTGTTGACCCCTTCAACTAACAATTGAAGGACCAGAATCTTCGCCACTCCCTCTAGCTAACCACCACCAATGCGGAGCAACAGCTTCCAGGAATGCAGGCCAGGGCAGGCTGAGCTATAGTCAGCTCATGAATATCATTATGTGGTGAGAACTAGAGCAAACCAGAGACAAATGTGTGTGTGTATGACAAGTGTTAATGGGTACTGACAATGTTTGTTCTTTGAAAGTCCAAGTTGTTCGGGAGTTCTGGGAAGTTCTGGCGGTTGTTCAGGTGTCCTGAACATAGACAGATAACTAAAACATAGGTTTTAGCTCTAACAATAGTGCCAAATTCAATAATGAGTAGCTCTTTAAATTAAAAGATATTGGTTCTATACATTAAGCAGATAAGGCAGTCTTTTAGCTAAAATAATCTAACAAACACACTAACTCTTCATTAAATCACATACAACATTAAGACTACAATGGCTACATAGTAACAATACAATACTTATTGAAGTAACTGATAACAGTACATATAGTTAGAGGTATCCTGATGAGCAGAGACTCAGTGATTGCTAAATATTCCAATATCAAACCTACAACATGTGCTATCACCGTGCCATAATAATGCCGTGCATTGTGAAGGAGCAGGGGTGGGTACAGGTACCAAAAATGGGGAGGTAGTGGGGGGCGAGAACTATATGATTGGGGGAATGTGATCAACATTCCTTATTAACTCTTGACTTCTAGAAAACAGTAGAGCAACAAAAAATTATCCCAAAATAATGAAAAGAACACAAAAAATGGCTAAATATATTCTACATAACACTTGCAATAAGATGATTTTGAAGTAGATATAACATTTAATCTGATATTTGAGTAAGTTGTTAAGAAGTATAGGAGTTATGTTACTTAATTTACATAATACATTTCCCAGGGTTCAACTTAATAGTAAGATAATATTTTCCATGAAAAATACTTTGGATGGAGCACCAAATGCTAAATACTTGCAGCTAGTAGCATTTGCTTGTAGTTAGTGAGTTATGTTCCAGTGCAGCTGTTGGATCTTACTCTAGACATAGCCTCAATTGTCCTATTTAGTAACTTACACCTTTTAATTTTATAATCAAAATTTTATCCTTTAATATTTTTTTATAATATTTATTGCTACACATTTATTGTGGTTTCAGAAATACAGTAATATGTAAATTATGTAGTTTATCTTTATAAGAACAAACTAATACATTCACTTCAATAATATTAGACAGTTTCATCATGTTTATGTGATTGTTTCATAGAGAGAAGTGGAATCTTCTACTGCAGTCTGTCCATATGCTGCACATTCTTTCATTGTGATTGTGGTCGACCCATTGTTTCTGTAAATAAATAATCATAAAAAGATGAACAAATATAACATGTTATATATATATATATTATATAGTACTTATTACATGAGTCAGAGTGTGATATGGTGAACTTTTTCATGAGCAGGCTAAGTGAAAATAAAGCCCGAGAGTGAAATATCTAGCCATATCACTCTGATGAAGTGGTTTATTCCACACTTATCTTCACTACTGTAGTTAGTACTATAGGACTGGTAACTCACTGGGTAAAGTTGGTTGTAGGGGCTCCCCATACCCCCAGCTGATATTTTAGCAGCTGTTCTAACCAGGTTTAGTAGGCTACACCAGAGGAAGGTAGCCTAACAAACCAGGATAAGTGGGTAGTTTGTTGCTATAAATACTAGGGTAATGAACTTGCTCATGTACCTAAATATATCATTGTGAAGATATCTAGGGTGGAATATATATATATATATATATATAGTACTTATTACATGAGTCAGAGTGTGATATGGTGAAATATTTCAAGAGCAGGCTAATTTATTTTCACGAGCCAAAGGCAAGTGAAAATAAAGCCTGAGAGTGAAATATCTAGCCATATCACTCTGACGAGTGTAATAAGTGGTTTATTCCACACTAGATATATTCACTGGAGTAGTTTTTTGGTACTCACTGTGTACAGTTGGTGAAAACTGCTCTAACCTGGCTGGGTAGGCTCCACTAGAGTAAAGGTAGCTGTAAAAACCCAGAAAACTTGTACACCAGGCCCAGTTGCTATAACTACTCCGTAATGAGCTTGCACAATACAGCCATGAGATAATACTTTGTGATATCCTGAGATATCTCATGGGTCACATACCTAAAAATATCATTGTGAAGATATCTAGCATGGAATATATGTATGTCACAGCAGCCTACGAATGTCCAAAGGGCTGCTAAAACAAATCTAAATCACTTTTGAATGTGCCCTAAGTTGTTGAATACATGTTGAGTTTATGTACTATTTAACAGTTAAACTTCTCCAACTTCAGCATCCTCATACACACTACAAGCTTCGAGAAAACAAGAGAGGAGAAAACAAATTCATGATGATTGCCTCAGTTTCTTATGCTACCTTATCAAAGTACAGAAATCTATTTGCTTGAGCCTGTCTCTAAGTTAGGGTGTTTTTAACCTGAATTATTAAATAGACTACTTATCAAAATACAATAATATAAGATGAATTTGTAACAATAACATTGTAAGTATGAAAGACAGCAAATATATTTACTTACTTTTCACTGTATTTTCTGCTTTTCCAACAATATACTCCAATTCCAAATAAAGCACATGATACCACCATAGTGATGGCCATAGTTACTACTATGGTAATTACAAAACCTGAGTACACATGTATAAGTCTGAGTCATGCTTGTAAAAGCTCCGTTAAATAATACTATAATAAGGTATTTGTGGTGGAAATTTTTTCCCTAATATCATTAAAAGGGCTCTCATATCATGTATAAACATGGCCCAAAATTATTTAACTCAAAACTAAACGGATGCTGCATAATAGCACCATTCTTTACATCTATTTGCTTCCTTATTTACATTCTTATGTGGGCAGGGCTTTGTATTGGTGCAGATAAGGTTTTCCTGCATCAGAATCACTCCCTTCTGCAAATATGATGCTTTTGTCTGTACTGGTTCATACATAAATAGATGAACTTCATGATCAGAAGATTAATTCATCCAGATAAAAAAGAAAGAAAAAAGAATCATACTTCAAGCTCAAGGTTTCTGACCGCTGTAGCAGCTAAAGTTACTACATGCACTGCTGCTATGGCTACCAGGAGCATTCTTTATACTGTCTGAATCCATATAGTAGTTCAAGTTTAAACGGCCTTACAGAAAACCTTACCTGTATCATCATGAAGCCACACTCACAAGAGGAATTAAATTGTAAGGAAGCAAAATAGCTGTAAAGAAGGGTGTTATTACTAAGCATCAACAGATTCATGACATCAGAGTTTTTTTTATATGATATTTGCAGAAAAAGAAAATTTACACCATAGTTTTTCTTTTTAAGCGACATTAAAACACATACTTGGTGATCCTTGTAGGTAACAGCTATATCCAGTTGATAAAGTTAATGGGCCATAACTAGTCCTTTTTTCTGTTACTGATATTCCATTGACTACTGATATAGCGGACACTTCTATAGTGTATTGTCTGTCAGTCACTAATGAAATTATAACTAAAGAAACAGAAGAGGGAACAGTCACCATAATTTCTTCATTAGTTTCTACTTCTCTATAGTAGACTGTAAAATTAGTTACTTCCACAATTTCAATAATGCTCCAAGACACTTGAATAGAAGTTGAACACAGAATTTTAACTGTGACATTTTGCACATTTGCTACAAAGAAGTATAGTACATTTGAGAGCAATATTAAGAGTGACGGTATCATTGACAAATTTGACATGTTATTGCATCCAATTCACATTGCCCTGTGAGGACTTTTACTTTAACATGTACTAGCTAAATACTACTATAAAAGTTCACTGGTGCTTATTCAATCTGATATTTGATTAACTGTATACAATCTGAAACTAATTTAGAAGCTATAGGTTACATTATTTTTAGAAAACTGTTCGAAAAATTAGTTATAAGTAGAGATTTATTTGTACTGAGGTGTTGATACTATTGTGTAATGATCTATGAGTAAATTTGTTCTTTTCTGAATGTTTTTTATTATCTTCCAAAGTAATAGGTGAAGCATGGTACAAAATGAAGAAATCACTATTATTGCTAGATAAATAGGTTTAAAAAAAAATTATTCATATCAAAATCAATTTTAAAGGTGTAATTATGCACGTGTTTAGTCATAGAAATCTTTAATCAAAGCACAGAATTGTTACTAAATTCAATTTCACACTTGCCACCACAAAAAGGCTCGAGTAAGGCTAAATGTTTTGCTTACAAATGCACGTATTTTATTTCTATATAATTTGGTGAACTACAAAAATTCTCAGAGGTAAACTGAAGAATGGAGTGCACCACCTACATGCAAACATAACACCATATCATATTCTCTTATATTTTATTTTTATTTTCATGAAAAATTTACAACATGGCATGAGGACACTAGTGGTTTCCAGCAGCCAAAACAAAATCTGAACCTATGACAAAGGGAGTATATGTGGAAGGATCGACAACTAGATGTAAATTATGGCATAAACCTGTGATGGATGATTGCTAATATTTTTTTTAAACAGGTCATGCTTTATTAGTTAATAGCAAATAGGTTACATTTCTAATAATCTGTTGATACATGGCCAAAGAAACTTTAGCTATTACTCTATTATGCATAGACATATTACATGAAGTACTCAAATGCCAAAATCTGAGGGAAAAGACTAGAAACAAAACTAGTACAACAATACAGTTACTATTATGGATGCTTCATTATTATACTTCTCACTTGATTGACTCTGCTGGAGTGCTTGCTTATATTTGTGCAGCTAGTTTACTATTTGTACACAATCATGTGCCACTAGCAGTAGATCATGTGACATAGGAATGAAAATAGAGTTGCAGAGTATAAATAAAGGTGTCTAAAAATACAGCCAGGTTGTCTTTTATTCATTTCTGATGAAAACATGTCTCAATATTATAACAAATGTAACTTAATATACTTACTATCTTCTAAAGTTCTGCTGAGTTCACTCTCATTTGATAAAGGTCCAGTATTGACACTGTTGACTCCAGCTACAGTGAAGGTGTACTGAGTGAAGGGCTTGAGGCCAGTAATTAGATGAGTGGTAGCATTAGACTGTGTATTGATTGTTATGTGTTTACTAGTCCCTTCTCCATACTGAATTATGTAACTAGTGATGACTCCATTTCTCTCTGAAACATCTATCTCTGTCCATGTGAGGGTAATACTAGTAGACATTATCATACTAGCAGTAGGTACTCCAGGACTACCAGAAGGAGCTGTGATAGATACCAAATGAAATGAGTATATGAATCAGTGAATTGCATGATATAAGGATAAGAACAGAATTTTTATATGTACAATTGGAGAAACATTATAGCAAGACTAAGATAGAAACATATTAATAAAGATCTTTATAAAAATTATATTTCAAATCTTTCATAAGAAAACATCCATAAATTATTATTACTTACTACTTTCTGCGGTTGTAACCATTTCACTAGATTCAGAAAAAGGTCCAGTATTGACGCTGTTGACTCCAGCTACAGTGAAGGTGTACTGAGTGAAGGGCTTGAGGCCAGTAATTAGATGAGTGGTAGCATTAGAATGTGTATTGATTGTTATGTTTCTATTAGTTCCTTCTCCATACTGAATTACGTAATTAGTAATGACTCCGTTTCTGTCTAAACAATCTATCTCTGTCCAATTGATTATAATGTTAGTAGAAGTTATTGCACTAATAGTAGGTATTCCAGGACTACCTATAGGAGCTGTCCCATATCATCTTATACAATGCAGTCTCTTTTAAGGTATTGCTTACCTGTTTCACTTGTAGTCAAAATGGTAGTTCTAGTGCTAGTTAAGTTGTAAATATCATTTCTACCAGTAACATTAACAGAGTATTGAATACCAGCCTCCAGACTATCAATAGTTACTGAGCTACTGGTAGTAGATCCTGTTCTAGTAGGGACTCCATTACAAGTAGTACCAGTCAATGTAACTGTGTAAATGTCTACTGATAAACTATTGGTAGGTTGAGAGAAAGACAGAGTAACTGATGTAGCAGTCACTGATTGTGAGATAGTAGGTGCTAATACGTCTACAATAATGAAATAATTTAGCTTTACTTGTGAATTCACTTGTAGAATTTTAGTAAAATACAATAATAAGTTAAGTAATAATATATGAATAAGTTTGTATTAGATGAGGAGTGAAAGTTAACTACTGCCTTGCAGCATGCTAACCATTCATTGATGTTTTACTCTCCAAAATTTATGTAATTGAATCAGTGTACATATAGACAAGTCAAAGAGGTAATGACAAAGGACCACATGCAGGATATCATACTTAACCACAAACAATTCTTATTATAAGTTCAAGGGTAACAACTTTCCCTTGGTTGTACAAATATGGTACATTTTAAATTATATGTATATTGACAACTCCAGTCTATTTACATTGGATAAAGACATTAAATTATAAAAACAAATTGATTGTAGGGTTTCCTTTTGCTAAGAAGTAATAGACCACTGGTTAATACTAAAGTATCACTAAAAAGGACAGAATCATCAAATGGGGCACACAACTTGTTACAAAGTGGCGAGTAAGCGCCAAAATTGTTCGGTGTGTAAATCTAGTGCTAAATATTTGAATTTCTTTTTTAATGTCTTCAGTTTCAAGCATAAAGGAAAGCTGCTAGCAATGAAGAGGCTCGTATAGCATTAATCTGTGGCATATTAGCCAATATAGGTTAGGTTGTTTTCATTACTACAATGCACACATTTTTGTGTCATGCTTCTGAAGAGCAGCTTTTCAATCTGTTTTTGGCAAGTTTACTAACAATTCTAGAGTAGTTCACTAAATGACTTGAATTAAAAAAAATGTGTAAGTTGGAAGGTATGTAGTGTTAACATTAATTATTAAATTCATTCCTTTTGTTACAATTCTTTATTATAGAAAATAAACATGTAATGTATAATATAATTAGAATACCTCTTATAATCAGTGTTTCAGACGCAATTTGAACACTCCGATATGTGCCCGTAGTAGCTCTCACACGAATAGTAACAGTAGAAGTAGTAATAGTCTCAGTTGTGTAATTAGTTCCAGTCACTTCAGTGCCACCAGTATTGACAGTGTTTATATACACATGATATGTAGCTCCAGAGAAACCAGCTGGAGGAGTCCAAGTGGCCTGTACTCTCTTATTACTAATCTGTCTCAATACAATATTAGTAGGCGGATCTGGATCTGGAATAAAATAATATTTACAGTTTAAAAACAACAACAAAATAGTCAGGGAGTATATTACGAGGGAATGCTTCATTATTCTATTTCTTGATATGAAAATAGACTCACTGATATATTCATGATCAGTAACTGAATTGACATATTTGAATACAAATTAATTCAGTAAAAATACAGAATTCTTCATCATAATCAACCTGTCAGTGTAAACTGAAGCCTTGAAACCTATAATTACTTGATACACATCTTTAGAGCTGTTATGTTTTAACATTCAGTTAAACATGAAAATTCATAAAGATTTTGAATCATTACTTAGTATTGTGTCCCCAGTGGTATGGAAGCAAAAAATTTGACTACAAAATGCTTTCCACACTTTAATAAATTTGCAGCTGATATTAACACAGAGAAGCTGTAATTGAGTTACAGACTAATGGATTTAGTTATAAAATGTGGGGCCTACAAAACATCCTACACAATTGCTGATTCCAGAATGGAGAAATTGTGTTATGTGAATGTCACTAGTGCATTTGATGATGCATTTAACACATTGACATCAATGGCTGCTCCTGCATTTCATATAGAATATCTATACTTCAATGCCAAACGAATGGATATCATGGTGACACCTCATTAGAATAACATCTGCATCAACACAGAATGTGAGAATTATCCAAAGTATAAACTAATTATAGTCTTGAGGAGTCACAGGCTCAATTCCTTTGCATTAAGGGTGCTGGCACATAGCAACGCTCGCGTGCGGCTTAATTGAGCAATAAACCACGAAACCACCGTGTTGTAGAGGCAGAGGGCGGACCTTAAATACCCGCGCATAGATAAGAGCTTCCTGGCAGACCGTGGTAAGTATAGTTAACTCGGCTTACGGAGGGCGGGGCTAGAAAATTGCACAGTGGAAAAAAAGTGCGAGACAATTGGAATCTATTTTGTACTCCAAGTACAGAAAGGCGGATGATTAGTGTTTCAATTTTGGTACAGCGGCATAACTTAACAAGGTAATAAAAGTAGTCGTTTTTGTTTTTCAATACAGTATACATTTGTGACGCAACAAGAAAAAAAATCACGTAAAAATATGAATAAATATAAAGCAAAATAGAATTGAACAAAACAAAAACGACAATATTATAAACAATGAGCTGAAGAAGCGGTGGGCGAAATTCTGGCATCTGTGCGTCCTCGCACTATCTTCAATAAGTTCCGTTTATTTTGGAACTTTGAGGCTTGATAACTTCTTTGGTTCAGTGTGTGTGTCAGTCATTCTTGGTAAGTCCACATTTTGCCAGCATGTCTCGTAGATCCGCTTGGCTGCGTGAACCTGCGAGGTATAGAATCGGAGTTATTTTCCATAGCAACAGCCAATTAACCTTAATTGATTTGTGTGGGCGGAGCGCGTATCCGGTGTGCCAGCACCCTTAAGAGGTTTGTTTTCACATGAGTATTTGTATTCCTTACATTTCTTCAAGCACCTGTGGTGGTAAAATCTCTCAGTGCTAGTTGTTTATTCAAAATTGTATGTAAAGATTAAATTTATATATATATATACGGAAAGAGTTTTGATCACTCATTCATTAGTTCTATGTGTACTCTAATGCAGCAGCAGCTGCTATTTTTGACTTAATGATTATGTTAGTACATTAACGATTATATGAACATAATTATGATATTGTTACATTGCATTACTTGAGTGTTTTATTCTGAAAGTAATTGGGAATGGAATATTACCTATTAATCAATACTTTCAATGCAATAATTAGGACATAAAGTTAAGAATTTTAACCTGGATATTCTAGATTCCATTACCTTGTATTTCAAACACTGGTGATGTCACTGGAGTAGATGTATTAGCATTACTAACAGTGTATGTGTAAGCTCCAGGTAGATATCCAGTCACGAGTAGAGCAACTCTATACATGTGACTCTCACATGATCCAGTACCTACAATAGCCTCTCCTCCTCCATCATAAAATGAGCGCCCACCTGCCAGTCTTGTATTTCTATTAACTATAGCATCATTCATCCTCCAAGTCACTGATGTAGCTTGACCTCCTGTAGTTAATCCTTCCAGAACTAACTGTAGATTATGATGGTCTGCTAATTTAGATGGTGAGTCTTCATCTAACTGAATGGTAGCATTTGTAATGGCACCTAGAATATCACAGTAGGCAATGGTATAGTATATATATATATATATATATATATATTAATATCATAGCTGAGCCATTTTTCAATATAAAAAGTGTAGTTTTAGGTAATTTGAACTACAACAGCAGTGAAAAACTAATGATGATTAATATTGATCCTGATCATCTTTCCACAACCCTGCTATATACATCATCCACTAGGCAATAATGTGGCATCCTTGAGCAATTTTACATTAGCAAAGGTTAGAAAAAGGTGAAAAGCAGTGTATTGAGTGGAGTTTATGTGCTGGTAATATGCTGAGTATGTGGTATCTGAATCTTTGTTGTACCTTTACCTAACAGTAAATGTTTTATATCATGTTATTATCCCTTACAGATTGTACATCATGTGCCACTCTTGCTTTACATGTGCGTTGTCAGTATTTTAAGTTAGGTTATTGAACCACCTCTGGTGGGTGTGAGCGATAGCCTTGTGCAACCTGGTCTAGTTAGTTGGCATCCCGACAAGTATATTACCTACATGAGATAAAATGAATTAATCACAAATGCATTAACATATTGGGATATCTAATGAAATTGTGAACACACAATGAGGACAGTGGCAGAAGCTATTGACACTGGGAGATTCCAGCAAGGAAACTAAATACACCAAGACTCATGCATGACTCAGCTGAATTAACAAATGCTGATTTAACAAGGCACAAGGCTGCAAAAAATTGCACGCTCACTGATAAATTAGAGAATGTGTTGCATATGTCCAGAGTTGGGTTATTTAATTAGATTTATACATTCTCAAGACTTAGCTACTTATTTATGGGAAAACATATCAATAGATTACCAATGTTTTCAGTAAAATCTTTGCTGGAGAAGAAAATTTCATTTATTACTTTAGTCAAAAGCAAGGACACACAAATCCTACAAAAGTTATGATAGTAGGAGGCGGAGTTTAGGTGACATAAGAAGTTGATGAATGTAGCCAAATGTGCAAAAATTAACCTATTGTATTCTACCAATATACTAGTTAAAAACAAATAGGTGGATATGAAATTGACATCTGTGAAGAACTGATAACATTGCAATTTACCCCTGAAGAGGACTTTGACTAATAGTCAAAATGCCAGGTTAAACTTTATACTGGTTGCTAGAACTGATATAGTCTGGATTGAATTGTGCCATTAAAATAGGTGTGAGAGGAAGAAGTAATACTACTACTGATGCTACGTGTGTGTGTAGATGATCATTAGCAGCTGCGGAAGCAATAAAATCAGGATAAATCATCATCAATTGAATTTATAATTATTGTGTCCTAAGAGAAAATGCAAACATAAAGTAAAAACTTGGTGTAATAGAATTCAGACAAAAAATTATAAAATAGCAGATTTGTCATTATTGCCTCCCACAACACTTGCACCAATTTTCACTCTCTGGTATTAAACATTTTTTTAAGTTTGTATCTATTTCTATCTTTAGAGATGCTGAAATGTCTGTATTTCTTTATGTTAGTGATCAAATTGTCTTGCTTGCAGTTTTTCTTGCCAAATATCTAATACTTACACTGTCCATTTACTGAATATGTAGTTGTTAAAACAGTCCACAATAGCATAATCATACTGCTCATACTAATAACACATACAAAATCACACAGTCTTTCAATTGCCTTACTTAATATATAGTTTCTAACTTACTTGGCTAGTTAGAAGGTACCACTGCTAAATTGGTGCGTACGTGTGTTGTTTTAATGAACTTTTCAACAGAATCTAAAGTTGCAGATCAACAATGACTCTACATCTCTAAAGCAACAAACAAGTACTCTGCAAGTGTTGACATTCATAGAATCAATGTTAACAACTGTACCATTCTACTCCATTTAGGAATGCAAAATTATGAATACAATCACCAGACTTCAATAACACTGTACTTTTGTAAGATGTTAGCTAATAGGTTGTTATAAATTAAAAAGAAAGAAGAAGGTAAAAACAGTATCCACAACCCTTCTTGTGCTCTGCAAAATTTAAGATCCTTCTTGACCGAGTCTTGGCCATAAACAGTATATTATGTTTTGTGCTTTCAACCATCTTGGTTGGTACCCTTTTTTCTCAGATCCAATCACGTGTTTGATGTTTGCTATGCTTTTACAGCATAAGCCAGCTTATCAAAGGCAGGCTAATGGTCCACTTTTTAGGTATTTCCTTGTTTGTGCCTGCGAAAGTGTTATTATTTCATTGTGTTGGCTCACCGTGCTGTTTCCATTTATTGTGATAGTGACTGGGACATATAAAATTTGGGTGCATCTCAATAACAGATTGAGTATACTAGTGGTTAGTGGTTTAGCATGAGTGACTTTGTTTCATAGTGGGGCTTAAATGATAGTCAATATATTAATATGTCATCAATAGGTAATACATGTTTTTTTGTTTTTTTTAACTATTTGGCTACGTAGAAGTTTCGTCAGTGGAATGCAGCACAAAAGAAGACTGAATACTAAAAGAATACTGGGCCCAAGAATCAAGAATGGACTTGTAAACTTAGAAGAATGATGAACTGGATATAGAACCATGAGTGTAGAGACCACCCCTTCTTCTAAGCCTTAAAGTTATGCACTAAGTTAGTTGATCCCTAAGTAGCAGTGGGAAGAAACTTTTATGCAGAAGCAGAAACTGCAGTGGTTTGTGTGTAGCTATCACTACAATCATACAGTGTGGCTGAAATTACAAAAGTGGCTATCCAAGAGTCTTCATAGAGAGAGTTTACTCATACTGAGGTGCCATTTTTAAGAAATATTTAGCTGGATAAATGCGCAATCCTAATAATTGTTTCACATTAATGATGACCACCTACTCTATAACTTCACAATAAATGTCAAATTTTATTAAAACTAATATTGAATGCATTGTACACACAAGTTACTAGGCACACTAGAAGAGTTTTACACAAGTAAAGCCCTACAAGCCCATTTATCACCTTATTTGGACTAGCCTTTGAAAGGTTTCACAAATTACTACAGAAGGAATGTAGAAAATGTCTGTCCCAAATATGCTGAGTTAGCCTCAGTACTCATGAATAATAAAGATTTTTGTGTTGTCCATAACTACATCCAAAGCTGCTGGGAATCTGACAAGAGAAGATGTTCAGAGATGTCTGATCTCAGACTCGATGATGGACCAATTCTCCAGCCTGGACCACCACAGCAGGGTGGAGCCACCACAACTCCATCTCAGATACCTACTCAGGCTAGTTGCACAGAAAATCTAACAAGATGGGAGTGTGTGAGGGAAGTTTTAGAGTCTTCTAAATAGTTGGGGGAACACATATCATGTGACTTATCTAAGGAGAAGTACTTTAGGAGGAGATGAGAATCCTAGCTACTGAGGTCAAGAGAGTGAATTTGGATCATTCCTTATACATTGATGATATCATTTGGATATTAGAGACATTAGTCAATGCCTGCCCAAAATGGGATATGCTAACAACAGTCTTAGGTTTACCTCAACATGAAATAGAAAACAGTAGAGAGGAGACAAACAACAAAAAGAGACCTAAGCAAACAAAGTGTTGCTAATATGGTTGGCTGGAGATACTACCACACCTCCTTCTATCACTTCACTTGCACGAGGTCTGAGGGGTGAACTGGTGAGTCAGGGTAGACTAGCTCAAGAGATAGAGGAAAGTTGAGAGATATTTCAACATCAGTTGTCACCATTACTTATCGGAGTAGTCATAAAGTAGAAGTAGAAGATGGCAAGTTCACACTCCTACTATTCCAGGCTAGTCAGAGAGATAATAAAAACAACAAAAAAAAAGAAACAAAACTTGCTTCTTTTAAAGATTTGAATGGTTGCACAAATACTACTTCACTAATTTTTGCCTCCTTTCTTTTTTAACATAACCCTTAACTATAAACAAGTATGGGTGAAGGTGGGATAGGTTTTCAACTTTGTGAAGATACTAGTATCTATATTGAGACTAATCTCTGGTACATCTGATCCTAACATACTATTCTCTTACTGGCACTGCAGACTTTCTTATGCTATACAGCATTTTAATGGGAATGAGTTAAAATTACATTTTAAATATAATTTACAAATTTGCGGTACTTTAGAAGTGGCCAGTTGATTACAATTTATCACTGGGAGAAATATCACATATTTTTCACTTCAGTGCAAAGATTCTGGGGAGTTTACTGACTTATAGCATTCTTTAATCAAATACACTATATTAATGAAGTGAAGTCTTTAACTTTATCAATTTTAAAATGGATATATAATGTTGTGAAGCATTGGCCTTAAGTCTATGTCATTTTAATAAAATAGAGAATCTAGATCTGAGCCAAACAATATTGGTTCAGAAGATGCAATTTGTGGGGCCTCTGGTATGCACCATCTCACCAAATTGAGGTGCTTGAATCTATCAAGAAATGATTACATACTCATGACATGGAAATTATCACTGCACTTAAAAACTGTCACATGTTAGAGTAAGTCAAGCTCAATCTCAATTCAAGTCATTTCTTATGTCAACATTGCAAGTTATATACAAACTACAACGCTGAAGAAAATGATGCCCTTGAGAGTGTAGTAGCAGCTGCAGTAAGACACTTCAGAGAAAGTGCAGATGAAGACTTTCACTTAAGATTCAATTTTAATACTCACATAGCAATCCATCAACACTTGTGTCTCAGTACAACTTGAAGTGGAGATCCAGACATTGTTCACATCCATCATTACTATGAAGTTCTAGGACCAAAGATTTCTAGGATAATGGAGTTATAGAAAATGATCAATATGTTGAGTCAATTGAATCATTGCCACATTCACAACTACATATGCTGCCTTAAAATGCTATATTATGCATTGTAGTCTCTAATGAAATGCACTGAAGAGGTTGATAACTGAAAAGTCATTGTGGCGGCACAATATCATCATGCTGTATACCATCATGTTGTATACCACTAGTGTTTCTTCTCTGCTTCACATGTTGTATACCACTAGTGTTTCTTCTCTGCTACACATGTTGTATACCACTAGTGTTTCTTCTCTGCTTCACATGATGTATACCACTAGTGTTTCTTCTCTGCTTCACATGTTGTATACCACTAGTGTTTCTTCTCTGCTACACATGTTGTATACCACTAGTGTTTCTTCTCTGCTTCACATGCTGCATACCACTAGTGTTTCTTCTCTGCTTCACATATTGTATACCACTAGTGTTTCTCCTCTGCTACACATGTTGTATACCACTAGTGTTTCTTCTCTGCTTCACATGTTGTATACCACTAGTGTTTCTTCTCTGCTTCACATGCTGCATACCACTAGTGTTTCTTCTCTGCTTCACATGTTGTATACCACTAGTGTTTCTTCTCTGCTTCACATGTTGTATACCACTAGTGTTTCTTCTCTGCTTCACATGCTGCATACCACTAGTGTTTCTTCTCTGCTTCACATGCTGCATACCACTAGTGTTTCTTCTCTGCTTCACATGTTGTATACCACTAGTGTTTCTTCTCTGCTTCACATGTTGTATACCATTAGTGTTTCTTCTCTGCTACACATGTTGTATACCACTAGCGTTTCTTCTCTGCTACACATGTTGTATACCATTAGTGTTTCTTCTCTGCTTCACATGTTGTATACCACTAGTGTTTCTTCTCTGCTTCACATGTTGTATACCACTAGTGTTTCTTCTCTGCTACACATGTTGTATACCACTAGTGTTTCTTCTCTGCTACACATGTTGTATACCACTAGTGTTTCTTCTCTGCTACACATGTTGTATACCACTA
>WLWI01001644.1_pt1 | contig 19305 bp, 9 predicted proteins | sample 6701501 | NCBI WGS metagenome assembly WLWI01 (sample SAMN12718690, study PRJNA515312) | sponge metagenome | isolation source: marine sponge | host: Mycale hentscheli | place: New Zealand: South Island, Marlborough, Capsize Point | collected 2014-11-01
ATGAAGTATGTACAGGTATCAAATCTAATGTCTGGTTGTGATACTATTTGCTGACAGTATACACAAACTGAGCTTCCACTACAAGTTAAGAGGAGCTAATGCATGGCCGTCAGCCACACACAATGTGAACCATTTCTTTACCTGTTACTATACCCAGCTACACCCATTTAAATTAGTTATTTCAGTGGCAGCCGATATAATACCTGTTTTAACAACTTCACATTGGGAAAATTGCCTTGAGGTGGATTTACAGTATTCTATCTTCTATCTTGCACTTGACTGGTTCTAATGAATGGATATTGAGAAGGCATATTGTGAGGCAGTCAGTTACCACTTGTTGTGGTGCATTTGTAGTGTATATTCTGGTGGCAGTTGGACAAATGTCACAGTGTGTGTGTGTGTGTGTAGTTCTCCTACATCCCAGGATGCACCTGTCACATTTTGCTACATGGTTATCTCTAATACTTGTCATTCCACATGTCAGATACCTGTCACTGTGCACACAATCGACAAACTGGAACTTAAGAAAATAAAAAAAACTTATTTCAAATTTGATCATATCATTTTCTCCATTAAAAGCAACAACAAAATCTAAACACTTATTATTATTTTATATTAAACTGTTATTACTATATTTTATTATATTATTATTTTCATATCAAACCCTTATTATTATTTTTTTTATTTAATTGTTGCCATTATTGTTACATATGTGGGAATCCCTCAAGAGAGAGATATACATACTTAAAGTTGGCTCCCATAAAACATTTTATCATAAACTGAATTACAACTGGACAAGATAGGTTATGAGCACTTAGAAAACCATACAAAACTCCATAAGGAAAACATGGATTAGTAGCAAGAAGATTAATTGGATTAGTAGCAAGAAGAAGTAGAAGATAATCATGAGTCCATCTCTCTCATGTCTCTCTCTTTCTCACCCCTCCTTCCCTCTCCCAGTAAAATTCCATTTAGCTGATGAAAATATTGAATCACGAGTTGAATTAGGGGACTAGATTTTTATTTTTTTTATTTTTCTATGTACAGAGTATTCGCCACATCCTTTAGCTTAGAATGGCCTTGAGGGAAATAAGAGGAAGTGACATTAGTGGCAGTTATGAATAATTAAATAATTGGGTGAATCTACTCATCTAAATTATCACTTACTATTCGTAGTATAGTACTATAGAACACTCTTTTCAAATTGAGTTTATTCACTATGGAAATGAGAAATGCCAGGGTTAAACTGGTTTGACCTTTTTGTTGCCCTTTGATAGATCCCCTGAGGCTGCATTACTTAGGAATGAAACTTAATTTCATAGAGTGTTATTTTTTATTATTTATATATTTATATTTTAATACTAGCATGACACCTTTCTGAATCAGTTGCTGGTCAAAATAATTATTAAGAAATTCACTAAAATAAAAAAAATAAAAAATTGGGTAAATACAAAATGTGTGCAGCTGTAAAATTCAGAAAATATTGCCACAATAAAGTGAGGATTGTTCCACTCTAAAACACTTGCAATAAAGCTGGCTCGTGGTAACAACATTTTGCTTGTTTGTTTTTTTTTGTGCTTTTATCAAATTCCAAATTATTAGTGCACAAAATAATCACTCTCTACTAACTATAATCTTGAAGTTCTGTAGAAATTGTCGAGGTTGGTCGTATGCAACTCTAGCCATCAAAGTCTGGCACTGCAAGAACTTCGGCTAATGCACAAATAATTAATTGAATATGTAGTTAAATATGGCAGGTCTAGATAAAACAGTGACTACTTATGGACACGAATAATTGATAATGAGACTAATTATAACCATCACTAGTCAAAGCTGTGCAATGGAGAAGTTCAGTGTCTTCAAACTTAGTAAGTACTCCACAGCTAGCAGTGTATCGCTGTTCTTGGAATTGGGAGAGAACCGTAGGAGATAACTTAGAACTTAGAGAACAAAATGGAAGTTGGTGGTTTACCAAATGAACGGATTAAAAATTATTCATTAATGTAAATTTAAGTGCCCACTTGCCCTCAGTTTGCCCCCTCAAAGCCACAATTTAATTACAACGTCGACCGCAAACCCGATGATCAGGATGCTCTGCACTGCACTAGGTGAGATTCCTTATAGGAACACTCGGCAAGTTCTCTTAGTCTGGGCTAAATGTTCTAGAGGTTGTAGCTATCCCATCCTATGCAGTCATTATTGTTGTTGTTCTGTTTGCCTGAGTGTGTGTCCTTATGTGTGTGTGTGTGTGTATGTGTGTGTGTGCTTGTGTGCAGGTTATAATAAAATAGCTCAATTCCAGTGAATGTCAAAAACACAAATGAAGCAAGCATTCAATATGGCAGATAATGACACTTTGAATTACTTTCTCGACAAACTTTATTATAAACTGATAACAAAATACAGACTGAATGATGGATTGACATAAATCCTATTGCACACATGCAGGAAGGTTAAGAAAAGGTTTTACTAAATATCCCATGTGATAACGACCTTGAGCTCGTATGACCTCACTTCAACTAATTTGCCATACTCTGTTTCCTACATTAAATATGGAGGATGTGGGACAAAGAAGGGACAAGAGAGAGAGAGAGAGGGAGGAGGAGGAAAGCATACAATAAATTCACACTGACCTCTACACCACAAGGAAGTGTAAAGTTAGAGAGTACGTGATATTAAGTTAATGACATCATTCACACCTAGTGTGTTATACTGTAGGGTGTAAATATAAGTGTAACCACAGCATCCATAATGTGCATGTGTGTGTTTGTGTGCAAGAAATTAGCCTAATTAATCTGAACTCTTAATATATTTAAATTATCCAACCTCAAAATCTAAAATTACTGGTTGCCTGGGAGACAAAAACCAGAACATAATGGTATCAGGACCTCCAGCTAAGAATGGATTTTTACCTGCTGCTCAGTGGCCCTGACGAGGTTATTGTGAGAGAGACCCTGTGCCGAGATAATGATTAGCGTATAGTTGTACAATTATACAACCAATGCTATTGTATTAGACAATCAGTCGGGCAGTCAATGTTCGTAGTGGAAAATTCAACGAAGCCCTGGGTGACCCCCATGCATGGTACTACTGTTCCGCCCTCCTGTGGTCCCCTTGGGGATACTTGCACACACACACACACACACTCACTATAAATAACACTCATGCCACACACAACTTCGTTATCTCCCTTTAACTACAGGGCCCCCCCTCCCCCCTCCCCCAATCTCCCTCTCCATTCTCTGAGAACTGATTTACAAATTAACTTTTGCATTAAAAAAACAACAAAAACAACAACAATTGAGATATGAAACAATTATGACAACAACAACAATAACCTCATCAACTAACACGAACATATTAGCTGACAATAGTTTATAGAACAAATAGCCACAGGCCACTCTGATCAGTTCCAGGTATAGATGACTCACTGGTGGGTGGGTGGCCATACCTGACTACTACACCCTAGCACTATAGCCCATCATGGAGGCAACCAGCTCCAGGAACTGAAGGTGTGTGTGCGTGTGTGTGGGTGTATTATGTGTGTGTAAACGTGTGTGTGTGCATGTAAATCACTTCTAATAGCAGTATGTCCCTATTTTTACAACCATAATACTTAAATGGTGACGTTTATGGGCTATAAAAACAGAGAAAATTTGCAATCAATAATAATAATAATAATATTGTTATTATTATTATTATTATTGCTATTATTATCATTCCTCTGAAAATGACTCACACTACTTATGTATGTATATTCTTCAATGATTTTGTCATTATAATACTGAAAACTCTGACTAAATTGTAGCTTAACTCAATATTCTGATCCTTTGGTTGGGAAATATTGAATATACTAATAGATACTTAACACAGATGTTGTTGACATTATTTGTGCTGTCCTGGCATTGACATTAACCACGAGGATAAACAATAAATATTATAGTAATTAGTATTTTGGATCATGATAGTTAATTATGGGCCGGAGTTGATATCTACATAAAATTTAAGAAAGCTAAAGAAAATCAATTTTATCAGCTCCCAAGCCACAAATTAAAATATGAAATCATGATTCTCCTCCACAACTACATGACAAGTAAACCGACGCCCATCCACTTCCTTCCGCCCACTCTCGTCGCATTGGTAGAAACAACTCTCTGTCTCCTATCTAACCGCAGGACCACTCAATACATACATCCTCCCAAATAATCCAGAAACCAGAAACCTGATGCGTGCGAAAGAGACCTTGTAGAATTATCTCATTCAATTACACACATCCAGTGTTCCCATGGTAGCCAGGAGAAGCAAATGTTGACTCTAAGGTTTTGTTAAGTGGAAAGAAAAAGATTTGTTAAAAAAAAGAAAAAAAGACGGGCTCTCTTCTGAGAGATTTGTTAAGTGATGCAATATGGTTTCTTTTGTTAAGTGCCATGAGTAATTAGTGATATATAATTGCATTTGTAAAAAGAAAGAGAAATTAACACAGAATGCCTTCCATTCTGCTCCAACCATTGAAGAAATATCACAGACAGTTAACAATTCCACCAGCCGATACCCACAGCTGTTGTTAAGAGCTCAACCACAATGGGGCTTCTTTTCCATTCTCTAATATTACACAATCATTTCGCCTGCAGCGATTAGGAAATTGAGTTAGGAATAACATCGAGCACGTACTTACTTCGTGGAGGGGGGAGTGGCAGCTATCATTATGTACAACATTACTGAGTCTTACGTAAACTTGGATGATAAAAGCTTTGTAGTCACAAAAATATTTTCTTGTTGCTATATACAAATGCTAAAATGTTTTTTTTTTGGCCTTACAGATTAAATTTAAGCAAAAAAGAGACTTCTCCAGTAGTTCTATTTTATTTTAACATAAATCTCAAAATGCTTCCCTTCACTCCCTCCCTCCCCCCTCCCATTCCTCCCTCTCTCTTACTAAAGGAAATAAACTCATTTTTACTGGCTACCTTAAACACATACACACACATCGTTGCTGAGGTTATGTGGGAGCTATAATTTGATGACTCAGTAACCCAGTCAGAAAAAGAGGTTTTCGATAAACTACCTTAAATGGTGAATAAGTTATATTTCTGCTAACCAGCTGCTTATCTATTGATCAATTTAAATGCAATCATTTATACCTTGGTAACTTAGGTGGCCAGGTTAGCAGTGAAGGGTTCCGTGGTCTCCCTTAAATAGAATGTACTCCTGGGAGCTTATTATGCCACAAGACTGAGAAGAGTAGCTTACGGTATTTTTCAAGCCAATATATCTGGGGATATTTTTCTCAACATTAGTGACACCACAAACTCCACCTACTTACCGCCACCTACATTATACAATTGTTTTAGCAAACTTTTAATTTTTAAGTCGATTTTTTTTTCTCATTTTTTAAAAGTAGCTCTAATGTTCTTTCTATAAATTTGAACTAACTACTGGTCAAATTTTAACTCTCATTTTCAGCACTTGGTTAGCACAGCTTTACAGGATTACTAGCCAAAAAATAAATAAATAATTTAGAAGCTCTATCTTCCTGCCATTTTCCCGGCACTCTCCACCATTTTTTTCACTAGTACCAAGTACCTAACTAATTCTCACTGCATTGGACACACACACATACACACACACAAGTATGCATACACATATGCACACACATTGTTGCATGGACAATTTCATTCTCAGACTTCTAGACAGTTTCAGACTTCTAGACAGTTTCAGACTTCACACGGCGGATATCTCGGCAGGCGATTGGCGATCTTGCCATCATAGGTCGGGCGCAATTATCATCAAAAAGTCTATGCCTTCCAGCAAATTGTGTGACATACTTCTAGAGAAGTGAACACATCAATTCTCAGCTTTGAAAGTTGGAAAGGTAAGCCCCCCAGGCAGTCAGGCAGTTGGAGCAGCAAGAAGATGGGAAGAGAAAGACACACGGAACTAATTTGTTCAGTGCAAGTTACAAAAAAGTACTATCAGAGAATCGCTGCCAAGGAGATACGAAATTCTGGAATCTGCCCGTGCCAATAGAGTGAGCCCACATGCTCCTGTTGCCAATAACTACCTAAAGTACATGTTTTGATCCATAGTATTACCTGTCCATGCATACAGGTGGCGTCAAGGATATCGCCATGACATTAAACACAGACAAGTCTGAGGAACTACGTGTACGTTAAGTGTGCATTACATGAGATAAATATTCGACAGCCATTCTGCTAGACTTTGGAACATTTACATGGAGCTCTTGCCTTGAGGGCAATGGACCACTTCCAACATGTCCACGAGTGCAGAAGGCCGTGAAATGGAAAACAAACAAATATAACGAGAAATAAACAAACACAGATGTGCTGAAGTTTGCCATCCATAGAATAGGAAACCTGAGTGCATACCTTAGGTTCAGAGGCTCGTTCAAATGAGTGGTCCTGTATTATGTTTAGCACCTGTTACTAACCAACCACACATGCAAATTATTTTTTTTTGAAATTTATTTTTTTTCCCTTCTAAATTAGTTCCAGGTCTGCCAACGGTATGAGAAGAAGCCTTGTGAATACTCGGAAAAACATTATGCCTCAGTAGCAGCGACAGAGGTGGTCTCTATTAGATCCACGATGTCACACAAACACATATACATTTATACATACTTGGGGTCATACATTACACACAAACACACATACCACAGTCATTCACACTGATGATTCTTTACCACAACACCCATCTGATGCTGGAACTAGGAAAGGCATATGTGTATGTTCATGTGTTTGTATGTAGTCACGTAGAACATATCTGGCTCATTTGTACATCTTATGTGTATACTGATATATTCTTTAATTAACTATTTATATTACTTGTTATACACTACATTGACAGCATTGTTTTTTTTTCTTTCGGAAATTAATGCATCCATCATTATCTCACACATTGTTTCCATTAAATTGTACTGTGAACTCTACATGACACAATTTACCAAAGGTAGGAGGGGCTATATCGACACGCGGAGATAAATGTGAGGGTACAAACAACAACATAGTTCACACAGAGTAACTGAAGTAGGTGTGGTCACTCGGTATTCGTAGCTATCCATCATTAATAGATATAATAAAATTCCTTTTTTCCCCTCACGGCAAGCCACATTGTTACATTCACTCACAGAGCACTCCTTATGAGGCAAAACAAACCAGGACCACACCCACACAAACTGAATACTCTCCATGGCAACCAATTATGCAAGCTGTTTGGCAATGTTGTACTTTTATTTACAACAACGAACACAAAAGCTACGCAATACGGCAACCGCGTTGTTAATGGTTTTACATGCTCAGCATTGCACTTGCTACTTAAAAATGAAGCCATTGGAAGAGACTTCCTTACATATCCCATAACTTAGTGATTGAAATAAGCACGGGTATCTTGACAAGACTTACAAACAATCTGAGGCACGCGTGCTACTCTCACATCTTTTGAGTAGGGTCTCCGAAGAACAGCAAACGGACACAGGGAGATTGCTGCCAGCGGCAAACATCAAACCGAGAAGCAGACCTTGACTGGGATACGATTTTGTCACCCTCTGTGTGATAATGGAAGCCATTTTCATTGAGTGAAGACACTCCTCTGATAGAGCTTCAAGCAATGGCGGTCCCAATACAAATGATGCAGATTTCTTGCATTATTCAGATGTTGGGAATCGTGTGGACAATGTTGATGCATTATTAACAATCAAATCAATACGTTGGCAACTTTAGAACTTTACAGAATTTGCTCACTCACTAGTTAAAAGGCTTCAGCCATTAACCACTGGCTTATTTTGAAATCCTGTAAATCAGCATTTCCAGACAGCTGGAATGGTTTCACTGAAGGCTCAAGATTTATTTTTCCCCCCAACTATTTGAATACCAGCCAATCATGCAACAGAGAATCATTTTTGAAGTTGTTGACAAATGATGATTCAGTATCACCAGCCATTACATACTACGCTTGTTTCAGACAGTCTTTTAAAGCTAGACTTTATATATAGACTTAAGTTAAAACATCTGTTCTTCATACATTTAAAAGCTAATTTTTTTGGCAAAATTTGAAAATTTGAAACAATTGGAACATAACAAAAAATGTAAACAAAAAAACAAACATGTTCAAATGTTTATAATAAAACTGACAACACTGTATCCACTCAAATAGTGCACTCCCTCAGGTACTCTGATAGCTATACAGAGTTAATAAAGCATTACCAAAGGTGCAAACCCTCAGTGTTACTATAAAGTAGCTAGCTAGCTATTACAAAGAGCCCAAAGAACAATTTATTTGGTGTAGTATTAATATGCCAATATGTAGCTCATGCAAGTCAATACGTGGCATGTAACAGTCCATATTTTTCGTTTTGGCTTGCTGTTGTATGAAGTGTTTTAAATTTATTTTTAGAGAAGATTGTGAGTTGTAAGTAATTAACAATTATTTTTAAGCAGAGGTTCATTAAAAACATCGTTAGCTGTAAAAGTGTACAATTATTTAGTATGGTCTTTTACATTTCCTGTCTTCCAGAAAAATACAATTAAGTGCACAATCTGTACAGCTGTTTGGGCCACGCCCATCTTTTCCCAGTGAATAATGTACCAGGAAACCAACACCTACTTGATGCTAATGGACCAGTAGGCCAAACACTCAATAGCTAAGTATTCTATGCTCTAACTGGCTTAGAAACTTCCAGAGACAAATTACATCACCAACCAACACATTGGCTGCACGAGTATTAAAAAAATAAATTTTTTTGTCTTCAAATTCATGCATCTCAGCTGTTCCGTTCAAGGCAAATGGGACCACTTTAGACAGAATGGCCGAATAATTGCCAGGATGCTGTAGTCCTTACAAGTTGGTAAGACAGCTAATATGTAAACACACGAACTAAATAGCTGCAGGCATGCTCCTGGGCTAATGCACCTGCTCAATTAGCTTCAATTTAGGGCATACCAGCTGAGGAGGGATGAAATTTCAGATTGATGGCTTGAATGCTAATCGGTCTAAATGGGCACTCTGAGTAAGTGATGCTCATCTAACTGTAGACTGCAAACTAAATGAAGTATGAGAAGGTGAATGCAATTAAGTAAAGGGGTGGGGCTCACATGTTTTGTGACTAGTACATAAGGACCTAATAACTAATCCATATTTGCCTCTAGCTTGGATAGATAAATTCCTATTCAATTGAAGTTCAATCATGTCTGGCATTAGTTATGAGCTGTCCCAATAAAGGAGCTTACCTCCCAAATTTATGACTATATAATATATATATATATATTTATTCCACCCTAGATATCTTCACAAAGTTGTGTGTTATTTTTAGGTAGTGAAGTGAAATACACTGTAACTCAAGATATTTCATAGTTGTTATTTCACCCATAGTAGTTATAGCAACTGACCAAGCTCACCACTTTTCCTGGTTTTTACAGCTACCTTCCTCTACCCAACCAGGTTAGAGCAGCTGCTAGTAGCAGCTGGGGTTTGGGGAAGCCTCTACAGCCAACTTTACCGGTAACTACACTAGTGAAGGTATCTAGTGTAGAATCAACTACTTATTACACTCTGTCAGGGTGATATAGCAAGATATTTCACTCTCAAGCTTTATTTTCACCTCTGGCTCTGTGAAAATAAATTATCCTGCTCTGAAATATCACCCTCTAACTCATGTAATAAGTATTATATATATATATTTATTCCACCTTAGATATCTTCACAATGATATTTTTAGGTACAAGTGAAATAACTCCCGATATTGCAGCAAGCTCATTACCCCTGTAGTTATAGCAACCTGCCAAACTTTTTCAATTTTCTGGGTTTTACAGCTACCTTCCTCAGGTGTACCCTGCTCTTTACCCTGCTCAACAGGGTTAGAGCACTAAAATATCAACTGGGGGTGTGGGTAGCCCCTACAACCAACTTTAAGGCTGTGAGTTACCAGTACTAACTACAGTAGTGAAGATATCTAGTGTGGAATAAACCACTTATTACACTTGTCAGAGTGTTATGGCAAGATATTTCACTCTCAGGCTTTATGCCTCTGGCTCTGTGAATATAAATTAGCCTGCTGAAATATTTTGCCATATCACACTCTGACTCATGTAATAAGTATTATATATATATATTTATTATCTGAGAGACAAGCTGTACAGCCAAGCTCATTACCCTCTGATAAGCTAGTAGTAATAGCAACCTAACTTAGCAGTTTTCAGTGTTTTACAGCTACCATTTTCTTGTGGAGCCTACCCAACCAGGTTAGAGCAGCTGCTAAAATATCAGCTGGGGGTCTGGAGCCCCTAGTGGAGCAGTTACAGCCAACTTTACACAATGAGTTACCAACCCTAGTAGGAACTACAGTAGTGAAGATATCTAGCATAGAATAAACCACTTATTACACTAGTCACTGAGTGATGATATTTCACTCTCAGGCTTATTTTCACTCTGCCTTTGGCTTGTGAAAATAAATTAGAAGTATAATATAATTATGTATATCATAATATTATTATATATACAATTTGTAATAAATGTTTTTTTGAGGTATTGTCTAATAAGAGAATGAATTTGCATGAAGCTTAACAATATCTCACTGCATCCAATAATCCAAATCCAGTATATGTGACATAATAGAATTCTAAAGCCCTTCCCTCCCAATGACTGTAGTAGGGGTGGAGTCTCCTGATGCTATTGACTGTATAAAGCCAAGTCATAGCTAACTCCATGAGCCATACCAAACAAGGCATTCAGTCACTCAGTCAGTCATGCACAGCCATTGGCTGGGTGGAGTCATTCAACAATGCAGCTGCATACTGCAGACATGAGAAGTTCAATTCTTGCCACCCAGGCCCATTATTAATTTACTCATTTAAACCAGTGGGGGATATCTGGAACTACTGCCCACTGCAGCACATACCTGCAATTCTTCAGGACTCTACTGTAATTTTGCTTCATTATTTTATGTACAATTGTATTGTGCATATAAATAGTACAATGTGTGTATAAAATAGTGCATTGAGGGTATATGTGTATAAATAGTACATTGTGGGTATATATAGTGCATTGTGTGTATAAATAGTACACTGTGTGTATATATAGTACCTTACCGGCTGCAAAGCAGCTCTATCAATGGTCATGGAGTCTGTCCTGCAGAACTGATAGATCATAAATCCTGCGCTTTAACTGTCTTTTCACATCTGGTTGTCTACATGTCACAAAGGTCAAGAATAGAAAAAGTCTGCTGAACCTTGTGATATATGGGGAACTCTAAAGAGAAAGATAAAGAAAAAAAAAAGTCAATATTTCATTGGCTTCAGCATTTAACAAATACTTCTTTTTTCTATCCTCTACGGGCTCATAGCCTCAAGCAATTGAAAGCATAAAGCTAAAAGGCTGGAGTCTAAAGATGATGTAACATGAACAACTGCACCTGAACCATTAATTAGTAAGGGGACACTTCTTTATTTAATTCTAGTGGCAAATTAAGAACCCGCAATAGGCACGCTCACTTCAGTGGATCACATAATCTAATCACTAAACCCTGGGAGTCTGGTGGCAAAAGGGAGGGAATAAAAATAATTATCTTATTTCATTAGTGAGTAGCTAAAGGCTGTTCAACTAATTTTTTTGTGTCTAGTCTTGCCTTTATTAACTAGTGATGTGCTTGAGCACAAATGGCGAGCGAGCCTAAAACTACACAATTGTTATATGATTGATTTTAACTTCTAACACTTAAAGCTACTAAAAATATGGTCGAGTTTTTAAATTACGTTTATACGTAAAGGCATTTCAATGCCATAGTAACCCCTCCCCGCAACTGTTTGAATTGAAAAAAAAAAAAAAATACACATTATTTAAACGTTATCTTTGTGATATGCTTGAGCTAAGTAGTAGCTAAAACGCACAATACTTGCACACAACTGGACATACCTACACAAGACTTACCTTCATGGTTCTAGTGGACAATGAGTTTTCAAGTAAATACTGTTGCGTACAGCTATAACTATGACAAAGAGCGCATTGACTCACCGCCGCCAAACTCGAATAGAAATAGAATTCCGGTATGTTTTCAAGTTTTAACAGCACCCGCAAAAGAATTCAAAACGATAAACAATTCAATTTCTAGGGTGATACGGGTAATGATCGCTAAACCTGAGGATTCTGTTTAGTGAAGTTTGGGACGGGGTTGACCACCAAACTAACACAAAAATACGCAAAGGTCAAAGTACAAATGACATACGTACGTCCCCACATATATATAAACAAACATCCCTGATTTTCAATTGAGTTACCCCTGATAGTCTCGCTTGCTTCGCTCGCTCACCAATTACATCAATTTATTAGTAAACAATTCGGATAATTAAATTTCATCGAGACGATAGGAAACTGCATGGAGTGAAAGGTGGGTGGAGCCTTTACACATGAATGTGTGAGTGGGTGTTGGCACATCCGCCCACACATGATGGTGTGACACTACTACACTGGAGAATACACACACACACACACACACACATGGGACAGTAAAACTTGATGTGTATAATGACAACAAGGGCTTTAAGTCAAATTAGTATGAAGAACAGAATGGAGAGAATTCAGTGAATACTGTTAAATTTCCTGGAAACTCTAACCCTTTAGTACTTGAATTACTTAAAAATGAATAATATTATTATGTTAACGAGCATGGTAAATATGTCTCTCTATAATTAATGAATGTACTGCAGTAATAAAAATACTAAGCCATGCCCTCTCGCATTTTTTGGTTACGTTCCTGTTCTAACGATTTAATTAACATATTTGCCACAAATAAAATTCTGGTTTTGATTTTTAAAATACGTATTATTTTAAGTACAAGCTATGGGGGGGAGGGAGGGAGGGTTATTGGATTAACACATTACTACCCTTTTTAGAATTTCTCTTCCTTCAGAATATCTCTCTCACTGAGTTTCCCTGGACATTTTCACTGTATTTGACCTATGACCCCATTGTCTCCTCAGCAACCAGATGGCCTGGTATTAATTCCAAGATATCAAAAGAACTAATATAATGGAGCATGTATGTACTGTACTCTAAGAAGTGTTTGGCAAATTTCTAGTAGATACATACATTCTATACACCTTCAAAAATGGCAGAAGCATTAAATTATGAAATACATGCAGAACAACAGAAACAACTAATTGTTCATACTTAGGTCGGATAGCCAAGTCACTAGCATGTTTTATGTGCATTGGTATATTCTATGACTGAACTAACTCCACAGTGTGCTAGCAAGCACACGGCTTCCACAAGTTCACATCATTTATTTAGTCTATTCATATTGTGTCTGAATTTGGCCAAGAATCATAATGATACAGCAGCAATGAGTGTTTATTTGGATTTGTGGTAAACTTTAAGGAATGTGTCGTGGAGACGTGAGGCTAACTCATGAACCCCTCATGTAAGTAACAACAAATATTTAAACAACAAACTGGACATGCCACAAGGTCTTCTATTGGTAAAGTTAGAAACAAATGCATTCAATAGCCTATATGTCCTTCATGTGCATGAGGAAGCCAGGAAATGTATCACCCAGTGGTGCAATACCACACTGTGAAGTGACATCCCAATGTCAGTTAATAATAATGCTGACATGAAATGCTGCTCCAGTTTCAAGTTGCATCTAGCCTATCACACACACACATACCATGGTTCGTTCAATCCGGCGTGAAGTACAACATGCACTCGTTCGCACCTGCATTCACACATGCATATAGCTAATATAAATCCATCCTTTCATTCATTACAAATCCAGCAACCACTGATTAATGTAATGGAATAGAGTATCAACCTATACACCTGGTACTTCATGTTGTACCACCTTGCCTCCAACACCTGCCACATACAGTATACTATATATTTAGAACTTGACTACTTCTCCTTACTCTCCCGATACCTATTGTCCAGCACCACAACCCTTATAGTAACCACATCTTGCCAGCCATTGTGCTCTAGAGAGCAGACATTACAAAATGGCCCTGCCCTTTCCTGGTCTAAAGAGATACCACGCAAGTGCTCCTCCAAGACTAAGGATAGGGTTCAAGGATATAAACTCCAGGTTTTGCCATCTCCCCAGGGAATTTCAGGGTGAGTATATTTTACCACAACTTAATATTAATAGAATTATAGACAGACACTCACGGGATGTGGTATTATACGACATTAGAGATAATAAATATTTATATTTTTTATTGACCACAGAGTAAAACAGTAATGCAACATTTTTAAAATTTAAATTTGTATATTTAAGGGTTTATTTTTCCAGGTAAACGTGAGTAGCAATGAACCCACAAACTCACTTTCCTCCTTAATTGAGATATTCAGGTCACAGTCTGAAAGAGGACCACAGACATCACCACAAAATAATTACAGATTAGTCTGGAGGCGACGTAAATCAAAATGCTTGGCCGGGGAACACCTGACTGAATCCATGGCAACACGTCCATAGTGAAACTTGTACATTGTATCAACATTACATGCCATCTCCCGCCACACAGAGCAATTTGGGAAAATATATAATTGGATGATTTGGAAAGGAAGACATTAGTTGCACGAGTAATGAGAGTAAAAGTGTAATTATACCCCACAATTAAATATGATAGTGCAAGATTACATACTTATACTGGTGGCTGGTTAATTGCATGCCTACCATCACTGTATTTGTATTTTTACTCTCATGCAAAAACGTCAGGGCAAATTTGTTACAAATGGATACTTATTGAATTTCTGCCATAAACTATTATCTTGAGAATGTGTACTGGATATATTAAATAGCACAATTGAAGTACATGATGTACATGTGTGAGTAGTCTTATACTTGTAAACAGAATGTGTGTGTGTGTGTCTGTTGAAGAAAGCAGTCAACTTATGCCAGTGGCTTGTATTCCACTCAATAGTTATCAGACAATATGACCCTTTACCTTACACATGCATGCAAACTATAAATGCCACATGTATCAATGTAGATGTGCGAGGTTACGTGAATTGTTACTATCTGAGCAGTGTAAAAGTCACACTTTTACAGTAAACTCTTCAAATATAGGCGAGACTTGGGGCAACACTCTATCATCCATTATTTGGGAGTGTCCTTTACGGGGGTGTGATAGATTCAAGATAAAAATGACACATACTTTATTGTTAGTAAGATATCAGGCACTTAAGGAGTTTTGAGTTGTTGTTGTTATTATTACTGTTTTATGATTGTTCAATAAAGCACTACCAGTTAAGAAATTAGGTATGAAGCCTTTTGGATGCTAGCTATAGCAACCAAACAACAACAAAAAACAAAACAAAAATAATAAAAAACAAAAAGCTAGGTCCAAAAATGGCACGGACACAACAATTGGTTAGAGTTATCTAAGTATTGTTTTTCCAGTTTCCTCCTCCATTATATGCTGCATTGGCAACCTCCTCCTATATAGTTTGTTCATATTATAGTGACACCTTACCAAACATGTCTGCTTTTTTTTCTTTCTTTTGTCGTATGAATAATAACAAAATTTTCTGGTGAATTTCATACATCAGAGTGTGGCAGTAAAAAAGTGTGAGAGATCAAATGTTGGGGAATACCTTAATTCTGTATTAAAACAGTTTTGGAGTATATCATCTTTCATAAGGCAGTGAGTGATTAGGTAAAGGGTTTTTACACAAGAGGTAACAGTTAATAAATTGTCCGATGTGTGTGTGTGTGTGTAGTGTGATGGCATACTTGCATGAGTAACTGCAGAGATGTCCCATAAGTATTAGCTAAAATATCCCTTGGAGGAGTTCTGGTCTAAGATATCCAAATGTGTGTAGAATAGCTTGGCCAATACCAATTCATTGCTTAGGGATGTCCACAGTCAGTATTTCATTAGGAACAGAAAAGTATACACATAATAAGTTATTCAATGGTAGCAAAAAGCATGAATGTTACGTAATGATAATTGAAGCGATAGTCTGAACTGATCCATCTGCTTAAACAGTTGAATTGGACCGCATAGCTTGATCAATTCAATGGAATTGAAAATTTTATGTATTTTATTTTCCTCACATAAGAGATTAACCGTCTTCATTTCTAAAGTTCATGCAAATGTTAATGTACCTTGACTCTTGAGTGAGTTTGATTTCTAGTTGAAGATCTCGACAATCAACTGTGAAGCATTCCCAAATGGCAGGAGGTATGACCAATACAGGGTGGCAACACAGCAATGAAACACATGCTAACAAGTGAACCTGTCATATATTAAATGATTTTTCCCTTGTACAATTGACTTTACACACATCAGCTTTCTTGAAGTCCGCCCATCTCATGTTGCCGTTTTGGCAGAAGAGTTCTGTAGCAACATACAACAAGGATTAACAGGGAATGAAATCCGCTCCCCCCCCAAAGAAAAAGAGAAGAGGAAAGAGGGAGAAAAAAATCAAATAAAACCCAACAACAAACAAAATTAACAATAAGAATTATATAAACTAAAATTAAATCCCCAATAATTATTTGGAGTACAAAGAAGACTAGGGCTAGGGCTAGTTATAGGAGAAGATTGGGTTAACACATTTAGTCACTATGCTTTGGTTATCAAAAAGGAATACTTACTTCTTTAATATTTAGCTACAATAACCTCCAATACATTGCTGTCTTATCAGCTAGTTTACTATTCATGGAGCTATCCAGGAGTAAATTGTCACATTTAAATATTCCTGTGAACTAAATTCCTGGAATGTGAATAGTCCATCACTTCACAGGCCTGTTTGGAGAATTTAGCCCCAAGGAATAAGGAATTAAATATGACATACACATGTGTATCAGTGGCAGATGAAAAGAGAGGGAGTGAGGTAGCTCAGACGCCCCACCAGCTGGGTTTGGGGTATAAAACTTCACTTAGAGCTATACATTTATGCTGTACTAGCTTTCTTCTGCAGCCCCCCCCCCCCCACTATATTATTTGGTTAGAAAGAGTTTTCATACAAAATTTAATGGCTAAATTAGAAATAACAACTTCTGCATAAGTATGAAATACAATATAGCAAGACTATTAATCTATTTGTGGGCTTGTTGCTTGTTCAGAACTTACTGAAAGACCTCAGGCTGGATATGAATTGGTCGCATTTCAGGAAGATATTTACCTGAAATATTCCAACCTCAGACTACGGGGGCAAAGCTAATAGTGCCTCGTCTTTCAACACGTTTTACCCTTCTCAGCCAGCCAATGCCTAGTTTTTCAACGACACTTTACCCTCCCCATGCTCATCCTGTTTACCTACAAGGAGGCGGGGTCTGTTTCACCAAAAATTGTTGTTGTTTTTTTTGCTCGGCCAGTTAGGCGACCACTTCCAAACCGATGTTTGCTTACTCAGCATAAACATATTGACTTTTAGTTGACCGGTTACAAGCATGGAAGAAGCGTATGAAAGGATAGGCCTTGTAAAGCCTGAAGTATTCGTCTATAAAATTCCTCCGAGGGTGTCTTCGACTAGGGCGGTGAGGTCAGTTAGTAACTGAACTGGTTCTCCTGGCTAGTGTAGACATCTATCCAGTTTAATTAGTAGATACTTAATTTATGGACTTCTGCAGGGCTGCTGATTGGGATCTGGCAAACCCCAGCTGGAAAGGTCGAATGAAAGTAGTGTTGAAAGAGAAACAATGCTTGGTGAAGCTGGAAGACAGGAGTGGTGAGTATTTGCACAGTCAATGTGGAGACCTTCCTCATATCATGCAAGAAGTGTTCTTAGCTGGTTATTTGTTTAGACTTACATACAGTGGCAGCATGTAGGTCTCTGTGTCTGATAGACTAATCTAGGTAGGTAGTCCAGCACAGACTTTTTGGCTTAATGACTTGACAACTTGTTTTATTGGGAGAGCACTTGTACAATAGCCACTTACTATTTTGTAATGGAGAGTGAAGCGAAAGTAACTGGTGCTTGAAATTGAACAAATCTGACTGCTAAATAATTATGCCCCTTTAATTTCCTCTCCTCCTCCTCCCATATATAGTGCATACAGTATTTGTATGACGAACATTAATCAGCCAACAAATTGAATTATGAGAGATTTTTCTTGGTGACTGATCATCGTCTTGCTCACGGCTGACAAGGAATTGCTCGTAACGTTGGCTCTTGAGATTGGCCGTATGAAAGGTAGTTAGTGTTGACAGAGATCCTAAGTTGGGTGGTGTCTAAAAGTGGTCTTGTTCAAGCTGGACAAATTTGTTGTGTAAACAGCAAACAGTTGCCACACCTAACGTTTGGGTCTAGTGTAGAGAAACAGGGAGGGTAAAGGGAATATTTACAGTCGTAAATCTTGTCTTGAAAAACAATTAATGATCTTTGGATGCTGCATAATCATGTAGACGTCAGCCATGCCCGGCTGTGAGGGATGGCTTAGTAGAGCTTCATGTGTAAGAGTATGGCTTGAAGGAGAGCACTTGGTGATATTTTTGAGTATTTGTATTTGTTATGAGTGTAGATCACCCAGTGGTACACTATGAATGAACCACACGTGCGTGTGTGTGTGTGTGTGTGTGTGTGTGTGTGTGTGTGCTATGAGAAGACAATTTCAAACACACTTTACCCGAGGGCATTTATAATTTAGTTTGTATAATGTATAGTTAATATTGTACTCACTTATACTGCAGTCAGTCAGAGACATTTTTTTCACATATACTGAGGGCTAATATACGGACTGTCATTCTATATTGAGTTTTTTCCCCCTAGGTGAACTATTTGCAAGTTGTCCAGTTGACGCCCACCCTGGGGTTGCCGTAGAACCAGTATCAGACTCAAGTAGATACTTCATCCTCAGACTTCTGGATTCATCTGGTATGTATTTCTGTGTATAGAACTACACTAAGAATTAACTTGCCTAAGTGGTCTTGAGTGTTATTTGGTGATGAGAGTTACTCAAATGGAAGTAGAACTAATGAATTGAGGTTAAATTAAAAAAAAAAAGTGTATGAATGGTTTATGGATGGTTAAAAACAGTTTTTTTTCCTTTGTTTTGTATTATTAGTTGCTTTTTTCCTGTGGGAACTAAACTTACCACGCTCTGGTGCATGCCACGCCCGAAGGACCAGTTGTCGGTGTCCTAATTGCGCAGAGTTGCAGCCTTACAAAAGCACCCATAAAGCGCACACTCTTTAACTTTTAAAGTCAAAGTTTAGGTAACACAGGCACAAAGGAGCAGTAAATACACAAGACATTTATGGAATAGAGGTGAAGCCCAACTGAATGGGAATATATGAATATCATTAAGATAAGTTATTTGTTATTGATAGGTAAGTTACTTGTTATTGATGGCTAGGC
>WLWI01001646.1_pt1 | contig 19289 bp, 19 predicted proteins | sample 6701501 | NCBI WGS metagenome assembly WLWI01 (sample SAMN12718690, study PRJNA515312) | sponge metagenome | isolation source: marine sponge | host: Mycale hentscheli | place: New Zealand: South Island, Marlborough, Capsize Point | collected 2014-11-01
GATGGCTCAACATTCAATACTAAAGCCTGAAAAACCGGCTTTGGCTTCGTTCGCTACGCTCACTTCGCCTAAGCCAATAGCGAAGCTGCAATAGAAAGCTAAATTACAGACCTCAGATTACACTACCTGATCCAATTCAATATAAGCTGCCAGCGCTATTTTCCACATCGATGTTCTAACTATGCGAATTGATTTTCAAACCCACCCTGAGAAATATCGTCATTGGCGACTAGAAGTCGGCGGAGAAACAGCCAATCTGATTATGGACGTGGACGAAAGTAGCGGACTATTTTCAGGCTATGAATTAAAACTGAACTCCTATGACCTTGGGGTGGATATTGAGTTATATGATGCGATTCAGCGTTTAAGGTTTGAGTATCCCCAAGTGAGAGTGGTGGTGTTGCGCTCAGCAAAAGATCGGGTATTTTGCGCCGGTGCGAATATCAAAATGCTGGCAGGTTCCAGTCATGTCCACAAGGCTAATTTTTGTAAATTCACTAATGAAACCCGAAATTCCATGGAAGATGCCAGTAAGTACTCCGGGCAAAAATACATTGCAGCTGTCCAAGGTGCCTGCGCAGGAGGTGGCTATGAATTGGCATTGGCATGTGACCACATCATTTTAATCGACGATGGCTCGTCTTCGGTTTCCCTGCCGGAAATTCCGCTATTGGCGGTATTGCCCGGAACCGGAGGGTTAACCCGGGTAACTGATAAACGAAAAGTCCGTAGGGATCGAGCCGATATTTTTTGTAGTGTCGAAGAAGGCATCAAGGGTAAGAAAGCGGTAGATTGGCGTTTGGTTGATCAAGTCGCTGTGAGTTCAGATTTTGACGAGTGCTTACGGAAAACGGTGGATCAGTTTAATGCGCGATTCGACAGGACGGATGAATTAGACTCTAAAAACCAAGGTATTACATTGGGGGCGCTCAACCGTACTATTTCTGATGATGCACTTCAGGATATGGCAACATTAGTGGAACAAGGTGATCAATATTGGGGCATACGCGTGGCTCGTGAGTTAGATGATGCGGTTTTGCATTTACGATTAAACGAACCTGAGATTGGCATCTGGCAGTTTAAAACCCGTGGTGATCAACATGGAGCCATGGCGCACGATGACTTTTTGCATCAACACCAGAATCATTGGCTGGTCAAGGAAATCCTCTTTAATTGGGCGAGGGTTCTGCGGCGTATCGATTTGACATCCCGCTCATTGATTTCGCTAATAGAGCCTGAAAGCTGCTTTGTTGGCACGCTAGCCGAAATTGCGTTTGCGTCCGATAGAATCTATATGGCTGCGGGTGAATTCGAAGACAAACCGGGTTTCTCGGTGAGCCAGAAACCCTAGAGGTGCTAAAACCTCGGATTGGTGAGATATTGCTTGCTGCCTAGGCTGATGAATTAGGCTTAGTGACTTTTGCTTATGATGACATTGACTGGGAGGATGAAATTCGGATGTTTATTGAAGAACGAATGAGTTTTTCTGCGGATGCGATGACCGGTATGGAAGCGAATCTTCGTTTTGGGGGGCCGGAAACCATGGAAACCAAAATTTTTGGGAGGCTCACCGCATGGCAGAACTGGATTTTCCAACGTCCGAATGCGGCTGGGCAGGACGGCACGCTACGTCTTTATGGCAGTGGTAAAAAAGCAAAATTTGATCCCAATCGTACTTAGGGGGGGGGGGGCTGAATAAGTCATGACCGATCAATTTGAGCCTAAAATAAGCAAACCCTTCGTTGCCCCTAAAAACAGAGGCGGGCTTCGCAATAGCCCTGCCCCTATTATGTTATGGGCGAGCTTTTCGCGCCTTGCTCTTGCTCATTTTATCTCTCAACTTGATTCACCCAGGCTTATCCAGAGGCTCCTTAGGTGAATACAATACTTGGGATCGTCGGTGGAAGAACTTTTTGAGGTCAAAAATATGCAAGAAAGTAATGTAGCCACTGGGGTGGACTACGGTGTTTCAATACCCAATAATGTGAATCTAGCCGGTGATCGTCGTATCCTAAAAGCCATGGAACGTTGGCATGGCGGTTATCATGATTGGTGGCGCAACATGGGGCCAGAGGGCTTCCAGGATGCCATGGTGTATTTACGAACGGCAGTGGGAGTCGAGCGGGATGGATGGGCAAAGTTCGATTTCGTGAAAATGCCGGAGTACCGTTGGGGCGTATTGCTTGCTCTTCAGGTTCCTGGCAGAACGATTGGCTTTGGTAATTACAAAGGCCAACCCGCCTGGCAAGAAGTCCCAGGTGAGTATCGAGGTATGTTGCGTCGATTGATTATGATTCAGGGTGACACAGAACCCGCATCGGTAGAACAGCAACGTTTTCTTGGGCAGACCGCTCCGTCACTGTATGACTTGCGTAACCTGTTTCAGGTGAATGTTGAAGAAGCGAGACACTTGCGGGCTATGGTCTACTTGCTGCAAAAGTATTTTGGTGCTGATGGTCGGGAGGAGTCCAATGAACTACTAGTCCGTCGTTCAGGAAACCGAGATAAACCAAGAATGCTTGGCGCGTTCAATCAAGAAATGCCGGACTGGTTGTCATTTTTTATGTTCACTTATTTCACTGACCGTGACGGAAAAATGCAATTGGAAAGTTTGGCTCAATCAGGGTTCGATCCGTTATCACGAACCTGCCGATTTATGCTTACCGAAGAAGCGCATCATATGTTTGTTGGGGAATCGGGCATTGGTCGTATTATTGAGCGTACTTGCCAGGCAATGAAAACGGCCGGTATCATGAAGATCGAATCGAAGATGATCACCAACTACTAAACGATACATACCCAACTCTCAGGCTGATCGACGGGAAGCCGAAAATGGTGGATGAACCGGCGCTCACGGTATTGAACATGCGTTTGCGTAATGATTATGTTCGGGATACCTCAGGCGGAATTGGGCGTTGGAATAAAGTGGTGGAAAAAAATGGAGTTGCCTTTGAATTTTGTTTACCCCATGATGCTTTCAATCGTTACATCGGTGAATTCTCCGGTGTTAAAGTTAATCCGGAAGGTGAAATCGTCAGCGAACAATCATTTATCGAGCAGTATGATCAATGGCTACCTTCAACAGCAGATGCCGATTATGTGACCTCCTTGATGAAGCCTGAAACCGAGGTTGGAAAATTTGCAAATTGGATCTGCCCTCCCAAATCGGAAATCAACAAAATGCCTGGTAATTTCGAGTATGTCAAAATCCAATGAGAAAAAAGTGATTGCTGCTACAAAGATAATTAGGCATGTCTGGCGGAATTAAATCGCTGCCAAAGCAGACACTGGATCTAGAAACGGCTTGCAGCTATGAGCTGGAACAATACTGCTGTAATGTCACAGTAGGTTGGGGCGACTGCGATCCAGCTCAGATAGCATACACTGCCAGAATTCCTGCATGGGCATTGACTGCTATCGAAGCATGGTACGTTCATTGCTTTTCAGTAAATTGGTTCGATATGAATATTCACCGAGGAATCGGGACACCTTTTGTGTCTCTGGGCTGTGATTTTCGCTCTCCGGTTACAACTAACTATCCACTTAAAATGACGGTGTATGTGAGTCGACTTGGAAACGCTTCATTATCTCATCTAGTAGAAGGGTTTCAAAATAATGTATTGTGCTTTACCGCAAAAACCACAGCTGCTTTTGCTGATGCGAAAAAAATGGAATCGATGCCGATCCCAAAGAATATGCGCCTGAATATCGAAAACTACGTCCGTAATCAAGACCGGGAGTTTGAGGGAAGTTAATCAAAATTGTTAGAAAATGGATCGATTAGAATGTAACGCTCATCCTGAGCGCGATGAGGAATTAGCATTGGCTTCCTGAGTCTTATAAGCTAGAACTATGAAAATACTGACCACCATCTGCTCTGATAATCTGACGCTTAGTAGAGATTTTTATATAGAACTTCTTGATCTGAAAGTGAAGTATGACAGTGAATGGTATGTCCAACTTTGTTCACCGAAGAATCCTGAAATAGAGTATGGCATCATTAAAAGAGACCATGAATTGGTCCCGGAGACGTATCGAAATCCCCCTTCTGGCATGTACGTAACATTTGTCGTGGTGGACGTGGATCTCGTCTACAAGAAAGCCATTGACATGGGAGTACAGATCATTCAGACACCTCGAAATGAATTCTATGGGCAGCGCCGTTTTCTGATACAAGACCCGAGCCAGTGTCTCATTGACATCTGTTCACCTTGGGATATGACGTAGACGTGGTGCGGCTACGCTATCGATTTCAAAAAACGATGGAATGTCCTTCCGGCAAGCAAAACTAGTTGATGATGCAATTTCGTGTTTGATTAAGAGTGTCTACGGCTTCGTCAACCATTGTATGTATAATGGTTTTCGCCGGTTTGATGGATTGAATGCCGTCCAGGCACTCTCCAGCGATGAGCACCCTCGTATCGAAATCATCTGCTCCAGATGATAGGTAACGTTGTTGTTCGGCTTCTACTTGTTGCTGTAACTCTCCGATATTGTTATGCCATTGGTTTGAAAACTGGTTACCAACAACTCTACCAGTAAAGTACCAGGGCCAATCCACACCTCGGGCGACGTCGAATACTTTTGAACGCAAAGTGTCGTCTCCTTTTGCGTTGACCAATAGGGCTTTAGCGGCGTCGCTGCCATTTGCTTCTTCGCTGGCCCACAATCGAGTCCCCAGCATCACACCGTCAGCACCAAGGGACAAAGCCCCAGCGCGCCCACGCCCGTCGAAGATGCCTCCGGCAGCAACAATAATCTGATCGTTGCCCGCTAAATCCCGAACTGCAGGGAGCAATGAGACTAAACCTCTGCTCATTCCGTGACCACCAGCTTCCTGGCCTTGTACTACAATGACATCGGCCCCGGCATCAAGCGCTTGCTTCGCCATGTCCAATCGTTGCACCTGCCAGATAGTGGGAATGTTTCTCCTTTTCGCCGCCGCTACCACGATTTCGGAATCCCCGAATGAAACCATAAAGGCAGCAGGTTTTTGATCGAGACATAAGTCGATTAGCTCAGGTTGACGCATCAGGCTCCAGGTAATAAAACCCACCCCAACAGATTCACCCGCTGCCTGGGAAAAAGCCTGCTCTAGCCACTCTTGATTACCATAACCACCGCCAATCATACCCAGGCCCCCTGCTTTGGAAACTGCCGCAGCCAAGTGCCCATCGGAAACTTGATCCATTGGGGCTAACATAATGGGATGTGACACATCAAAGAATTCGGTAAAGCGAGTTTTAATTCGTTGTTTCATGGCGTGGATAAGTTTGGAAAAAAAGGGATATTCGTTTCTGGGGAAATCAGAGGCAATGGTTGGCTGAATGGCGTATCCCGTAAACTACAACTAAAACGATAGTATAGACGAAGAGAAACGATACGGAGAAGCCCTTGGGGCGGATGGGAAATGAGAACTTACAAATAGGCAAAACTAGAACATCTACAAAAAGGGGCCAGTACACTTCAATCTGACCCACTTTTCCGGTCTGTCGACATATTATTGATCAGCGACAAACCTCTTTAATATCAAGCTAACGGGCGAGTAATAACAGCAGCTAAAACAGGACACCCTGAATCTAACGGAACGACGTAAAGCCCATTAGAAGATATCGGCGCAAAAAGGATTACATACGCTATGAGCGTCCAATTCCTGGCGATCGTGTCCAGATGGATACCAGCAAGATTAGTAATGGTTTATATCAATATACAGCTGTTGATGACTGCACTAGGTATCGTGTTCTCAGACTCTACAATCGTCGCACAGCTGCGAATACCTTAGACTTCTTAGACTGTGTACGAGAAGAAAACAATAAATAGAGACAGCCACAGATTGGAATCAGGCAAAATATTGCTTCCGTATAACAGTCTGGCGTATTAATCGAGAATGATTACCTTGCTGATTTCACAACATCCGCTGGGCTGGGAAAATGACCGATTACCTTTTCTTGGGGCGTGTTTGACCTCTGGGAAGATTGCCCAGGATGTCGAATGGATGATGGGGTTGGAGGGCGGTTGTCAGGGGGTGTTTGGGCGGGTGTTATGTCGTTGACATACCCACTTCTGCCCAATGGATTCGCAATATACCGCCAGCGCATCCGGTGAACCCACCGCTTTGGGACGCCACGGTGAGCGTGGGCGAAGTTGTGAGGCCCACTGCTGTTTGGTGTCGCCCAACCGGCCCAAGATATTCGGCATTGATGGATTCACTGCGCCGGATTTGTCTTCCCTCAGGATTCGACTGCTCCAGTCCAGCAGCTCAAGGTACTCGGTGAATGATATCGGTAATGTGTCCAGGGTATCAGTGAACGGGGCGTGATCGTCATCGTCGTGGTTCGACACCATGAAGCCCATCAGCTCAGTCGGGGTTTGATTCCTTTTGCTTTCAATCCGGCGTTTGATTGATGTGGGTCGGATTCCTCCGGGGTAGCGCAGATGCCCGCTCGTACCGGGTTTAAATCCACGTATGCCATGCAGCGCAATAATGCCGCCTCGTCAAGCAGGGCCTGACTGTGAAACCGGCCCTCCCAGAACCGTCCCGTGCAGTTGTCCTCGGCATTCGCCTCCCTAGCAATGCGTTCATTCAGGTAGCCCATGAATCGACTGATACTGGAGAGCGTGGTACGCCAATACGTCAGGGTATCTTCAACCCACCGCTGCGCATCCTCACTCACTGACCCGCCGGCCCGGTATACATTCATCAAGTTGTCCGTGTTGTATATCTTTCCCCACCGTTCAATGACCTCGGTATCAGTCAACGAATTAGCTAGGTCAAGATCGATTCTCAGAATCACGTGATAATGATTCGACATTACCGCGTAGGCGACAATGTCAATGCAAAAGGCTGAACCAAGTTTCAGCAACAGTGATTCGACCCACTCCCGCCGGTGTTCATAGCTTTGCCCCGTGTAGTCATCCTGGCCACACAAAAACGCGCGCCTAACGCATCGGGAAGTGCAATGGTAAAACGGGGTTGATTCAACGTTGATAAGTTGCTGTCGCGCAATGGGCATTCCTGACTCCTGTCTGGTGGGGTTATTCCGTTAACTGAAGCTTATAGGATTGTCAGGTGGTGTCAACATTTTTTGTGGGTGTCTGGATTTGACTAATCTGGGTTTGACTTTTGTGGGTGTTTGGGTTTGACTACTATTGAACTAAAAACGCACAACCGAACGTAAACAGTTATGAACGCTACTTATTGAGCGTATGCTTAGATTTATTTTTGTGTCTTTTATTTTCGAAGTTTCTAAATAAGCAGAACATGCTATGAATTATCCCCGACGGTATAATGCGGTCACCGATTTTATTGATTGTCATCTTGACAGTGAGGTGGCAGATAAAGTGGCGTTTATTGATCCACAAGCCTCGGTTACTTATCGAGAACTTGGGGCGAATACGCACCGAGTCGCGAATCTATTAACGGATCTTGGAATTGAGCAGGAAAGCAGAATTGCTTTGTTAGCACATGATACGGTGGAGTGGCCGGCCGTTTTTTTTGGAGCGATTAGGGCTGGGGTGTTGCCGGTTGCGCTGAATACCCTGCTTGGGGCAGATCAGTATCAGTACATACTTTCAGATACTCGCGCTAAAGCGCTGTTTGTTTCTGCGGCGTTGTTGGATGTGATTGAGCCTATTCTGCCGGCATTACCTTATCTAAAACATGTGTTTGTGCTTGGTGGCGATGCTCGGGGACACAGTGACTTTAGCGAGGTGTTCTCGGGTCAATCCGAGGTGTTTAAGGTGGGTGAAGAATCTACTGCGGACACGTGTTGTGATGACGTGGCTTTTTGGTTGTATTCATCAGGATCAACGGGAATGCCAAAAGGGGTGCCTCATGTTCAGACGAGCCTGACAGAGACGGCACGGCTATATGGCCAGGGCGTGTTGGGAATGCAACAGAATGACGTGGTGTTTTCAGCGGCGAAGCTTTTTTTCGCTTATGGACTTGGTAATGCGTTAAGTTTTCCGATGTTAGCGGGAGCAACCACGATTCTGTGGTCCGCTAGGCCAACGCCCGAAACTGTTTTTGCGACGTTGGAGGAACACCAACCCCACTATCTTTTTCGGCGTGCCAACGTTGTATGCTGCGATGTTGTCCTATTCTGATTCTCATTCAGTGGTTTCGTCGTCGAAATTACGATTATGTGTTTCTGCAGGTGAAGCATTACCTAGGGATGTGGGCGTTCGTTGGAAGAAAACCTTTGGCGTTGACATTATTGACGGTGTTGGTTCGACGGAGCTGCTTCATATCTTTCTGTCTAACCAGCCGGATGACGTGGTTTATGGGGCATCGGGTAAAGCGGTTCCGGGATATGATTTGAGGCTGGTTACTGAGCATGGTAAGGAAGTGCAGGGAAATGAAATTGGCGAACTATTGGTCAGGGGTACATCAGCTGCAATCGGGTATTGGAATCAGCGAGTTAAAAGTAGATCAACCTTCGAGGGAGAGTGGACGCGGACCGGAGATAAATACACCCGTGATGAAAACGGTTATTACTTTTATTGTGGACGAACTGATGACATGTTCAAGGTGAGTGGTATTTGGGTTTCTCCCTTTGAAGTAGAGTCTGCGCTAATTGCCCACGAAGCGGTGTTAGAAGCGGCGGTTGTGGGTTATGACGATGATGAAGGATTGACCAAACCAAAGGCCTTTGTTGTCTTAAAAAGGAGGGAAAGTGAAGTAGAAGGGCTATTTGAAGAATTAAAAGAATGGGTGAAAGGGAGAGTCGGTAAATGGAAATATCCGAGACAGATTGAATTTGTGGATGATTTGGTCTAAACTTCTACAGTTAATAAAATCATGAAGCTATCCAGTTCATTATTCTTTAAAGGTTATTAACATTGGAAACACATGCAAAAGTTGTGATTATCGGTGGCGGTGTAGTTGGCTGCTCTATTCTCTTCCACTTAGCTAAATTTGGCTGGAAAGACGTGGTGTTACTCGAACGCAACGAATTGACGTCAGGGTCGTCTTGGCATGCGGCGGGCCAAATTCACACCATTTCATCGGATCCCAATATTTCTCGGCTACAGAGTTACACTATTAATCTATACAAGGAAATAGAAGAAACATCAGGCCAATCAGTGGGGATGCACAATACCGGCGGCTTTTACCTCGCATCGAACAACGATTGGTATGACTATCTTAAACGAGAGCGTTCTAAAGCCAGATACATGGGACTGGACCAAGAGTTCCTTTCGGTTGAAGAAGTCGCAAGACGTCACCCTCTGATTGATCCGAAACACTATGTTGCGGCGTTGTGGGACCCATTGGATGGTGATGTGGATCCATCCGGCGTTACCTACGCTTATGCCAAATCAGCCAAGGTGCATGGTGCTAACTATCACACTCATACACCGGTGCTCGAAACGAATCAACGCTCAGACGGCACTTGGGATGTGGTCACAGAACAAGGAACGATTCACGCAGAATACGTGATTAATGCAGGTGGGCTATGGGCGAGGGAGGTGGGTCACCTTGCTGGCTTGAATCTGCCAGTTCAACCCATGGAACACCACTATTTATTGACGGAAGATATTCCTGAAATCGCTGAGCGGAAAGAGCGGTTGCCTGCGGGGATAGATTACGAAGGGAATATCTATTTTCGTCAGGAGCAACAAGGAATGTTGCTCGGAACGTATGAAGCTCGGGCCACGCCTTGGTCAGTTGCTGGCACTCCACAGAACTTTGGTCATGAGCTATTGAATCCGAAATTGGAGAATATCGAAGATCGCCTTGCCATTGGTTTTGAGCGTATTCCAGCTTTGGAAAACGCGGGGATTCGATCCATTATCAACGGCCCCTTTACTTTCGGACCAGACGGTAACCCCATGATTGGCCCGGTGCCGGGAATGAAGAATTATTGGGTAGCTGTTGGGGTAATGGCAGGTTTCTGCCAAGCGGGCGGGGTGGGCCTTTGTATGGCGGAATGGATGATCGACGGTGAACCATCCATTGATGTTTGGGCGATGGACGTGGCGCGCTTTGGAGACTTCGCCACGCCACACTATGGTACTGTCAAATCCACCGAGAACTATGAGCGACGTTTTATTTTAACTTTCCCCAATGAAACGTTACCCAAAGGTCGACGTCAAAGGACCACTGGGATTTACGATCGGTTAGTTAGAAAAGGCGCGGTAATGGATGCAAGTTTTGGTTTAGAAAATGCACTTTGGTTTGCTGACGGACCGGACGATGCCCATGAAGATCCAACATTCCGTCGCTCTCGATCACACGATTATGTGGCCCGGGAAGTGAGGGCGGTTCGTGAGTCCGTGGGCGCAGTGGAGATTGCGAACTTTGCGAAACATGAATTTACCGGACCTGGCGCTCGTGGCTTCCTTGATTATATGCTGGCTGGAAGAGTGCCTAAAGTAGGACGTATTTCTCTGACGCCTATGCTAACCAGTAAAGGAAAACTATACGGCGACTTAACAGTAGCCTGTCTAGGTGAAGAGCGGTTTATGTTGTTTGGCTCTGGCGCAGCCCAGGAAATGCATCGACGATGGTTTGAAAAACATCTTGAGAAACAAGAAGAGGCAGAAGTAAGATATCAGAACGTGTCTGGTCGATATCATGGTATTGCGATATCTGGCCCAAATTCCAGAGAGGTCTTGCAACGCATGGTAAGGGAAGATGTGTCGTCAGGCGCATTAAAGTTCCGTGACATTCGTCAAACGTTTGTGGGTGGCGTGCCCGCTATTTTGGTTCGTATTTCTTTTTCTGGGGAGCTAGGGTTTGAAATTTACGTGGAACCAGAATATCAATACAGACTTGCTGAAGCGATCGAAGAAGCGGGAGCAGATTTTGGATTGAAGTGGTATGGCGCTCGTGCATTGATGAGCATGAGACTGGAGAAAGGTTGGGGTGCGTGGACCTTAGATTTCAGGCCAGATTTTACAGCGGCTGAATCTGGACTCGATGTCTTTATCAATTGGAGTAAGGACTTTTTGGGTAAGGAAGCCGCGTTGGTAGAGAAAGAAAAAGGCCCTGAAAAGAGACTGGTCACTATGACCATCGATACGTCAGACATTGATGTCTCTAATGACGAAGCAGTTCTCAAAAATGGGGAGTGTGTTGGGTATGTGACGTCGGGAGGATTTGCGCACCACGTTGGAAAGTCTATGGCGATGGGCTACGTCCCGTGTGGACTTGCGATTGCGGATACCGAGCTTGAAGTCGAAATTAATGGTGAACTATTTGCAGCAACGGTTTTGGGTGAACCACTTTACGATCCAGCCGGTAAGAAAGGCCGGGGTTGATGGATAGCGAATCATCAATCCGTTATTATGATCTCCACAATGAGGTAACTTGAAGGTGAGGGATGAATGCGATGAGAAAACCCCAGCTATCCGGGTCATCAAGGGTTATTCGGGTGGACATGGCTAATGACTCTTAACATCAAACGATTGACCGATGAGCCCATTATTCACGCTGGATTGAGTGAACTCATTGGAACTAATATAAACGGAGCGTCGTTGGTGCGAGCGCCCGATTGGGTGAAAGCACCGTTGGGACGGTACTATCTCTACTTTGCTCATCACGAAGGTCGCTATATTCGTATGGCGTATGCGGACAACTTGTCAGGTCCATGGAAGATTCATGAGCCCGGAGTTCTCGATGTTGAGGCATCCTACTTTGTGACGGAAGATTTGACGTCACCCAACGAGGGAGGTCGAAAGCGCGAGACTGAAGGAGATAGCGAGAGTTTGTTAGCATCTCACGAAGGCGAATTTCTGTATGCGCACATTGCTTCTCCAGATGTTCATGTGGATGATGGCCGTCAAATTATCCGAATGTATTACCATGGATTATTGGATAATGGGAAACAGCAAACCCGGCTAGCGATCTCCCGCAATGGCATTGACTTTGTGGCTGAAGAACCATTGTTAGGGATTTGCTATTTCCGTGTGTTCGAATACGGGGACCTCATCTATGCCATCGGCTGGGGCGGAAAACTGCTGCGCTCGAAGTCTTGGTCTGGGCCCTTTGAGAGTGGCCCGAGTCTATTCCAAGAATCACCGTTCGTTTCTAAACATCAAACTATTCGTCATGTTGCTGTCAGGTTACGTGGTGATCAATTGGACTTGTTTTATACTTGCATTGGTGATTTTCCAGAGGTGATTAGGCGCTCTGAGGTGACTCTGCATTCAGACTGGGGAGCATGGGAAGCTCGCCCATCGGAAGTCATACTGGTTCCTGAGCGTTCTTGGGAAGGAGGGGATTTGCCGAAAATACGCTCTGCGATTGGCGCGGTGAACACCCCCGTGCATGCACTAAGGGACTCTTGTGTTTTCGAAGAAGAAGGTCAATGTTATTTGTTGTACTGCGGTGCTGGTGAGTCCTGCATTGGCATCGCGCAGATAGTAGATCATTGAGTTAGCGGCCAAGAAGCGGGTTTGACTCTGATTTGGATCCGAAGAGAAGCATCGATAACCGCTACTTTGACTAGGAATGAGTGTTTACTTTACCAATCCCCATTTTAGTTTGCTCCGAACAATTTCGTTCCAGAAGATATCTTATCCATGCCTTGGCAATAGTTGAAGGGATAGGTCAAGAGATGACCGACTAGCCTGAATAATTAGTCAGTCACCTATACGACGCAATGGTGGGTATTGCTTCGATTCGAAGATGGTGGCTTCGCTATTCCATGTTCTGAGTATGTTACCTGATAGTGGTCAGTAGAGTGATCACCATCAGGTAATTACTACGTTGCTAAAAGGCGGTGCTAAAAAGCAGTGCTAAAAAGCAGTTACTTAATGATGTTGTGCTCCGGGCCGTAGGGAAAACCAGTGATGTTGCGATTGCCGTCTTCGGTGATGACTAGGATGTCGTGTTCCCGATAGCCACCGGCTCTAGGCAGTCCTTCCTTTAGAGTGATCATAGGTTCCATGGATACCACCATGTTCGGGGTCAATACAGTATCAATGTCTTCCCGTAACTCTAACCCCGCTTCCCGGCCATAATAGTGGCAAAGCACGCCAAATGAATGACCATAACCAAAAGTGCGATACTTCAAGAGATCATGTTCGGCATAGATTTCATTCAACTCATTTGCAATGTCGCTACATCGTGCGCCAGGCTTGAGCAAGGATTTTCCGGCATCATGCACTTTGCAATTGATTTCCCATAACCGTAAATGGGCGTCAGTGGCAGATTCGCAAAACAAAGTTCTTTCCAAGGCGACATAGTATCCGGCGACCATGGGAAAGCAGTTAAGGCTCAGAATGTCCCCACTTTCAATTTTTCTCGAAGTGACAGGGTTGTGCGCGCCATCGGTATTGATTCCAGACTGCAACCAGGTCCATGTGTCGAGCAATTCGCCTTCGGGCCAGATGTTGGCGATTTCCCTTATCATGGTGCCGGTGGAGTGAAGTGCAACTTCGTGTTCAGGTACACCCACACCGATTGCTTCAGCACAGGCAGCTCCACCAATATCTGCGATTCGCGTCATTTTCGTGATGTGGGCAATTTCTTCCGCAGATTTGATCATTCGCATTTCCATGGTGATCGCTGCAATATCCACGAAGCGGCAATTAGGTAATGCTGTTTTTAGCTTTTCCATGTTTTGCAAACTAACATGGTCAAATTCGACCCCCACAATTTGCCCATCTTTTATTAGGCTTTGAACTGCGCGAAAGTAGTTGTCCCTTTGCCAGTCAGTGTAAATCAGGTTATCGCCATGGGTTCTACGCCAAGGTTGTCCGCCGTCTATGTTGGCAGAGATCGATGTTTGTGCTTCCAGTGTAACCACCAAACCGTAGGGGCGGCCAAAGGAACAATAGAGGAAGTCACCGTAATAATTGATGTTGTGATACGAGCTGAAAAGAGCGCAATCAATGTCATTATCCTGCATGCCGGTTCGTAACCGACTTAGGCGACGCTCCATTTCGGCGTGAGAAAAAGTGGGGCTGGCTTTTTCGCCATTGGGGATGGTAATTAAATCGGGCATGTTCATAGCGACTTCTCCGGTTGCTTGGATTGAGATAAAACCAATGATCGCAATCTTATGAACTCGGCCACATTAACTAGTCGTAAAAGCGACCACCCTGAATCTGACGACTCACTTCTTCTCCAATTTTTTCCCCTTATTCTATTTTCTCAACTATTTCTACAACTATGGAGCCTAGCTGCGTGTTGAATATCAAGTGAGTGGTCGTGAAGTGTTTTTCCCTATTTTTCTAACTAATCGCCACCCAATAAGTAGCAGGAATACAAAGCCATACATCATGGGTTCTGTGTCGTCCGCCTTGGTAATCCACAGAAAGTGCACAATACCCAGGATGCCAGCTAAATAGATGAATTGATGGAGACTGTCCCAGTCGCGACCCATTTTTTGCCTTATGGAAATGGGTGAAGTGATGGCAAGCATCGCTAGAATGACCAGCCCAAGAAATCCAACGGTTATATAGGGACGGTCAAAAATGTCTTCAGCAAGGAAACCGAAATCCAAAGACAGATCCAGTATGAGATAGATAAGGAAATGTACAAAGACATAAAAAAAACAGTAAAGGCCGAGCAGTCTACGAAAGCCCGTTATCCACCCAGATTTGGTTAATCTAACCAATGGTGTCACTGTCAGAGTAATCAGCAAAAATCGTAATCCCCACTCTCCAGAAACATGGCTGAGGGTTTCCGCCGGGTTTGGACCAAGTGTGTGATTAATCAAGCCAAAGACCATCATGACAAAGGGGATCAGTGACAATCCATGGACCATGGGTTTTAACACCCAGCGAATTTTCTTAATACCTGGGGATTTCATTACGAATAGAAATGAGGTGTTGGTAATGGTTTGCTAATGGTGTTTGGCAAGATCCATCCCCTTGTATAAATGGGCGACTTCTTCTTCATAACCATTAAACATCAGTGTATCTCGCTTAAAGTACTCACCAATGCGGCGTTCGCGTTTCTGACTCCATCGTCGGTGGTCAATTTGTGGGTTTACGTTTGAGTAAAAACCGTACTCCCTAGCATTGGCCATATTCCAGCTAGTAGGCGGCTCTTTCTCGACGAAGGAGATTTTTACGATGGATTTAATGCTCTTGAACCCATATTTCCACGGCACCACTAACCGCAGCGGCGCGCCGTTTTGATTTGGAATCGGTTTGCCGTACAAACCAACTGCCATCAAAGTTAACGGGTTCATTGCTTCATCCATTCGCAGACCTTCGCGATAAGGCCAATCAAGGTTTGGCCGCTTCTGTCCTGGTAGCGGCTTGTTTTCGTCATAGAGTGTTTCGAAAGCCACGTATTTCGCATTACTTGTGGGCTTAAAACGTTGGATCAAATCGGCCAATGGAAAACCAATCCAAGGGATGACCATGGACCATGCTTCTACGCATCGTAATCGGTAGATGCGTTCTTCAAGGTTATGAGGTTTGAGTATGTCTTCCAAGTTATAAGTCCCTGGCTTTTCACATTCTCCCTCAACACTGACAGACCAAGGGTCGGTAATCAGAGCGCTGGCATTCTCAACTGGGTCTGATTTTCCGGTTCCTAACTCATAAAAGTTGTTATAAGTCGTGATCTCCTCGAAGGTGTTGAGTGCTTCGCCGTCAAGCTTGCGAGTATTCGGCGCATCTGAAATTCGATTCGGAAGATCAGATAAGGCAGCCATTGCTAAGGTGGGGAAGTAAGCTGCCAGTGATAGCCCGGCACTACTGAAGATGCCTGTTTTAACGAATTGTCTGCGCTGTCGATAAAGTTTCTCATCGGTGACGAGGTTTTCGCTGATGTTTGAACTGCCTTTTCTAATGGTATTGCTCACTGATCTCTCCCAATAAAACGTTGTCACTGACCAAATTAGTCAGCCTCTAGCGTGTTTAGTTCCTTATGAAAGCGGGTGCTTGGACAGTCATCATTTAGCCGCTAGCCACGTTCTCACCACAAATAGAAAAAATAGGCCATAGATGATGAGCATAACTAATACCACAACCCTTAATCGGGATAATGATGTCACCCTTCTAAGTATGCCCTGTTCCGCTCGCCACAGATACACCCCTCCAAGCATGACCAAGATCACTTCCATCATCGATACGATATTTCCATAGTGATTTGGGTCCCAATAGGACAGGGGGCTTTCGAAGCGAAAGTCGGATAAGGGGAAGAAATGACGATGTCCATCGTCATGATGGACGGGTAAGTCGAGCAAACAATGAATCACGGTGCTGGCGAACAGCATTGATAGGGAGTAGTTTTTAGTTAGCCCACTGATCAGCGCTAGCGCTGCTAACAAAGGAATGGAATTCATCAAATCGAAGCTGTTTTGCCAACTCACCAGAAAGTATTTTTCATTCCAGATAACCTCTTCTGGAACTCCTTGAAATTTCTGATAGGCGTAAAATACCATCATCAACACATCTGGCAATATCGCCCCCACTGCGATTGCCATGGAATACCGGATCGCATTGGTATGACCAAGCAGCGACAAGCCGAAAATAACGTGTGCAGGCGTATTCATCTCGGCCTATTATAGTGCTTTGTATTGCTAAGTCTAATCACCGCGGGTAGCAGGCAATATGATGCCTTGGCACATTGTTCGTCATGGTTTGACTCCCCGCCCATTTGGATATAACGTTCAAAGCTGCGGTACCGAAGCTTATTTTCTAACCCGAGACTATCCCATGAACACGTCTTTTGTTTATAACCCACTGTTCTTGAACCACGACACCGGCACTGGACATCCCGAGAGAAGTGCTCGACTAACAGCGGCGCATGAGTTACTAACTCAACAAACTTGGTACGGTAGTTTGTTGCAAACGGAAGCACGAATTGCTGAATCGATTTGGATTGATCAGGTTCACGAACCCCATTACGAAAAGCGGATTCGTATTGCATGCCGTGGTGGAGAAAGCCATATTGACACACCAGACGTTATGGTGAGCTCGGAGTCGTATGATGTGGCTATTAAGGCTGCGGGTGGGGTATTGGAAATCGCAGACCGTATCATGTCAAAAGAAGCTGATAATGGTTTCGCCATGGTTCGCCCACCAGGCCATCATGCTGAAGCTGATCACGCTATGGGATTTTGTTTGTTTAATAACATTGCGGTTGCTGCGCGTTATCTACAGAAAAAACACGGTTTAGAAAGAGTGCTGATTCTCGATTGGGATGTGCATCATGGTAATGGCACCCAGCATATTTTCGAAACTGACCCTTCTGTGTTCTACATTAGTTTGCATCAATCTCCACACTATCCCGGTACAGGGGCACGGTCAGAGCAAGGTATTGGCAAGGGGCAGGGGGCAACGCTGAATTGTCCGATGAGTGCGGGCATGGGTGAGATGGAATACCGAGAGGCATTTCGAGAAGTGATTATGCCCAAAGCCATGGCCTTTCGGCCAGACATCGTCCTGATCTCTGCAGGATTCGATGCCCACGCTGCCGACCCTCTGGGATCGATTGCATTATCGACATCAAGCTATGGCTGGATGACACAAATGATGATGGAACTTGCCGACAAGTGTTGTGATGGTCGGCTGATTTCCGTGTTGGAGGGTGGGTACGATTTGGATGCGCTCGCTCAGTCTGTCACTGAGCATCTGCGAGTGTTGAGTCAGAATTCAGCTGATTAGCTCACATCGAACGTCCCTCTTTATGAGGAAGCTGGGTGTCTGCCTGGTCTAGGAGCGTCTACTCACATATTAGGCCCTTTCCGATATTTTTCGATGTGAACTTGTTATGTGACCATAATATCAAAGCGAGTCTGCTGGTCTCGCGGCCGCAAGTTCTGATTCCACTAATGACACCCAAAAGTCAGCACCGATGCCCAAAATATCATCGTTAAAATCATAGGAAGGATTGTGTAGACTGCAACCGCCTATGCCTTCTACTCCGTTTCCGAGTAGCAGATACGCACCTGGTTTGGCCTGTAGCATGTACCCGAAGTCTTCAGATGTCATGACAGGCCTGCTATCACCGACCACATTTTCTTCGCCGACAACCTTTGCCGCAACTTTGGCTGAGATACTGGCTTCTTCCGGCGTGTTAACGGTGGGTACAAAGTTGCGCACGTAGTTAAATTCATAAGTCGCCCCATGGGCTGCGCAGATGCCGCTGACAATGCGCTCCATGGTGGATTCAATGTGCTCCTGCACATCAACGGTCAGTGATCGGGTGTCGCCTTTTAGAATAACTTGGCCCGGTACCACATTGATGGTGCCATTGGTGACGAACTCCGTAAACGAAACCACGGCATTATCCATGGGGTTGAGGGTTCGGGAAACCAGCGATTGCATTGCGGTGACAATTTCAGATCCAATGACAATGGGATCTTTTCCTAGATGAGGCATAGCAGCATGGCATCCTGTTCCGTTAATGGTGATTTCAAAATTATCTTCTGCCGCCATAATTGAGCCAGCTCTTACCGCGAATTTACCTACTGCTAATGAAGGAAAATTATGAATCGCATACACTGAGCTCACAGGAAACCGTTCAAATAATCCATCAAGAATCATTGATCGTGCACCTTCGCCGTGCTCCTCTGCGGGCTGAAAAATAAAAACCACGGTTCCATCAAAATTGCCTTGGGTGGACAAAATTTGCGCAGCACCAAGTAGCATTGTTGTGTGTCCATCATGCCCACAAGCGTGCATTTTCCCTTCGTTAACAGAGCGATGATCGAAAGTGTTTTGTTCTTGGATTTTCAATGCATCCATGTCTGCTCTCAATCCGATGATGCGGTCACTATTTCCCTTTTTTAGCACACCAACTACCCCCGTATTTCCGATTCCCCTGTGAACTTCAATACCAAACTCATTAAGCAAATCCGCAACCTTGTCCGCCGTTCTGTGCTCTTCGAAAGCCAATTCCGGGTGCCGATGAATGTCATGACGCCATTGACGCATGGTCGTTTCGATGTCCTTAGAATGTGCGGTTAGGTGGTTCATTGGATTCTGAGATTTTGGTGGTGTGCTAAATGCTTGAGTGGAATGACAAACTGAAGTCTTGAGATTGTTTAACTCAACCCCTCTACCTCGATTAAGCCTCAAAAAATAGAGTGTGTTTGAGTATTTCACAAGAGATCTTGTGCTGTAAAGTATGGAAGGATAATGGAGCGTACGCCAAGGTCTAAGTAGGTTTACTCAGCGTGACAGTGTTCAGTACTTGACTGCGTTTTATTGAAGCAAATTTTTGAATTTCTGAGATAATATGGTGACATAAGATTGTGCAACCCTACGTCTGTAACTTCGGTTTAGTTTGAGTCATTATCGTCGTTCCACACGATATATCGCTTGTCGGCATTGCTCCATTCATCGTCAATCTCAACGAGAATGGCACTGACAAGCCT
>WLWI01001648.1_pt1 | contig 19281 bp, 27 predicted proteins | sample 6701501 | NCBI WGS metagenome assembly WLWI01 (sample SAMN12718690, study PRJNA515312) | sponge metagenome | isolation source: marine sponge | host: Mycale hentscheli | place: New Zealand: South Island, Marlborough, Capsize Point | collected 2014-11-01
GAACTGACGATAGCTTCAGCATCAGGTGCAACTGTTGGAACAAATGATAAAGCCACTGTGACCATCAACGACAATGACCGTGAGTAGAATTAATAGCTGGAGGATTGACTTGAGGATGTGTGAAGTTTAACTCTCTCCCTTTATTCTTTGCTTGCAGCTCTAAGTGTACAGTTCAATCCACCTACTTACTCTGCTAGGGAAGGAAATAGCATTGATTTCAGGGCAGAACTAAGTGGACAAGCAGACCGGGCTGTCACTGTTTCCTTCACCACTATGGATGGGACAGCCACAGGTATGTCTATACACTCATGTGATACATTACTAAATTTCTAAGCTATATATACTACAATACATGATGGTTCTCGATTATTTCTCACCTTTAGCTGTTTGAATTTAGCATAGACTCTAATAACACCGTGAAGTCAAAGTGCATTTGCCTTTAACGGTACCCTTAAAAATAGTGTAGTATTTTAGTCTAGAATACTAATAGGCCACTATGATACATTATTGCATTCAACTGTTAATAAGTGAACTAGTTTTAGCATCTAGGTCTGCCCTAAAGCCTACCAGCTCTGCAAGTCCTGAAAACTTTACCCAATGATATTCAAATTCACAACCTTCAACTCCATACCATTAGCTAGAATTTGTACAACACTGATAGTGTCTTCACTCACTCACCAATTAAATAGTATTAATTATACTACCTACTGTTATGATTCAGTCATTCTCAGCTGAAATAATTATAATAATAGGAAATTTTTCTCTTTTTAACAAACAATATTTTAATTATAACTTAATTTAACTATTATGATTACTACTATTTTACTAGGTTTGGACTACAGTACTACAACAACTGTACTCACCTTCCCTAGTGGCGTGACTCAGGTCTCACAAACTGTAGCTACAACAACAGACAACTTTGCGGATAGTGGAGAGATGTTCACTGCCATATTGTCTAACCCAAGCAATGGCCTTGCTCTGGGAGCAGCAACAACTGCTACTGCCACAATTCTAGATGGTGAGATTCTTTAACAAGAAATACACCAGTATTCTGGAGCTGATCTAATCCACCATCCCTGAGATAGCAAATGTCATGTATTGTTGTTTTGTTTATGTATATTTGCAGCACCCAATGTTCAGTTTGACCCTACTACATACAGTGTAACTGAGGGACAGAGTGGACTTGTTACTCTTGTACTCAGTTCTGCATCTTCCTCTCCTGTCACTGCCACCATAACATCTTCTGATGGAACAGCTACAGGTGAGATTGTAGAAGCTTTTGATTTTGTGTTCATTTGTTCATTTTTCTAAATAATTTAAATTTTATTAATTGTTGCAGTAAACTCTGATTACACACGAGTCAGCCAGACTGTCACCATCCCTGCCAATCAGCTCACAACTACATTCAGTGTGGCTTCTTTGAATGACGATATTAATGAGCTCTCAGAGAATTTTGAACTGACGATAGCTTCAGCATCAGGTGCAACTGTTGGAACAAATGATAAAGCCACTGTGACCATCAACGACAATGACCGTGAGTAGAATTAATAGCTGGAGGATTGACTTGAGGATGTGTGAAGTTCCTACGTGGGTGTTTACTGTATTTTATAATATTTGTATATAGCTCTGGTCTTCAGCATTACCCCAGCAGCGATATCCATCAATGAAGGAGACTCAGGCGATGTAACTGTAGAGTTGAATGTGGCAGCAGACAGACAAGTGGGAGTGACCGTCATAACTACCGAAGGCTCTGCTACTGCTGGTAAAGAATAGAGTGTAGTTATTTTTACTTATTCTAGCCCAAGTATTTAAGATTAATGGACACATATTCATTCTTATTTTAAAGATTAAGTATTTAAGATTAATGGACACATATTCATTCTATGGAGATAACATATCCAATGTTTTTTTTTATGTGATCTCTGTATCTGTGCCACAGGTTCTGATTATACAACCCTATCAGCTGATCTCACCTTCCAACCTGGAGAAACTGATCAGATAATTGAATTTGAAACTAGGGAAGATACAGCCGATGAACCTGATGAGACGTTTGTAGCGAGCTTGACCAACCCAACTTCTGGAACTGTGGGTAGCAGCAGCTCCTCAACAATAACTATCGTTGATGATGACGGTGAGTAACAGGGCACTCATAAACTGGTCATCTCACTCACAACGTTCACACTATTTTGTTTTTGTTGTTTAGATCCAATATCAGTTCAGTTTGTACCAAGTGTATACACTGCGAATGAAGGAACATCTGCAGGTCTTATGGTGGTCCTCAGTCGTGATCCTGTAGTGCCAGTAGAGGTTACAGTGGTCACAGTCCCTGGGTCAGCAGAAGGTTAGTTGTGTCACACTTTTATCTACTTTTTGTGGTCATCCTATGCACTAGTTAGTTTATGTATATAATGTGTATAAGTATTAATGTGTGGTATGTGTACCCAAGTATGTGTACGTATGTATGTGTGGTATGTGTAATGTGTGTACATTAATAAGTTGATTTCTGTTGTTGTTTTAATTTAGCTGGCAGTGATTACACAGCTGTGACTCAGACTTTGACCTTCCCTGCTGGAGGGTCTAGAACTATGACTGTTCCAGTACCCATCAGCCTTGATACCATCAATGATCCAGGAGAATCTTTCACCGCTGAATTGAGGAGTCCAAGTGGGGCAGTGCTGGGACCAGCTACCACAGCAACCATTAATATTGCTGATTCAAATCGTAAGTGAATTTTAAAATGTAATGAATGATTTGGTATAGCAGACATTTGAAAGAATCTACCAATGCCGTTATTTCAGAGTCTAATGTTTCAATTACATAGATCAGTAATGTTATATATTTGAGAATCATTCTAGCTGTATCACTGAACGAGGCTTTGACTGAAACGTCTGACACCGGCTAGTGATTCCTTTAATACAATGTTAATTATATTTAATTGTTTAAAATTGATTCTACACAAAGTACGTATCATGATATTCCTCAGTCTTACACACAACTAGTTCAAAGAGGCCTAGAAATCTCCATTATCCCATGCCTTAGTTTTTATAAAGTTTGTCTCTAACATGTAGAAACATAAAAGTAGTAATAATCTTTTTTTTAAAATGTTCTGTTTATCTATATATGTGTTTTGTAGCTGTGAATGTGCAGTTCAACCCAGTGGCTTATACCATCAATGAGGGAAACAGTGATGATGCTATTGTTGTTCTCAATGTCGCATCCACCCGAGATCTCACTGTAGAATTTGACACCATGGATGGCACAGCAATGTCTGGATGTAAGCACTTCTAATAGCTATAGATGCAGATGTTCACCAAGTGTTTGTCATTATCTCTGTTAGCTGGTGACTACACTGTGGTCAGAATGACTCTCACTTTCCCTGCTGGAACCACCACAATGCCTGTGACTATTAGAACACTAGATGATAATGTGGGAGAACCCAGCGAGATGTTCACAGCTGTTCTGAGCAACCCTGGCTCTGGACTGGTCTTGGGACCCCAGGATACAGCCACCATTACCATCCCTGAGAATGACAGTAAGAAATGGGACAGAGGATACAGCTAAATAATAATAATAATGAATATTATTATTAACTAGCAAGTATCTCACCACAATATGCCACTAACATTTGCAAATTAGGAATGCAGTAGCATAAGGTATTTTATCCATTGTTTTATCTACCACTTGGTTTAGTTACATGAGTCTAATGTTATCTCGCTTACTTTTCTTTACTCATGAATACACATAATCATCACTCTCTTCCTGAACCATCACAGCTCTTCTATCTCCTCCTTTCCTCTCTTTCTTTTGTAACATCTCTCCTGTTCTCAGTCGCTCTGTCCTTCATCCAAGACTCAGCTTTGTGAAACTTTTGAACATTTCTTAGCGGATTTTTTAGCAACAAAATAGTCGTCATTTCTTTCATCAACTTCCACTGACTGTGGTGATACTTTACCCATTCAATCTGTGGCTTTGCTTTAGTTCAGCTAATTAAGTACACACATTGTTGTCAATACTGACACACAAGTGTATATATATTAATAATAATCTCATTCTTTCACGGACACATATGCTGTACATTTTTTAATTAAAATTGTTAATTCTGCAGCCCCCACAGTGCGGTTTGCACCAGACACTTACACTGGTACAGAAGGAGAAACTGAAGATCTAATGATTGTCCTCAGCAATCCTTCCTCTTCTGAAGTGACAGTGCTCGTGCAGACCAGTGATGGTGACGCCACAGGTAAGTGTTACTCTCACAATTAGTGATGTCAGTATACACATATACTGTTAATGCAGAATCTAATATTAAATTCCTTGTGTGTAGGTGGTGATGATTACTCTACAATCAGCAGAATAGTGACATTTTCTCCTGGAAGAACCAGTATATCCGTGCCTGTGAACCTGATGGAAGATGATGTTCAAGAAGAGAGTGAAGACTTCACTGCCACAATCTCTAGTCCAAATGGAGCTACCTTGGGTACCCCTACCACAGCTACTGTAACTATCATGGAAGATGACGGTAAGGTGCAGCTTATATTTTAAGTGCAGCTTATATTTTAAGTGCCTTTTTTATCGCTAATCCCTGAATTCTTATAGATCTGATAGTGAACTTCAGCCCCATCAGGTACATGCCTACGGAGGGCAGCACTGCTATGCTGATCGCTACTCTGAACTCTCCTGCCTCCCGTGAAGTCACAGTTCAAGTCAGAACAGTAGAAGGAACTGCCACAGGTTAGCATGTTTGTGTTGACATGGCTGCTACATCATATTTCTTACTAATCAAATACTTGTTATATAACCATACATGTGTTGATTGAACAGATCCAGAGGACTATCGTGGTGGAGTGCAGATATTGACTTTCCCTGCTGGACAAACCAGTGCTACTGCCAGCATCCCTACTGAAGATGACAGCATTCAAGAGGGCCCAGAGAGCTTTACAGCGGAACTGTTCAACCCTCAGGGAGGTCTTACTGTGGGTCCGTCAAACACTGCCACTGTGGATATCACAGATAATGATGGTGAGGGGAAATGATATTGGTAGTTAATGAGAAACACAGTAGGAATGAATAATGAATTTAAGCCATCAGATATTAAATGTAGGTTTGTTATTACACTGCATAAAAAAGAAGGAATATAGCTATAGTTTTGATATCCAACAAGACAATTTTTATATATAAAATTCATGCTGTGTCTTTGGTGTTTGTAGCTGTGAATGTGCAGTTCAACCCAGTGGCTTATACCATCAATGAGGGAAGCAGTGATGATGTTATTGTTGTTCTCAATATCGCGTCCACCCGAGATCTCACTGTAGAAATTGACACCATGGATGGCACAGCAATGTCTGGATGTAAGCACTTCTAATAGCTATAGATGCAGATGTTCACCAAGTGTTTGTCATTATCTCTGTTAGCTGGTGACTACACTGTGGTTAGAATGACTCTCACTTTCCCTGCTGGAACCACCAGAATGCCTGTGACTATTAGAACACTAGATGATAATGTGGGAGAACCCAGCGAGATGTTCACAGCTGTTCTGAGCAGCCCTGGCTCTGGACTGGTCTTGGGACCCCAGGATACAGCCACCATTACCATCCCTGAGAATGACAGTAAGAAATGAGACAGAGTATACAGCTAGATAAAATAATAACAACAATAATGATGATGAGAATGAGGATACTTGTGTTGTACATTTTTTAATTAAAATTATTGTTTCTGCAGCCCCCACAGTGCGATTTGCACCAGACACTTACACTGGTACAGAAGGAGAAACTGAAGATCTAATGATTGTCCTCAGCAATCCTTCCTCTTCTGAAGTGACAGTGCTCGTGGAGACCAGTGATGGTGACGCCACAGGTAAGTGTTACTCTCACAATTAGTGATGTCAGTATACACATATAATGTTAATGCAGAATCTAATATTAAATTGTATTATTTTCCTTGTGTGTAGGTGGTGATGATTACTCTACAATCAGCAGAATAGTGACATTTTCTCCTGGAACAACCAGTGTATCCGTGCCTGTGAACCTGATGGAAGATGATGTTCAAGAAGAGAGTGAAGACTTCACTGCCACAATCTCTAGTCCAAATGGAGCTACCTTGGGTACCCCTACCACAGCTACTGTAACTATCATGGAAGATGATGGTAGGCAGCTTAGTAGTGTATTCTGGTCCAGATCAATCTGAGTTGTGATATTAAATATTAATTGTCAACACTTCATACAACTCTATTTTATTGAACTAATTTTAACACTTTGATATTCCTGTTAATAGAAAAGCTAATTCTTATTCTCAAGGACAGTGTGTAGTAGCAGCTACAATTGTTATAACGACATGCATGACACCAACAGACTTTTGCAGTTGTTGTTTTTTAAGTTACACATGATCATCATTTTTCGTTTCCTATGCAGATCTTTTGGTGAACTTTGTCCCTCAACGCTACAGCGTGAACGAGGGTCAAGGTACAACACTCATGGCAATGCTCAACTCTCCTGCTGATAGAGTGGTGACCGTGGTAGCTACTACAGAACCAGACTCTGCTGATGGTAGGTCTATCAAGTCTTAATGCAGCTTCATGTTTAAAAACACTATCTTCACTCTTTGTTCATAGAATCTGACTACACTCCAGTGACAATGACCCTTACCTTCCCTATTGGTCAGACCACTGCTTCACTTCCTGTGATGACTACCCAGGATGATACTCAAGAAGGAACTGAGCAGTTCACAGCAGTTCTGAGCAATCCAACCAATGGCCTTAAGATCGGTTCTGCAGGCACTGCTACTGTGTCCATCAATGATGATGATGGTATGGTGTTTGTCCAAGTCCATGCACAATTAGTTATTATGTTTGTTGCGTGTGGTTGTAGTCGTAAATGTACAGTTTAACCCGACTGTCTACATGGTAAATGAGAACGAAGGACCTGCTAATGTCACAGTAATTTTGACCAAACCTTCAGCAGAGCGAGTATTCGTGGACATAGTTACCAGCAGTGGAACAGCAGATTGTAAATACCTTTAATATAACAATGCTAATTTAAAGCAGTTTGATTTAAACCATTTATTTATGACTTATAGCACCTTCAGACTACACCACCGTGACTAGAACTCTCACTTTTGAACCCGGCATGGTACAGCAAGTGGTGCCCATTAATATCACTGATGACAATACTAATGAAGAACAGGAGAGCTTTACAGTTATGCTGTCCAATCCACGTGGAGCTCAACTGGGAAGTGAACAGACTGCTACAGTGACAGTTCAAGACGACGATCGTATGTCATAAAATTGGTTGGGTTTTCATCACTTACTGTCTTTTCTCCCTCTTTCTAGCCCTTGAGATTCGGTTTGACCCAGATGAATATCTGGGCGTTGAAGGGGATACTGTCAACGTGATGGTTGCACTCAATAGACCTGCAGACAGAGCGATCACAGTTGACTTCACCACTGAGGATAATACTGCTACTTGTAAGCAATAATGGGTGGTAGGATGGGTAAATTACAGCTTGGAACAATTAAGTATATAAAAATAATAATAGAAGATGGCTAAAAACAAGTATTATCATGAAGATGTAATTTCCATCCTATTCCATTGTAAGTTCATGTTATTTGTTCATAGCATCTGACTATAATCCCACAACTGTTACGGTGACGTTCGCTGCTGGTGAGACCAAAGCTACAGTGCCCGTTAGACTAGTTGATGATGGTGTTAACGAGGACTTGGAAGATTTTAGAGCCAGACTGACCAACCCCACTGGTGGGGCCACTATATCAGGTGGTACAGCGACAGTGGGTGTACAAGATCGAAGTAAGTGAAAAACACATTATTGTTTTTAAAATTTTTAACCTTTTTTTTGTAATATATTATGTTGCAATTACAAACTTCTTCAGGTCTCATCAACTTCAACCCAGTCATTTATTCCGTTGATGAAGGAGATACAGAAATGCTTACTCTCGTGTTGACCAATCCTTCTGCATCGGAAGTCACTGTTGATGTAACTCTGAACGCTGGCTCTGCTACCAGTAAGAGCATTGGAATCTTGCAAAATAATAAAGTTTTGTTCACAGCTCTATTATTCCTGTAGTCTCTCAAATTATTGACTCCCAATTCATAACTTAGAAGTGTACATGATTTACATACATGTCTCTTTTTTGCAGCTGCTGACTACAACGGTGTGCCCCAGACCGTCACTGTGACCTTCCCAGCCGGACAAGTTACTCAGACTGTTCCAGTTATGACAACAGAAGACTCCATTAGTGAGGGACGTGAAACGTTCACGGCTACACTCAGCAACCCAGTAGGAGGGGGATTCGCAATCGGCCCCAACAACATGGCGACAATCAACATCATTGACGATGACTGTAAGTTGCCATTTAGCACTAACAAACTCTCAAGCACAAGTTTTGTGATGAGGGTTGAGATTTCTTTTATTTTGTAGCTCTGTTGGTGAACTTCAACCCTACAACCTACATGGTGTCAGAAGGAGAAGATACAGAAGTCATGGTAGTCTTGAACAATCCATCCACATCTGTGGTTACTGTGGAAGTGATTACAGTAGTGGGTAGTGCAAGTGGTAAGTGAAGAATGAAGTATTGAGCAATATTAGTGATGCTTATTCCTTATGACAAAATCTGTTGTTTGCATTCTTGTATGATCAAATTTCTCTTGTTTTACAATTCTTGCAGCTAATGATTTCTCGGAGGTTAGTACTACTCTGACTTTTACACCTGGTGTGACTGAACTGCCGGTGACGGTCATGACCACTGAAGATACGGTTGATGAACCAGATGAAGTTTTCTCTGCTGTTTTGAGAAATCCATCAGGTGCCAACCTGGGATCAAGCAGTCGAGCTGATATAACTATAACTGATGATGATGGTAAGAGGCATTAAATAAATAGCTCAAAATTAAATAGCCAACTCAAAAGATTTCATTCATTTGAATACAATTTTCATATTTTTTTTCTTATTGAATTTACTTGTAGTGGTTATTGTCGAGTTTGCTCCAACCTCGTACACAGTGACAGAAGGGACTGAGAATGCTGTCCTTACTGTGGTAACTAATAGACCATCTACAAGGAGCACCAGTGTGACCGTGCGGCCTATTGATGGGACTGCTACATGTAAGAATGCACAAATTCACAGTATCAGTCTACCAGCGATATCAACAAAGGTCAAAATTAATAGTAGTATTATGGGCGTATGCTGTTGTTTTCTTTCATTCCTTTGCAGCTCTGAATGATTTCGAATCCTCAGATGTACAAGTTACCATTCCAAGCAATATGAGATCTGCTCAAGTCACCATCCCCATAAAGGATGACAATGTTGCAGAAATAACTGAGTTATTCAATGCCATTCTTGTTAATCCATCTTCTAATGCTGAAGTGGGAACCAGAAACTCTGCCAACATTGAGATAAATGATGATGATGGTAGGTTCAACTGGACGCAACACTTAGTATACTGCTCATCTTGCTTGCATGCTAAACCTGAGGTATAATTTGTGATCTCTTTTCTTTTTTTCTTTTTTTTTCTTTTTTTCAGATATAGTCATTAATTTTGAAGAGGACAGCTACACAGTGGTGGAAAATGAGGACACAGTGGAGGTTTGCATTACAATAAACAGACCTGCCGACCGCATCCTTTTTGTTACTGGCAATATCATGGCTGGTGAAGCTCGCGGTATGCAAAATTGTTTGACAATTATTTTTTGCTACTTTTCATCGATTTATCACCGTATTAATTTGTTTGTTTGCCTATAGAAACCTCTGATTATACGGGAAGGACGGTGATGTTCAATATTACAGCTGGAAGTACTAGGGACTGTGATGAAATAGATATTGTAGATGATTCCACTGTTGAGAGCACAGAAAAGTTTAGAATTGTCCTGGACCCTCCAGTCACACCTATCGATGCTAAACTTGGAGACAGACCTGCAGCTGAGGTCACCATCATTGATGATGACAGTAAGTACATAGCACAAAAAAATAATAACAATAAGAGAGAGAGCATTTCTGTGTCCTAGAAACATGTATGGAATAGTTTCTACCTTTTAACTTCTTTTTTTTTTTAACTGTTAGGTTTCTCAGTCAACTTTGAGGAAACTAATTATCGAGTGCGGGAGAATGAGACTTCCTTGGAAGTATGTGCTACTCTCAGCAATCCCTCATCTGACAGTATCACTGTCACAGCTAATACCGTTGCTGGTACAGCTCAAGGTAACCAACTGCCTCATTATTCAGTTGTCACAATTGTTAATTAATTAATTAATTAATTATTTTTTGTTCAGCTGGTGAAGATTTTGAGAGTTCAACAATCATGTTTATGTTCGGACCTAATGAGCTGAGAGCATGCTCCAGAGTTCCTATAGTAGACAACAATGTGATGGAGCCTACTGAACAGTTCCGCATTGTGATCAATCCACCCACAGACCCTAATGGACCTTCACCTGGCCCACGGAGCACCTCCACTGTAACAATTGAAGATGATGATAGTGAGTAGGAATTGAGCAATTTCAGGGTGGAAGTGAGAGTGGAAGAGTAATTATTTGGCACTTCTTGATAACCCTTATAGGTGTGACAATCAGATTAGTAGATGAGAACCCGGTCGTGCGTGAGAACAATAGCAATGTTGAGATCTGTATAGAGAAGATTGGGAGATCTGATGAGGACATTACGCTGACTGTTCGAGCAGAGGAGAGTTCCCCTCCTGAAGCCAGGGGTAAGTAGTAGCTACACTATGTAACTGTGCACACACTTGCAGTGACTTCAATCTGAACTAGGATAGAAGAAATTACGCTTAGTCAAAGATACACATATTGTGTACTCTAAGGTTATACACTTTGAGATTTTTTTTGTATTATAATGCAATGAATGGTAAATTGATAAATGAATTTGCTTACTGTTTTAACAAACGACTAGTGGTTATGATTGTTGGTGTAAAAAATAAATAAATAAATGTGTTGATGCTTATTAGATAGTAGGTGATTACTTTATATTTATAGGCATCAAATTAAGATATTTAATGTAACAACTTATTATATAATCATCAGATGGTGAAGATTTTGAGGCCACAACATCCAGTCTAACCATAAGGAGCAGTGAGAGTGTAGCTTGTATAACTGTGCCTATTGTGGACGATGATACGGCTATGGAGCCAGATCGGCGATTCGTGCTGATTGTAGACCCACCACGAGGAGTAACACCCATTTTGAGAGGCAGGGTCACAGTACAAGATAATGATGGTAAGGCCAATTACCTAGTATGTTAATTTAATTATCATCATGATCTCTCTCTCTCCCTATAGTTGTTTGTGTATCTTGGGAGAGACGTGAGGGAACTGTCAATGAAAATGCCGGCTTCTTGATGGAATGTTTCACTACCAACATACCAAGCTTCACTGGGTTCCCAGTGAGAATTACCACCCAAGGCATAACTGCTAACCCAGCAACTTGTAAGTAACACAATGTATGTAGTAATACATTGTTCATTCTGTTAGTTCCACTTTCATTTGTTCTGGAAAAGGGGAGGAGGTGGTTATTTTTTTATATAGGAAAATTTCAGTACATCTGATAGGTTACTATCATATTATGACTGTGACAAAAAATTTTAGTACTATTTCAGCCACCTTATTTTTATACATCATAATTTTTGTTGCAGTTGGTGTAGACTATCGAACAATCTCTCAAGACTTTACTATTCAAGTTCCAAGTGGACCACGTGGCCGTTACTGTGTAAATGTAACGATAATAGATGATCGTGTAGCAGATGAAGGTATCGAAACCTTCGCCCTTAGTATCGGTGCCCTTCCTCAGGGTGCTAGACTCTGCTCAGCTCCTGATGTAGCAATTCGCATCATTGATACTGACAGTAAGCTAGAATACAGTAAATGATACATTCATTTAATGATGTCACGTAATGATGATAAAAACTGTAGTAGAATGTGTAGGATTGCAGATTGATAGCATCTTGTGTGTGTTCTGTGTGTAGCTCTTGTGGTTGAGTTTAAGACCCCTGATGAAGAGGTGCCTGAATCAGTTGGTGATGCCATGGTTTGCTTGACGAGAAACGGTACTTCAGAAGAAACTATGACTGTTAATGTCTCAACTACTTTTGGCACAGCTACAGGTTAATATATTATTATTATATCTATTATTCTGATTTACAACAATCTTTGTGTTCATTTCCAGATTCTGACTTGGATCCTGTTTTTGTACCTGTGGTCTTTCAACCCAATGATGTTGAGTCATGTTTTGAAGTTCCAATCAAGAATGATCAGGACCCAGAACCGCGTGAGGCTTTCTCTTTGAGTATTGTCCCTCAATTTCCTGGACAGCCAACAGCTACAGCTACAGTGACTATAATTGATGATGATGGTGAGTAATATATATATATATATATAAAGTTGAACCAAAAGCTGATGCATATTAGTTAGTATGGAACTCAAACTGATTTATCATTATTTTACATTTCTCAGTTAGTACAGATTAAACATTTATTTCCTCTTTACTCTTTCTTACTTATGTGCTTTAAAAAAACAACTAGTCACTGTTATTATTATTTTGATTCTACAGCTATTGGAACACCAGCTTGTGTGATCCAAGACACATTAAGAGTGCGTCCGTTCAACTCTGGACCTGGCTACCAATTCAGGGGAACCTGTGAAGTGACAGCACTGCAGTCCTGCAATGGCTCCAGACCAGACTTTGCTGTGAGAGTGGACTACCTGAGTGACACTTTTGATCTTGGAGCCATTGGTATATTGAAAGATGGATTTGTTTGGACAGTCAGGGAAGATAGAACTGTTCTGACCACGTCGACTGAAACACCCAGTGTGACCGGTAGCACCTCCACGTATGTACGCAGTGATGTCAGAGTCACAAGAAATACTGATAACATAACTCTAGTCGTAGGAAATGGTACTAACGTAGAGATAACAAGATCTTTCACAGGTATGTTATACATAAAATGTGCTGTAGTGTTTTATAAATCCCTTCTGGTCGATTAAATTAATTATATACTTTTGGCCTTTTTCCTTCCACTTTCAGCAGATGGCACCATAACTATTGAAGCTTCTCCTGGAAGTTCCTTGCTAGAGACATGTGGAATATGTGGCACTCAACAAGGGCAGCTACTAAGCTTGGATGGTACAGTGACGGCTATGGATGCCTCCATGGCAGAAAAGCAAGTTTTTGTTGCTAGCTACCGTGTTCCTGCAAGAAATCAACTTCTACGTCCTGTCAGACCTGAATGTGGTAAGCTTGAAGGATTTTGTTATGCTGAAGTTTTTTATTTATAACATTTACGTCCTATAACCCATAGTGGTAACTTGCTTAATTTTCTTAAGTGACACTTTTATACTTTCTTTTTCCAGCTGTTATTCGAAATGATACTGTTATTGGTGATCCTCTATATACTGTTCCCGTCGGCATTGACAATATGAACCTCTGCTATGAAATTCACGGTGCTCCTAATAAAACATACAACCTCATCACAGATGACTGTGTCAGTGTTAATGCCTTCTACTCTCCAGTAAGAGACCAGAACATCATCAGCTCTGTTGGCATCAGAGCTGAAGGCAATAGCCAGACTTGTCGTAACATACGTGTGGACCTGGACGGCTGTGCTGCATTCGCCAACCCCATGGGAGGAGGAAACCTAATGTCATTAGGAAGCAGTGTTCTTGAGGAAGATGGGATTAGCGTGAGACCGTATTCTGACCGTGTGCGCATCATGGTGCCTAGATGCAACAATAAACTTAGATTGGTGATGTGGGTTATCTGTGAACAAGGAAGACCTGAGTTTGAAATCCCATCTTCCATTCGATTCCATGTCAGCCGTGGCGTTAATCTTAACCCAACATCTCATGGACTGCTTGGTGAGTAAACTAGCTACTCAAATCCCACCATTTAAATCTTAAACCTAAATGCATACATTTTTAAAGAATTGAATTTATAGCTTATTAATTAACTTAATAGCAATCTCTCTGTTTTTACAATCAATGGATCTAATTGTTCTACTTCTTGCCAAGTCCTCTTAATAGCTTTACTAACCATCCAATACTATATTGCAAATCTAATTTACTATTGCAGGTCAATTTTGGAATATCCCAATAACAGTCACCAGGATATCTGGCACTACATACAATGTCACTGTTGAGCCTGTTGGAGGTTCTACACGATTTATCCAAGGAGACCGTTTTGAAAGAACTTGGGATAACACTAAAGAGCCTTGTATCTATATGGGAGATGCTCAAGGAGGTCGTTCTGGAGAAAACCCTAGAATGGATGACTCAGTTATCCAGGGCAATTACAGGCAATATGCTGTGGATGATTTATATGGCACAAACTACAGATTCTCACAATGGGAGAGTGATTGTACTGCTAATTTGAGTTAGGATACTCTGTGACACTATCGTTTTATAAACCATTTATCTGTGTATAACGTGGATTGTGTGATAATTGTGCTGTCTTTTTTTTTTTATATCATAATTTTTAATTATTTTTTTTTATAAAAATAACTGACATTATAGAGTAGTGTTGCTTTAACTGGTAGAAACCATCCTCGAAGCTAAAAATCGCTCCTAAATTATGTCAATAGTTTGTGCACCTTGCATAGGGATCATACACAGGCTAATCAGCTCTAGTCTAATGTTCACTATCTTTCAAATGAAAGCATCTCAAGGTTTTCTGGAACATAACTAAAGGCATTACTTCAGCAATATGCTAACGAATTAGCTCATGCTCGCTAGACCAATACAACTCTATCGCAGGTAGCCTAGCTATCCCCATGTAAATAAGCATGTCAATCAATGCCATTAGTTCTTCACATGTGACGTATGCCAAGGATGGGGAGGACATGTGTGATCCAGAGTTAGGGTTAAATACACTGAAAGTATTTAATTGCAAATAAAAATACTTGATAGAAGTATTTTGGCATTGCAAATACTTTGAAATATGACTTGCTTTAATGCATGAGTATACAATCTGGTGCCATGCACACACGTACACACACACACACAATGCATACACGTACAAACACACACACACAGTGGCCCCAATATCCAAACTAATTTTTCCATTCCCTCTCCCATAAATCAAAATAGAAGTTTACTTTATGAACTTCCCATCTTTTTCTCTCACCTTTCTTCATTTCCCCCCCTTGCATTGTAATGTATTTCAAACTATACAATCATACATTACAAATACATAGAGCTGAGAGTTACTCAAATACAATTACATTGCAATTACTGAAACATGTATTAATTACAATTAAACACAATTGCAATGTGTATTTGACCCCAACTCTGATGTAATCTACACAGAATGCAAATGTATTTGTTTCTTCAGTCACTAAATTAAATGTCAGTAGTAAAGAAGCAAAGGGGGAAAAATATAGCTTTAGCATCACTACTCATAGGCCGTAATGTACCAGGCTGAGGTCCAAAAAAATATAGGCAATATTTTTTCCTTCTTCCTGCTTCCAAGGTGATTGCATAATAGTGTCTTGATACAATAAGGGACCAATAAATTTAGTTTTCATTTGAATACTATGAATACTATGGCAAAGTGTATCCTTACCTCTCTCACTTTTCAAGAATTCTCAGCTTCACCAGTAAATGCTTGTTTTACATCTTCCAAATAAAACAATTCATGTTTCATTCATACAGTGCAAAGCAATCAATTGCACAGTTATGCATATATAAGTGTTTTAATTCAAGTGGATTAAAACACTTACATTATCCAACAACTACTCCATTCCCACCCATATCCTCTCCATCTCATTAATTGTGTATGAAGGGTGAGATTTAGCTTATGCTATCTCAAGGTGGTTACAACTTCATACACAATTAATGAGATGGAGAGGATATGGGTGGGAATGGAGTAGTTGAAAAAATCTTTGGATATGTGTGGCTAATATGTACATTGGAGTGGCATCATTTATGAACGAAAAATAACTTGTAAGGTCTTACTTTATTTTCTAAGAAAGCTTGCTCCAATAAATCCCAATCCTAGTCACTACTGAACAATAAACTTATACTTTTAACTTGCGTTTCACTTTCATTTTAGGAAAATTTCAAGGAGAAACATAAACTCAAGGGGGCAAGCATACCCCTTGCCCTCCCCCTAAATAAACCCCTGCAGCATTTAAAGAATCTAAAAGGAAACTCGGAACAGAAAATAAATGAGGTGGAACAGGTGATGTATCACATGATAAAATCATGTCTGAAGCAGACATGGAGCCAGTACTTAAGGCATAAACATTAGTGCTTTCTGCTTGAAGCTTAAAATTAACTAAAACATCAAAGTCATTCAAAGATCTATATTAATGAAAGCTATTAGTATGCATAAGTCAGTGAAAATTAATGTACTCATTGTTGCAGTGAATAAGCATTAGTATTTGGAAATTATTGTAAATCTTTTGGGCCTAAACACTTTGCAGGCAATGCTGCACAAGCATTCCTGCTGGAACCTTGGCTAGTGATACAAAACTGATACATATGCTCTTGTCTCCAGTGCTGACGACCTTTACCGTCTCTAAGTGTGGGTGGTCACTTTATTGGGTAAACTTACTCATCTACACATTCTTCCAGATATATCTTGCTGTCCACACTGACAGGGATACTTTGGTTTTGTTACTATTTTATGGATGTATGATTTAGCCTACATTAGGGGTTTGAGTAGAGATTGGTATTACCATATTTTAGCTCAGCAGTACATTCAGGTCAGTTGCGCAATCTGATTAAAATGTTCATCTAATGGTCAGAGCTTGCAAGAAAATTGTGCTTAAGTGCTTTAATATACTTAAAGCACTTATATTTTGAAAAAGTTTAACCATAAGCAAAAGTGTTAATGCTCATTTGAATTTAAAGCACTTTCAAGCACTTGAAAGGAAAGCATGTGGTGTACCCACTCTATTCAAACTAGAAACTGAGACAATATGCCACTTCTTTCGTTACTATTATTATATGATCATGATTCATACTGAAGATACTCTCTTCATTTATTTAATTTAGCTACAGCATATGCACACACCATCACACTCCACATAATTTATTACACCACAAGGTTTTTAGTTTAGTCTTGTTCTCGTGCTACTTTTGTTCAGATAGTCCACCAATCCTCTTGTCAAAGGGCAGGGCAGGGCAGGGGAGAGTAGCTTTCATATTCCCCAGGCAGAGCTTAGCCAGAATAGAGAGGATCCCTTGAAATGGGAATGTCTTGTGTGATGTTCTTAGCTTTTTACTATATTTTTTGCCTTGCTATGAGGTCTCCATAAGACCAGTGAGAATGGATATGTCCTACAAATCATTGTAGTCCCCTGAAGAGGTAGCACAGTGCAAGATCTTACTGATTTTTTCATGCCAAAACAATTGGTAGAATTATACTTGTAGAATTGTTACCTCAAGCTATTTGCTGGATACTAAATTTATGCTATACTGTATGTTGTTTGGATCACTGCAATTGTAACACAATAAAGCAAAAGCTAGATGGTCCGATTGGACAGACAGTATATGGAAATCAAATACTAAGTTGCAGAATGCTCTTACTAGCAAGCTTTTTAAAACCTTTAAGGGCAATTTGACCCCGTCATTGGATGGTTTCTTTGTTGAAGTATTTGTGATAGGTAATAATTTAACATATTATTGTTCACATAAGAGCATCATTTTGAATTTTTTTTTTTGTTGAGTTTATGACACTAACTTTTGAAACAATGGCCAAAAGACTATCATCAAAATACTTGAGATTTTGGAGAAATAAAACCATAAAATAACCTTATGCCTTTAGTGATATTATTAGGTTACGGGTACCAAAGCACTGCTAAAATTGCAAGTTGTCAATTCCTAAACGCCATACTCGATACTTCTTCATGCTTACCGTGTAGCACATAGCCTTAACAGGTGACTGAATGGAAATGCTACACTGCGCCCCTTCAGTAGGCAGTAAACTACCTCAGTCTGTTGGAGATGCAGTTTAGCGACCCTTACCAGAAACTTCCATAAGTTTCTGGTAAGCATGAAGAAGTATCGAGTATGGCGCTTAGGAATTGACAACTTGCAATTGTTAGCAGTGCTTTGCCAGAATTTGTGAACGAACTTTCCATAAGCATCTATTATTTGCCATCATTTTAGTAGCAGATACTTGGGAACGGTTACAGTGGAAATATTACAGTTTAAATAGCCTCATGAATAATTAATCGCAAATGGTACCCGTAACCAGCAAGTGTATTTTTGTCTTCCAGCTAGAATTTGTTCTGGTGACCTTTGTACCCTCCGTTTATTGGGTCTCAACTAGTCTCGCGTAGCCAGACCCTTTACCAACCGTTAACCGCTACGCGGGGAAGGAAAGGGGTCTGGGAACATACAATACAACGACTTGTTCAGCAGCACCCCAAAAAGGGTGCTCCAATTATCACATTCCAACGCTTGTGGTAACTAATGACGTCACGACCACGTCCGGGTAGCAGGTTTCCTATTCATGCTCGTACGTTTATTGCAAACAACTTCACCAGTTTAATGAAGTTGAGCAACGTTTTCACCGTCCCAGATGTGATGTTGACGTCACACAGTATACCGCAAGCTTGCTGGAATGTGATAATTGAGCACCCTTTTTGGGGTGCTGCTGAACAAGTCGTTGTATTGTATGTTCCCAGATATGGAACGCGGAATCCGCCAAAACTAACCGTATAGGATCGAAATTTAAATAAACGATTACGAGATCGTTTACTAGATCGAATAGGAGAACGATTACAAAATCGATTAGGAAAACGATTACAAAATCGATTAGGAAAACAAAATCGATTAGGAAAACGATTACAAAATCGATTAGGAAAATAAAATCGATTAGGAGAACGATTAAGAGATGGAATAAAATTTAGTGAGCGATTACAAGAACGATTACGAAATCGAATTTTGAACGACAAAAAGAACGATTAGGAGACTGATTTCTGGACGAGTGTTTTGGTACGTAATGCAAGTTGTGTAGCTAACTGTGTGTATATTGCTAGCTAGTGATTTCAAAGCTAGGTAGTTGCAACTAGTTATCTAGAAAGATGTATAAGAATAGAATTTTTCTGGCAATCGCACACTTGTCCTCTAATCTTAGATAACTAAATACCACTATTATGAACATGTTTTATCACATGGTTTTTCTGGTGCTATAGATGGTGATGGAGAGTGTTCTATTGAAGATTTATTGATTTTCTGTTCTGGAGCTAGCCAGATACCTCCTTCAGGATTTGATGGTTATCCTTCCATTACTTTTGAGCGTGAAGGAATATTGGCTACAGCTTCAA
>WLWI01001649.1_pt1 | contig 19279 bp, 9 predicted proteins | sample 6701501 | NCBI WGS metagenome assembly WLWI01 (sample SAMN12718690, study PRJNA515312) | sponge metagenome | isolation source: marine sponge | host: Mycale hentscheli | place: New Zealand: South Island, Marlborough, Capsize Point | collected 2014-11-01
CAGATGCACCACCCCCCCATACTAACTCCAGGTCAGATGCACCACCCCCACATACTACCTCCAGGTCAGAGGTCAGATGCACCACCCCCACATACTAACTCCAGGTCAGATGTACCACCCCCACATACTAACTCCAGGTCAGATGCACCTCCCACATACTAACTCCAGGTCAGATGTACCACCCCCACATAATGACTCCAGGTCAGATGCACCCCCCCCTACATACTAACTCCAGTCAGATGCACCACCCCCACATACTAACTCCAGGTCAGATGTACCAACCCCACATACTAACTCCAGGTCAGATGCACCACCCCCACATATACTAACTCCAGGTCAGATGCACCACCCCCACATACTGACTCCAGGTCAGATGTACCCCCTTAGATACAGACAATTCTGATGTATGGATAAACTTTCCTACTTGTCCTCTGTTAAAAGAAGACAGAGAAATCATTGAGTCCAATGCATGGCTAAATGACAAAAACAATTAATGCTGCCCAGAAAATGTTACAGCTGCAAGCAGCCGACATTAGTGGATGGCAGTCCTACACTATCAGCAGAAATATTCTAATTATAAGGCCATTGCTTCTGAGCATGATTTTGTGCAAATAGTGCACATTGGGAGTAACCACTGGTCGACAGTATCTAACATTGGTTGTGATGTTTGTCATGTAAACGTTTATGACAGCTTGTATAATTCAGTATCAACCAAGAAGCAAATTTGTCATTTTTGGCATCCATCATTGAACTATGCTATTTTTCAGGTTTGTGAACAGTCAAAGGCAACATAATTCTACAGACTGTGGTCTGTTTGCCATTGCTGCAGCAGCAGAATTGGTGCTCAACAGAGTGAACCCTTTGCTTCAATTCATTCGCTAGGATTGCAGGAAAATGAGGGACCATTTAGTACATTGTCTTGAAAAGCAGCATTTTGACCAATTTCCTAGGCTAGATGCTGGAAATATTACCACTTTGAAACCCTTTAAGTATGAATCAAAAGAAATTCTGTTTTGCGTCTGTCGGATGCTGAAGGACAAGACCATGGCTCTACTTGTGGGCAGTTGTTTCACAAGGCCTGTAGTATTAACTTATCCATTAAGGACTTCTAAAATGGTGACTGGAACTGCAGTTCTTGTACACAATAGAATTGATTAATTTTTTTTTTTTTTGTAATTTCTGACCTGGAGTTAGTATGTGGGGGTAGCAGGAGCTGGAAAACTAGATACTGACTGATACATGTGGTTCAAAGTTTGAGGAGGAGGTGATAAAGCCTTGCTTTTCGACAGCAATGTCTTAGCTACCAACTGAGCTAACAATGAAGCCCACCAGTACTCTGAGCAGTCAGGGGAGACCCATCCTTCTTATGCTGGCTAGTCAGAGGACATTTGCTTGTGTAACTAAAAGAAGGCTTACCAACAGAACTAAGAATGCTTTCCCTCGGAATCTATAGATAACTTGCAGCTAGAATTCAGAAAAGGATCGGAACCCACAGAAAGCTGGCCATGGGAATCCAGAGGAGGTTTTTCCCTTGGAACAGAGAGAAAACTTGTTCTTCTCCCATTAGAGTTCAGAGGAGGCTTGTCATCTAAACTCAAAGAAGGTTTATTCTTGGAATTCAAAGGAGACTCGCCGTCTAAACTCAAATAAGGTTTATTCTTGGAACTCAAAGGAGACTCGCCGTCTAAACTCAAAGAAGGTTTACTCGTGGAACTCAAAGGAGACTTGCCGTCTAAACTCAAAGAAGGTTTACTCTTGTAACTCAAAGGAGACTCGCCGTCTAAACTCAAAGAAGGTTTACTCTTGGAACTCAAAGGAGACTTGCCATCTAAACTCAAAGAAGGTTTACTCTTGGAACTCAAAGGAGACTCGCCGTCTAAACTCAAAGAAGGTTTACTCGTGGAACTCAAAGGAGACTTGCCGTCTAAACTCAAAGAAGGTTTACTCTTGGAACTCAAAGAAGACTTTCCAGCATATCCGTATGTGCCATTATTGTCCTTAGCATTAGTGGATGTTGAAGATACAAGTGGAGACTTATCTGCACATGGAACAATAGGTGGCTTTTCAGCTGAAGACACAAAAATAACACAATAACATAAACAACAAAAACAGCATAAACAAGGAAATCAAGAGAAAAAATTCCATTAGTATACAAATGACACCAGTTAGTCAAACAACTAGTTCCCTAATTTTATACGTATTAATATTCCATTCATTATATAATTGCCCTATATTACCAGCAATGGTGAGTTGCTTCGCTATAAACACTTTCTTTATAAAACTACACTGCTCTTATTTGAATGTAATCAAATAAGAGCAGTGTAGTTTTATAAAGAAAGTGTTTATCAGTAGCTGCTAGCTATCAGGACTAATATACTTGTGCCCGGGTGCCATTGCTCCACGTGTGCCTGCTTAGCGCATGGTCGCTGTACTCGCAGGTCCTCTGCCGACCTTTACCTGGGCGCGTGTGATGCGTGGGCTACATCTCCGTTTACGTTTAACTACGTTAAACTACATTCATTATCCACACCCATCCCTAAAATAGCAACTGGAAGTATGAACCACACGGTCTGTATTTTTGCTGTATTCAGCTAAATACTTTTTTGGAGTATTTGTATTTTCAGACTTAATTGTTAGCTCCACCGCTGTTCATGCAAATATGTTTTAATTTTCTTTACTACAGCAAGATCCTCTTGTTTATTTTGGAAAGTCAATGAAATAAACTATATCACACTCGCACAACTAGTTGCAGTGTATTTATGCATTCCAGTATCTTCCGCACCAGTTCTAATATTGTTGAGCATGGCAGGAAAGGTGTTTCAAACCAACAGATATTGTTTAAAGAATAAAACACTTGAATAACTGTGTTAATCAGGTGGAATCTATTTTTTCCGTATAAAACTTTGGCTAATAATGATTCAATTATAAAGTATTTGTACTTTTTATTGCAATAATATTCAGAGTATTTGATCACTCCCTGATGGACCACAGCCAAAATTATTGCATGAACCGATGTGGCTATCATACCTATAGACTGAAGTTACACTGTATGAGCACAATTAGCACTACTTCTAACAGTCATTGTGTTATTTTTTTAACCTGCTAATATAGTGGCATGTAAATAATGAACAATATCTCCTCTTGAACAACACACTGCTGATGAAGTGCTTGCAAATTGAACATCATCTTGCTAAAATCCAAAAGCAAAAGCTGCATAGCTCAGCGATTCCAAAAGTTCCATCTGAAATTTAGACATACAGTCAAAGTAATGAAGACCCACCCACCACCCACAATGTAAATGCAAATTCTCTTGCTATGCACCTGTCAGGTGTGCATAACAGCTAGCAGTCATGCACACCTGGCAGAGCCAGGAAGCCTAAGCAGGCACTGTGAGCCATGCAAGCAAAGCTCCTGGAGCCGGGCTAGGAACTCACACGAGAACAGGCCTTTCTCACAGCAAGTGGTGTGGGCACCTGAAGTCCCACCTGGACAATTGCTGTTTCATGAGAAAAGGCCTTGAATTTGCACCCCAGCAAATGCCAGTTCCCCAATCACAGCTGGGTGGACTGGTAGGAGGCAGAGGAAGAAAACAGATGGAGCGAAACATTTTCCAAAATGGAGCATAAACTCAGGACTTACTTAAAGACACAATCACTACACCAACACCCACAAACACATAATTACTTTTTGCTCAATGTCTTTAAATACTTTTTTTACTTCCAGCTTGCAATTTAGAGGTTTCCACTCTTCACCACCGTTGTAGGCCTTTCTCTCTTCTGGATGTAGGCACTTGTAGGCTAAATTTGCTGCCACAGTAAAGTTAGAAGGTCCATTATGTGCCACACCAACTCCTTCTACATAACACCATCAGAATACAATGAATCCCCACACTTATCTGAACTTCAATACATATTAAAATTGTATAGCTTGGTAGATTATGGCATAATTGTATGTAGGCATCACTCATAGTACAAAGCATTATTCCCTGTCTTAAACAACTGTTAACTGAATGAAGGACTTCATGACTAAACAACTTGATTGCCACTGGCTAATACACACACGTATGCTGGAGTACTAAAGATAAAAATTTTATTTGACCACATGACACATAGAAAAAATGAAGTATTACTAACTATTAGTGGTGTGCTTGAGCACAAATGGTGAGCGAGCCTCTAGTTAGGTGACATAAAACTACAGTATTGTGATGTGCTCCACCTACCAAAAAAAGTGTGAGTTTAAATATATGTATATATTGTAAAGGGATTACAGTGCCATAGTATCCACTCACTTCAACTGTCTGACTTAAAAATAAAAAGAAACAACTACAAAATAACGATAAATAAATTTAAAAAAAGTACAAAAAAAACAACAGCAGACATTTCTAAATATAGCACAAGTTAAGAAAACATGCTTCTAGTATCCAGAAAAGTGGGGAATTTTAGGCAGCTAATAATATTTGCTATAGTTAAACATTCACTTCATGCTATTTTTAAGCTAAGCAGCAGCTGTAATGCACAACACTTCACTCACACTTGTTCACTGGACATACCAACAATACTTACCTTCAAATTTTAAAGTTATAACACCACTGTTGCATAAAGCATAAATGATGACAAATAAGTACATTAACTTACCACCACTCATTCAAATAAAAACGAACTCCGGTAAGTCTAAGTTGTAACTGCACACCCGCAAAAGATAATTCAAACGGTTAACAATTCAATTACATGTACATTGGATGGTACAGATAAAGATCGATAGATCAGAGGATTCTGTTCAGTGATGTTTAGGATAGGGTTGAACACCAAGCAAACAAGTATAAATGATACATATATATAAACAAACAAATAAAAAACAAACAAATAAAAAACATCCCCGATTTTTTATTGTGCTATCCCTGACAGTGTCTCGCTAGCTTTGCTCCCCAATAACATCCTATTATCACAGCAATAAAAAATAAAAAATAAAAAAACACAACAATATTAACAGTACCATCAATAACTTTGTAGGACTTCATAAATTGGTGCCAACTTGTAGTCTTAATTTTCTTTTTGGGTGGTTCATAATTACTTCGTGGTTTCCGTTTATGGTGTTGCCTATAATTCTTTTTAGTTATCCATCTCTAAAAGAGAACACACAAAGGCAACTAATACAATGATTAGGCTAAATGAGTACTCATAAAGGCCAGTCTGAAGCAGCCTATTTAATTTCAGTGTGCATGGACAAGAGGTTTGCAAAAACTGTTTCATGTTTATGGCAGATTTCATGGACATGATTTTTTTAATGTAAGAGTGGACTATTTTATTAGACTGTTATAAGCTTGACCAAAAGTTTATTGAAGTAAGCTCAAACTGGGAAATAATCTTTCCACTTGTCAATTAACTCTATTTTGTTAGCACAGCAATAGTAAACAAGTAAAGAAAAATAAGTCACCTTAAGTCTGCCCCCTGCCTTATTGTGAGAAAACTACGCACCCGGGTAAATACTCAGACAGAAGTTGACTTGAGTGTGTGGTTCATCGCGTTATTCAAAACAACAAACCAAATACGTAAGAAATTATTTCTGTGACCATTAATAGCCAAATTTTCTAAATCAAAAATCAAATTTGCAAAAATTTTAAATGACTAAATATAGAAACACCATCTACTACTACTCAAATGTGACATAATATTGCAACATCTCTCCCATTCTGTGTCCATATAGCTTTTTGCTGTTGTTTTTCTTTTCCTAAGTATTTTCTACTGAATTTCTTGCACCCGGACTAATATTTATGTTTTTAAGTAGCCTCCAGGGGTGGACACACATTGACCTCTTTGAATTTTGCCATATTATATATATATATATATACACCATAATCTCAATTGAGACTCGTTAGTGAGAGTCTCGCTTCACTCGCACAATAAACAAAAAAACAACAATTACCTCATAAGTCCTACATAGAGCTTTTAGCAGTGAAAATTATCCAGACCCCTTCACCCAATGCCCATATCAATATTATAACCAGCGCACTTAGTTGTGTAGAAAACATTTATTGTCAACTAATATTCATTTCAAGTACATATAATTATACAGTATGTAAAATTGACAACACTTTGTGGGTAAGGGGGGGGGGGGGGGGTGGGGGGGGAGAGTTTCAGTGTCCCCTTCTTCTGTATCAAACATTGTTGGCCTATGTATTTAAGGATATACACATCTCCACCATCCTTGTCAGTCCTGATGACACTTTACCAACCTGAGTCAGCTTATGAAATACTCATGAATACTCTCACAAAATGTAAGCCCTCAGCGCTACTATACACTAGCCAAGAAATATAAAATTATCTCAGACCAAAAGAATAATTTATAGGCTATTCTAATCAGGTATCAGTATAGCTCAAGCAATTAAAACGGTATATATGTAAATGCCGTCTTCATAAGAGAAGGAGCTAAACAGGCCAGAAGCACTCCCTGTGTATATTTTCAACAAGAAACTTCATTTCAGTACTTGGTTAAACTTCCCAGAATAAAGCAATAACAGGCAGCAAGAAATTATTTGCTCATGTGATTATGACATGAAGATAGGGGGTGTTACCCACAAAAGCTAGAACCTAAGCGGAGCTGACAGCTTCACATTTTTCAAAAATCAACCTAAAAATAAAAATGTAGCACAATAAAAGGTAAACAGTAGTTCTGAGTAAGTTCATACCTAAATCAACAGTTACTCATCAGAAATCTAAAAAATCAGAGAGCGTGACAGACAGACAGGATGACTACTATATAGAACCCTCTCCCTGCATGCATGCTGAGGGTTAATTACTGCTAACAATAGTACCATTAACCAACTACTGTGGCAATAATGTTACAAAACAACAATATAATTAAACAGAAATTTTAACATTAATTGGGGGAGCGAAGCGATACTCCCACTAACGAGTCTCAATTGAGATTTCGGTATATATATATGGTAAAGTTCAAAGAGGTCAATGTGTGTCCACCCCCAGAGGCTACTTAAAAAAAACGTATACATTAGCGCAGGTGCATGAAATTTTGGAGGAAAAAAAACTTCAAAATAAAGCCCGAAAACAAAAGACAAAGAGCAGAAGAGGACAGATGTTCATAGTTAGGTCTTACAAACTTAGTGGAGTTCATTTTCTATTTTATTAGTGGAGGTGGTAAGTTACCTTGGTTAATGCGCTGTTTGTCCAGCTATACGCCATACGTAACAGATTTGTTCTTACTCGAAAATCCATCTTCCAATAGTCAAGTCACTAAGAGAATACAATACGATGCTTTATCTGCTAGAGGTCTGGTATAATAGAGCATTTTCAATGGAGCGTACTTTGGAAAGGCAGCTTGATAAACAGAATTCTTTGGTTTGTCAGTCCCTACCTGTCTAGGAAATCTGATTGCTTACCCCTAGAAAATCAATTGCCCAATAGCCAAGTCGTGAAGAGAATACAATGTAAGTCTCCTGCCAGTATATTCAGTGATCAAATGTATATGTGTGTATAAGTGTTTTGTTGCTAAAGAATAAAGAATACCACAATAAATTTGAATTTTAGTCAGACCAGCTCCCTCGCCATGATTTGTGCTGCAGCACATCACTATAGTATATCATATTTGAGGTTATAATAACTGACCACATAGCTACTTCATAACAATGACAAATTGATTAGATCCATATGTAGTCTATGATTACTCACCTTAACTTGAGCCATAGAATGACTAGTACTTAGAGTGGCCTCCAGCAACAATTGCTGATATTGTATGCCAACTCCTTTCATGCCTGACCAGTACAGCTGGTTTAATTTGCTCAATTGTGAAGCAGAAAATTTCTTTACCCGTAATGCACAGCTTCCTTACCGCCGCCGTCAGTGTGGTACAGAAATCTCGGGTCAAACGGCAACATACGAAAGGCCAAAAAAAAAAAAAAGCACACAGCCAAATGTTAGTGGTGGGCGATACCGAGTAGTTGGTATCGATACTTCGATACTTCCAGAGGAAAGTGTCCGGTGGCAGAGCTAATAGTAATATTTGGTCTGTTCGATACCACTCTGGTATCGATAACAGAATGTCGACCTTTACCGACATCTCATTGTGGCCAACATTAACACTTGGTAAAGGTGTTTAATTTAATGTGGTTAATTTAATGTGGTTAATCTCTAGCGGTTCCTTCCAGAGCTGAACAGAAATAAATAATCAAAATAGCGAACTTTTTCATCCGTAGTAGTTGCTTTGCTTACATGTAATACTCTTCCAAATCATTTTTTAAATTGTGGGGGTGGTGCATCTGACCTGGAGTCATATATGGAATCTTCGATACGTTTTATCGGGTGGTAATATTCCTGAACCGGGTGCCCTGAACCTTTCTCTGCGTAGCAGTAGGTAAAGGGTCTGGCTACGCAGAATCTACATAAAAATTTAATTTCAGTTTCCAGTCTGTTCGAGGTAGTAGTTGGTGCGCGGAGCAGTCCATTATGAAGCGGGGCATTAAGATCTTATTTGTTCTCTCTATGCTGTTTCAAAGTAGTTTAGAAGGATTCCTGGACCAGTGTTCTGATAGGATGGAAGGTAGTTAATAGTTGCTTGTGTGGTTATGTTTCACTTCCTTCGTCACATTCTTAAAATTGACTTGATGCATCTGATTCATTCTGTACCTGAGTTTAATAAATTATAATAAGACATTGATTATTCTACACCATCAAGCATCCAATCCCTATTCCTTTGTTCAAAGTGTCAGCTATTAATCTTGTCTTTGTGTTTGGCAGATTCTGATCTGATGGTGAATGTGAATTGCTCCATAGTAGATGGACTGTTACATGCCAGCGTTGACATTCAATATGATCAGGATTTCTCTGAGCTAAACTTGTATTCCAATTGTTCTGACAGAATGGTAAGTTTGAGCTTACAAAAAAAAACCCCAAAAAATAAATAAATAAAAATAATAATAAGTGTACTTATTGATTGAATACTTAAGTTCGAAATTTCTTGTAAAGTTTTGTTGGTTTCAAAATAGTATGTTTTTAGGCTTAGCTACAAGACTTATACAATACTTACTGCCAAATTACCAATACGAGAAAATTGATATAAAAAGAAGTAGAATGAGCAATTGGCTTGTTTCTGGGCTAGCTTACCTGCAGGTAGTGAGTGCACATGAAATAGCTACACTTACATATTTAGAACACACTTTTAAATCACTGATTTATTAAGTACACTCAAGTATTGGAAAAATATATATATGTATACACCACACTAAAAATATACCTAGCCCTAGCCCTAACTATATTATGGTACTTTTATTCCACTTAAAGAATTGTGATAGTATTTCACATTATAAAAAGAATTTGCTGTAATAGTAAAAACACATAATTAAGGAATGATTGCTCACTTCTGGTAAGTGGTAAGTGCTACATCAAATGTGATCAAAACTCTCACTCACTTGTTGTAGAGCAATTAAATAGTTAAATTCATTTAATACCAGCAATACAATACTATTGTAACTCTCTTTTGCAGGCCCGAACTGAAGATACATTTTTGTTTGGTGTACGACAAAGTTTTCGTACATCCTTTCTCCCACTTAATAGCAGTGGATCATGTGAATTGTATGGTTGCATTAAACCTAACTTACGACCTTACATTAATACAGTGGTGTTTACCAATCAAGTGTGTCCAGGACTAGTACCATCATCATTATCATCAGGTTAGCTCTCTTATAATGAAATACTTTGAACCCAACTTACCTGCCCTTCAATACGAGTAGTACGTGTAATTTAGCTTTGTCTGTATACCCTGTCCTTCTCTTTGGCTTTTGATAAATTAATTATCTTTCAGAATATCTAAGAGGGAAAAAACTAAAAAAAAAAACCCAACCATTTATTTTTTGCATTATTAACTTGTAGAGGATGATCCGTTTTTTTGTGTCCATGTGTTTGATCATAAATAATGAATAATAATAATTTGTATTAGTGTGTTATAGGTATACAGAAGGTATAGCTTTCTCTTTCACTTGCTAGCAGCTTAGCTCATTCATTCATTCAGTTGTTGTTTTTATTCATTTACTATTTATTTTATTTTATTGACTGCCTTTTGCTTGATCATTTATACATTTTACATTACAATGTTGTTGTTTTTTCCTTGATCTGTTTCCTACTTTTTCTGTTTATTTATTCATTTATTTATGCATCCATTCCAGCAGGTTGTAGAAACCCTGCTGTTTCCCCCTTGTCCCTGGAGTAAGCCAGTGTGTGGGCTTGCTTTGCTGTGGCTATTCTGACTGAAATCTAATGCAACTTCCTACTTTGTGGTGGTTTGAACTGAGTCAGACCACCATCTATTACTGAGCACCTCGACTAACTAACTATGATGCTCTATAAATTCTGTCTCTTCTGTTAGACAATTATGCTGGCTTGAGACCAACATAAACCAGTTTTGCAGTTAGACCAAGAAATGATATTATGGTCCAGTTATTTATATGAATGTTTTTTCTTTATATCTTTCAACCTTAGCCTCTCCATCTGCTACCACTATTCTATCTATTACTCAGAACACTAATGTTGGCAAGACCTCTGCCATAACTCCATCAACTGAGGCTCCTACCTCATCTTCCCATGGAACTGCCAACAGAGTTGGTTAGTGTTACAGAGTGTAAGGTATTTGCTGAGTTGGTATAATAATGATGTGATGCTTCTGTTGTCTTTCAAACTGTTAGACAACAAACTGCGCATGTGCAGAAGATTTGGTTTCAGTGGACGTAAAGTGTACTAGAGCTAAGAAGCTAAATGATCAATTTAAATACTTCTATCAAGTGCTTTTCAAGTTATAAATATTTCCGAAGCCACACTCAAATAAAACCATTTCCTTCTCAGACACTTCTAAGGCTGCATTTTGACATCCTCAGTGAGGGTTATTATTGTGTTTGTTTGTTATTCTCCTGAAAGGTTAAAGATCATAGGTAATGGGACAGCCTAGGCAAACATAGACTAGAGTTTCAACAGGTTTGTGCATACATTCTATGCTAAGTCTAAAGGTGGCGTGTAAATTGCCCATTCAAAAATATATGGGGGAAAATTGCTGTTCAATTGAAATCACACAGGGAAAGTGAAATAGCAGGTAACTAAGTGAAATACCACAGTAGAGCTAAGAGAAACAGTATGGGAAACTGTGCATGTATGGAGCTCTAGCATTGAAAAAATAATGTTTGAGTAGCTTCAAGTTTGAGTCTATGTCGTCATTCTTTAGCGCAGAAGTTCTACCCGTATTAGACGGAATTAATTTCAACAGATTTGGAGGAGCCATAGGCCAAAAATGAAGCTGGCCTACTATTAGCAAGTGATAGCACGAGTAACCTATGTGCTATTAGGGATCAATGGTACTCGAGTAACCTATGTGCTATTAGGGATCAATGGTACTCGTAAAGCAATTGAAATAGTACTCGGCTTTGCCTTGTGTATTTCAATCGCATTACTCGTACTATTAATCCTGAATAGAATGGTTACCCGTGCTATTAATCATACATATCACAAAGCTATTATGCTATGAATATCAATTAAACTTATGGTTTTAGCATTGCTAATGAGTTGTAGCAATTTCTTTCAATTAAATCAAGATGCAATTGAATGAAGTAAAGCTAACCATGACAGAAATCTCGAATTGTCCTGAACAAATATACAAGCCACACTTTCTTCATGAGAACCACTTTATCTAGCACAATTGAATAACCTATTAGCTATTGTGTTGACAAGCAACCCAATAATTCATATTACCTTCATTTGCCTATGTGATCCTATTGAGTAGCTATGTAGTAACAAACACATTTAGTCTGTATTTATAGAGTGCCAATTAATAGTGAGATCATTACAAATTAACAGTGTTATTGTAGAAATGCCTTATTTTAATTTCTACAAACTTAACATTCATTACAGTTGTAATAGCTACAATGTGGTTTGTTATATTAATCAGTATTCCCATTGGCTGTGGCCACGCCTCTCTTGGTGGCATTCATAGCTACTCTACTTGTGGCAGTTCTAGTTGCTACTGTATGGTGTCGATGCTCCTCCAGAAAAAAAAGCCTTCACATGTCGCAGGTAATAGCTATTAAGTAAAAAAAAGTAGTACAGTGTATAGTAAGCGCAATTTATTAATGGATGGAATTGTTATTTATTTATTATTATTATTATTATTATTATTATTATTATTATTATTATTATTATTATTATTATTATTAATATTAATTTATTATTATTATTATTATTATTATTATTGTTGTTTCATTATTATTATTAATCATCATCATCATTGTTATTATATTCTTATTGTTGTTATTGCTGTTCTATTGGTAGAAAGGCAAATTCTATTTACAATGAAGAACAAGCATCTATAACTGAACTTCAATACAATCTCACGTCTTATTCACATCAGGCAATTTTAAGCATACAAACTCAATTAATAAATTCAACTTCCTTTAATGTTAAACTTTATTTAAAATGCACTCACTGAGCAGTACAGGTGAGAGATTGGTGAGGGGATAGTTAGAGACTGGCAAAGTGGCTCACCTGACTCTTCAATAAACGTATATAGCTACCCAGTCAGTATTGGATCAATTGTGCTGAGGTGTTGCAGGAACTGAGTCACCTCCAGTTAAATAATATCTAAAACAATAGAGAGAGTGTGGATAAGTGAGTCGGTGTTGAACAAATTAACTAGTGTCCTAGCTTTCCACCTCTACTTGGCTGTCTAGAAGGCCCTAGGCTGTATCGTCCTGAGCATAGCAAGGGCACTACTTGATGCCTGAGAGACCCTAAAAACAGTGGTTCACGATGGCTGCGCAACGCCTAATGATTTAGAACATAGCGACTGCTCCTAACAACACAATCTGAAGGACACTAAGCACAATTGGACCCTCAAGGCATGGACACTAAGTTAATAGTGTCCCTCTTTGAAGCACCTAAGCAGTTTAACTACATCAGCTATGCTCTAAATCTTCGGAATAACTTATTTCATAATCAAAGCAATTAGATAAGGGTCCGGGTAGCGAGACTAGTCAGTGGGAGAATGTCTGGGGATTTCAAGGCAATAAGTAGAAATTCCTGGGCGACCATGTTACCCCAATTTTTGGCCAACTTTAACTAATAAATTAATTGTAATATGTAATGATATACATTTAGCTAATTAGTTAAAGGGTACACAGAGAAGGAGATCCATTACAAACTTTCAAATACAAATTACCCCCTCCCCTCCTTGATTTAAAGCTTGAAACCTGAAAACCCTATGGAAAAAATTAAATCGTTAGCTAATTATCTAAAACATTGGTATTTAAAAGCTTAATCATATTATTTTATCTATCTCGCTATGATTTGAAAAGCACCACTAAAAAAAGTGTGCAATTGTACTGATGGGCACCGACAATCATAGCTAGCTACTACTCCTGATTCTGCATGTGGGAAGTTGGTCAATCTAGCTAATTGAAACCAAATGCATGAAGCAAGTCAACCAGTGCGCTGTCTAAGGTAGTTCCAGGAGCGCCAAGTTGATTAGTCACGTTTAAAGTGGTACGTGGATTTCTCTCGTAAGAGTAGGAGCAATAGCTTTATACTTTTTTTATATATATTTTTTTTTTAATCGTAATTGATATCACGCATGCGTGCAAATATCGCAAAATGAAATATTAAAAGAAAAAGAAAAAGACACCAGATAGTAGTCCCCAGAAAGGTAGGGTTCGTCCAGTGAATACTACAATGGGCAGGCTTGGTTTTCTTCAAAGTTTTTTAAATATCTACTGGTTTCTTTCCACGCGGTCGCACACATTCGGGGCTAGCGACCTGTGTTCATTATTCCCAAGAATAGGTGGGAGTATAGGGTATCAAGTAATTAATGAATCCAGTTTTAACAACTTGCGCAGTCTTAGTGTGCGTGTTAAATTCAGATTAAGTAACACTATTCTCATCGCTAGAGGTAGCTATATAATAATGTGCCTCTTCATTTTATCTATTTATATTTTCTTTTCTTTTTTCTTTTTTGATTGCTCAAGTTTATTTACTTTTCTGTTGTACAGATTCTAACCTGGTAGTAAATGTTAACTGTTCTATGGTGGATGGACTGATAGAAGCCAGCATTCATGTTGAGTACACCATTGACTTCCATGAGCTTCTTGTTTCTTCTAATTGTTCAGACAGAGTGGTAAGCTTATGGCTAAAATATTTTATAATTTTTTCAATTAAAGTTAATTTTTTTTGGGTTAGTGATGTTAAATTCAAGTAGAATGTGTTTATTTAGTTATCAAGCATGTTAGGACTGAGTAAACATTTGAACACAGTGTCAAGGAATACCAGTGCCATATGATTGATTTGCATGCAAATCTTTACGTATACTAAGTTAATCCAGGCTCCATTTTTAATTATAAGGTGACATCATGAAGCAATATTGGAACTTTGTGGTAGCCTGTATATGGATATTGTAGACAGTCTATAGCTAGCAAAAAAAAATGTAAAAACTTTAGATGAAAATAGCTCATTGCTTGGTAGTAGACCAGTATGAAAAAAGTATATCATAGCTCATTAATCCAAATTTTATAGTTAGTGGATATAATTTTTTGGCTTGAAAGTTTTATTTTAAAGATATCATTAAGCTATAAGTTGCCTATTTATGTAAGCCTCCTGCTGTGATGCCAAGTAACACTTCAACAGGAGAAGTGATGGTGCATTAGCTGTTTGTGTCAAACCATTTCCATTAGACTGAAATCATACTTCTGACTTTCTTTTGGTCACATTAATGTTCTAATTTAGCTATTTTCCAGATCGTGCACATCTAGACTTTAGTTCTAGCATGATTATGTCATAATGTGTTGATCTAATTAACCTAACTGGTACAAACATCACAATACCATGACAGTCACTATTAAAAAAAATTGAAACTCATATTCATGCATTAAAAGTATTCAAGGAATCACAAAAACAGCTTGACACAAAATATTTGTTAAAATGTGAAATTCTTGATCAGAAGTAAGATATTTACCATTGCACTGTATCATAGTATTTTAACCCATTATTAGCATTTGAAATTATTGAAATACTTAATATTATTGCAGGTTGGAGAAGACTTTGCTGTAACATTAGGCAGACGGCAAATCTATCATACACCCTTTTTCCCACTCCATAGCAATGGACCATGTGTACTCTATGGCTGCATTAAACCCAGCATTCCTCCATACATTGAAACAGTGGTCTTTGCCAACAAAGTCTGCCCTGGACCTTCACTTCAGGCATCATTACCAAGTGAGTCTCATGAAATAAGAATACTTTGAATTATGGTTTTTCATTTGATATGGTTCCATTTGCATGACCTTTTCACTATCTATCTCAGCATGTTCAGCTGCTATTAGTTGCTTTGGCGCCTGTATACAAGAATGAAGAAAAGGTCATTGTCTATTTTAGCCACAATTCACACTGTCTCTTCATTTTTGAGATAAAGCTGAAAATTTTAATTTTTTAAACTTTAATGCTAGTTTGCATCTCTATAGCTGGCAGTTGAATGCTTGCACTTAGAGCATAAGAGGATAAAAAGCTGTAATAAATGTCTTTAGCTAGGACTAAACTTTTCACCCAATTTTGCTGAGTGAGTTTGTAGAAAAAAGTTCAAATTCAGTATTTAGTATATTTTTCTAAAAACTCAAATTTTAATATATCTATTAATAAAAAATATTACTTACCTTCAAGTTGCACATAATGTTTATAAATTAGCCTTTGGTAAGCTGATTTTTGAAATAATATATAATCTGCCCACTCCCTATGAAAACCTTGTCGTATTAGAAGAAGGAAAGACGACCTTTATCTTCCTGGAATTGACCTCATCAATTCTATTATTTTTTCCTGGAAGTCTGAGCTGTGGTCTATTGGTATGTTGTCCCATGAATTGTTTTCCTACTGCAGGGTACTAGTCTAGTCACAACAGTTGGCAAAAAGTTCCTTATAATGATGAAGTGGAGATTAAGTATTTATTGATTAGTCACATATCAATTATTATTCAATATGAGCTGTTAGTTTCCAGACATGACTACTACTAAAGCCTAGTATAAAAGCAGGTTGTCATCATGAACTGCCTTTCCTCCCTGATGCAAGAGTTTGCATGCTATGATTGACAGATGCTTGCAATGATTTGTTTGCTTTCCTGTAAGCATTGATGATGATTCAATTATACATGTCTTATATTATTTATAATACATCAGATGTTTTTCCTTGAGTATTCCGCATCCTGCTTCATGTGAGAGTTCAACAGTTCCCTTTTTGGATGTTTGCATATTGAACTCTCTAACGAGTCCTGCATAGTTCTGGAAAACTTTAATTGTTAGCTATAAGTATGGCAGAGTAGCCTCTGAATGTCTGTTATGGAAAAATATCCACTATGTTATAATAAACAATTTATTATACTCTTCGTACAATATGGGAGTGACATATTTCACTCTCACACTTGTATTTTGTTTTCACTCATTTTCAGTTGGTGAAAATACTTACGTGTGCTCATAAGTATTTCCTAATAATTTACGCTGAATCGTGTGTATAATACCATAGACATGGGTAGCTAATAACTTCAAACAGTATAAGGAAATAGGCACCTAATAAAAATGGGCATGTAACAGCAAGTGGTAACCTGAAAAGTGGGGATGAGCATCAATCAGCAGGTGATGTGATGCATGGAGTGCTTAATAAAGAGTGCTAAACGCCGGGAAGAAAGTGGGTGCTTAACAAAAAAAAAAAACAGTTACTAAAAGAGGGTGCACGTGACTACCCGCATCTACGGTATAATACTTATTATTATAATTATATAATATATTTAATATATATAATTCTCTCTATATTCCGTACTTTTTTCCGTTGTTTAACTTCAGGCATGACGTCTTCATCAATTACTAAGAACAGTGAGGCTACTACCATGACTTTGTCAAATGAGGTTACTACTGCTACTACCATGACTACATCAAGTGAGATTACTACAATGACTCCATCTACTGAAGCTACAACAATGACTCTATTAACTGAGGCTACTACAATGACTCCATCTACTGAAGCTACAACAATAACTCAATCTACTAAGGCTTTCCCTGGAGTTGCCAGCACACAAGGTCAGTTCCACTAGCTAATCCATCTGTAAGATTTGAAAAACCTCAAAAATTATTATATACAAATTACCTCGTGTATGTTCTCTGTATAGTGGGTAAATTAGACAATTTTGATATTTTGAATTTTGAAATTGTCAGAAATGACAACCAAATTTTGAGTTAAAGTTGAATGATGACAGCTGCTTTTGATTTTGGCAGGTGTCAACAGAGTTTATCGTAAAATAACAACTCTATGAAATCTGTTATTCCTCCACAAACATGTCTAAAAAATATGACACAAGTCTAAACAAAACCACCCTCATCTTCTATCAATATATTATGTACTGAATACTCCTGTTATAAATTATTTTTATTATTACTTTACGTATTATTCTCTAGTATCTCCATTGGTTTTAGCACTGCTATTCATTACTGTATCCATGAGTATCATAACACTAGGAGCAGTTCTAGTTGCAGTCAGTTTGTGCATTTGTTTCTTCAGCTGTTTCTTCAACAAGAAATACAGGTGAGTTGAAGCTAGTTATAGAATTAAAAGTGGATACATAACTACCTCACATTCAATATAAAAAAACCTCCACATTATACATGTACAGATAAAACTCAACATAAAATGCTCAATAAAGCGCTATTTACATCTAAGGCCAAAAAAATGTGCCCAGTCAAGACTTTACTAAATACATTATTCTGATATTTTTACTATTACTATTTTTGTTGTTGTTATTATAATTATCGTTATTATAATAATAAATATTATTGCTGTTGTTGTAGTGATTTGTTGTTGTATTGTGGTGCCTGTTTTTAAGTACTACTCGCCCTTAGCTCCACTACATTAGATATTTTCAATTGTGTTCTTAATATGAGTCAGAGTGTGATATGGCGAAATATTTCATGAGCAGGCTAAATTTATTTTCACGAGCCAGAAGCGAGTAAAAATAAAGCCTGAGAATGAAATATCTAGCCACATCACTCTGACGAGTGTAATAAGTGGTTTATTCCATGCTAGATATCTTCACTGAAGTAGTTTGTGGCTCTCAGTGTAAAGTTGGCGGTAAAACTCTCTAGGGGCTCCCCACACCCCCAGCTGATATTTTAGTAGCTTCTCTAACCAAGTCAGGCCAGTTGCTATAACTACTAGGGTAATGAGCTTGGCAATACAGCCATGAGATAAAACTATGTGATAGAGTTACTCACTGGGTCACATACCTATAGATAACATTGTGAAGATATCTAGCATTGAATATATATATATAATATTATATATATATATATATATATATATATATACATATATACAGTAGAACCTCAGAGTTACGTACCCCTTGGGAAATGAGGTGTATGTAACTCTGAAATGTAAGTAACTCTAAATATAACATAATTTAACTATGTACTAAAATATTTAAATGTCTATAAAATACTATGCAAACAGTATTTCAGCTTTGTCCATGACTAATGGACCATTTAAAGGTGTTTCTTGAGTTGTTGTTTTTTCTGAGGAAACCAGAATACAAGGCACTATAAAATCTTTATCATTCTCTCCTGACAAGCACCTCGTCTTCAGGCCAATAGTGTCACCTGATTCTGCTGAAAACTTTTCTATATTTTTCTTGTCTCTCCATAAGTCTGAAATTGTGGACTTTCCTAAGCCAAACTCCTAAGCAACTCCAGCTAAAATATTCCTTAGTCTATTATTCTTCCAAATATTAAGCTTCTTCTGAATATAACTCTTTTGATTTACTGCAATTCCACACACACACACACACACACACACACACACACACACACACACACACAAAAAACAACAAAAAAAAACAACAACAACAAACCAACCCCACGTTTCGACGACCCGTACCCACCGCAATGTCTTTTCGCCATTCGTTGTCTGATGTTCGGATCTACGAGGTTATATAAGAATGTATACAATATAATATACTAGAGCTAGATATCTTCACAATGTTATCTTTAGGTACTGACCTGTGAGTAACATAGTTTTATCTCATGGCTGTATTGCCAAGCTCATTACCCTAGTAGTTATAGCAACTGGCCTGGCTTACCAATTTTTTCAGCTATGTACCTTACTCTGATGGAGCCTACCCAACCATGTTAGTGCAGCTGCTAAATTATTAGCTGGGGGTGTGGGGAGCTCCTAGAGAGTTTTAAGGCCAATTTTGAGAGTTTCCAACAAACTTTGTG
>WLWI01001653.1_pt1 | contig 19264 bp, 7 predicted proteins | sample 6701501 | NCBI WGS metagenome assembly WLWI01 (sample SAMN12718690, study PRJNA515312) | sponge metagenome | isolation source: marine sponge | host: Mycale hentscheli | place: New Zealand: South Island, Marlborough, Capsize Point | collected 2014-11-01
GGGGGGGGGGGATTTTATTAGTTATAGTGGCTGAGTGTTTACTGCCACGCTTGTAATCACAAAAAATCTGAACCTGATGACAACATGGAAGATGTATACAGTTAAGAAAACCAAAATGAAACAGGCTTTGACTTTGTTCATGTTAAGTTATTGAATGTGCTTCATTATTACCTTTCATAACGTTTTCAGTAGGTAACATATTAACAATTTCTAAATTTAATAGTACGGCGTATTGCCCATTCAAAATGTATGGGGAAAATAGCTGTTCAATTGAAACTGCACTGGGAAAGTGAAATAGTGTGTAACTAAGTGAAATAGCACAGAAACTAAGTAAAATACCACAGTAGCTAAGTGAAATAGTACGGATAAGTGTGCATGCGTGCAGCATTAACCTTGAAAACGTACAGTTCGAGAGATTCTAGTTGGAGACAATGTCATTCTGTACCACAGAAGCTCTACCCATATTAGACGGAATGTTTTCAACATGTTAGGAGTTGTAGGCTGAAAATGAAATTCCAGAGGAAGCTAATCCTGAAATACGAAGACAGTGAGTGAGCGATACAGTGTAGCTACAAGTTCAAATGAAGAAAAAAAGCTGGCCTACTATTAGCGAGTGATAGCACGTGTAACCTGTGCTGTTAGGAATCAATAGCACTCGTAAAGCAATTGAAATAGCACTCACTGAGTACAATTTCAATTGCTTTACGAGTGCTATTGATCCCTAATAGCACTGTTACCCGTGCTATTACTAATACTACAGTAATAGTATAAAATTGTATTCGATAACCCACACTTTCATGAATTGGCGGCAGAAATGATTAGTTCAGACAGTTACATGCTTTACAAGAGGGGGAGGGGAGAGGTACTTAAAGAAAACTGTTTTTTTTTTGTCATGGCAAATAATCTGTCATTCACCATAACCCCTAAATATTAGCTATCTATTCTACACTACACATCACAGTATTTAGTACACCTACTTGTTATCACACCATAAGTGAATGAAGGACAACTTCCACAGAGGTCGAAGCTGATAGCTGGCAAGAAGAGCGAGCACAAAGACATTGCGTGAGGCTAAAAGGTGAGGGTCAGCCGTTTCTGCACACAACGTCTTTCAAGTTATTGGCACCGCCCACCCCACCAATACGGGGAAGGAAAAGGGTCGTTGACGCCAGACTAAATCCCCCTCTCTCAAGCTACTCCCACTTCCGCTCAGAATAAACAGAAGAAGACTGGAGAGAGACATTTTGGAGGGATTTTGCGGTACACACGTTTCTAAACTTCTACAAGGAGAAAAGCACAAATGTCAGACATTCCAGATTACTGCGGAGCTGTGTCGACTAGTACTGAAGGTTTGGTCGACTCAATCGCTGTAGATGTTAGAACTTATGCGGATAAGTTTTTTGCTGAGGAACTCTTAACGGAGTCTACATACAATACCGTGACAGATACGAGGATAAAACAGGATGATGCAGGAAGAGCCAGGGATATTGTCAAAGATGTCGGATTGAAACTGAAGGCGAACCCTAAAGAATCATTTTGTAAGCTACTCAAAGTTCTGAAGGACCTCAACCTCAATGACTTGGCAGAAAGTATCGAGAGAAAGTTAGGTGAGCTAATGTTAACTTGTTGACAGAGATCCTTTTACCATCTCCTCCTCCACTGCATTCTACTAACTCCTTCCCCAAAGAAGTTTGATAGCTAATATTCCAACTTAAGGTTCAGCTAGTGTAACAGTGAGTAAGTCCTAGGGTGCATGAATTGTTGGAGGAAGTATCAGATTTTTCCAAGCATAGAAACTGAGTAAAGGTATACTATAGCTCTGGTAAATGCGGAAGTAAAGTTAATGCACCCTAGCAAACACGACCAACGTCCACATGTTTTCACACCCACACACTCCCAAAGATCATACCTGTTCAATAATATTTATTGCCTGGCAACAAAGGAAGTTTTTTGTTGTTGTTTTTCACTCAGGGGATGGACATATTTTATCACAAAATAATATGGTAATGAATCATCGTCCTTTCCCTTGGATAACCCCCAAAACCTTTACTCTTCACCCTTTCCCACATTCCCTTTTCTCCTTCCTTGTTTGACTAGTGACTAACTTGTGGTATGATGAGAGTTTATCCACTACTAATATGTGACCCGTTTTGGGAAAATAGGCCTCAATGCGGCATTCAGTAGCCCGGGGTAGAGCCTTATGGGTCGATTTTTATCCAAAAAAAAATATTTAAAAAAAATTTTCATGGCAGAAATGGATAAACATCGGTTAGCTCTAGCTTATGGCGCTGTTGTAAGGTCCGCTGAGCTCTAGAACTCATGCTATGAGGCTAAAAACACTAGCTGGTTGGACTCGTGTTGCTAAGAAATCTATTGACGTGCATTTTACTGACAGCAGGAAAGATACTGTAGCTAACTAATTCACTTACTATTCTACATAATCCGCATACTCACGCAAGTTCTGCCATCATAGTTTCTCAGAGAGGCAAGGCACGCCCCCTGGCCTTAGCAACTCCTTTACGCGGCATTTTTTTTCCTCGAAATCAGCAATAATAAGTATAGCAAAAATACTGAAGTGTTGTAGTGCATAGGGCAAAGATGGCTTGTGCTTCAGCTTCCAAATTAGGAGGACGGCATCCCAAGGCCCTAAGCAACCTACTGGTAGAAATAAAAACTTTAAATGCCGCGTTTTGGCCGATTTTCCCCAAACCGGTCACATATATGAGAAAGTAAAACACCAGTTGTGAACTTAATTGTTGGGTTACATCTTTGATACCTGGATTGTTTTCCAGTGGTCAAGATTAGTACTGAATGACATAATTCAGCTCCTTATGATAGGAAAGATTCAATGAGATGTATTATTACTCGTAATTATAGGATCCTTACACTTGTAGTCATTCATTATCCCAAAGGTAAAATCTAATTAAAGGTGCTGTAGTTCTTATGCATAGATATTAAAAACAAAACCCCCACCCCGACCCAGACCCCCAGACTCTAATAACCAAGTAACTTTAGAATTTATGATCAAATCTTGCTAGAAATGGGAGGAAAAAAATAACTCAGAAGTTGGACACTTTAGACAACTACCAGCTATTAGCTAAATATGTGGGAAATTTCCATGCAACCACTGCTGAATCTGTAGGTTTTCCCTAGAAAAGAGATAACTTCAACTGTCAGATCTGATAAGCTACTGGTGGTGCCCAGAGATAGGGATCAAGTATAAGCTGGCGCTATGGAAGCACTCCTGCCCTGCAGGCAGGCAGGCAGGAAGGCAGGCAGGCAGGCAGGAATGTGTTCAGGAAAGGAAGCCATCATGCTAAGCAAGTGCACAGTACCTTACAGCAGTCTGCTAGCAAGGAGGCAAAGAGGGGCATCACATGACAAAGATAATGTGGCTAAAATAGAGTAGCTGAAGAATTATTAACATTGACAATCTGAAGCAGTACACTTCTGAGTTAAATCAGCATCCATCTAGCTGTGATTGTTCGGTTATTTTAATTGGTGAAGTGAGACTGTGGTTTGCCTTCTTTTTTTTTTTCTGAGCAGTGTTTAACATTGCACACGAAAACTCTAGAAACATCCTCTATAGTAGAAGGTTCTGGAAAGTATGCAAGATGAGAATATAATTTGGCATCAGTATGAGGACAAATGATGATGGTAAGTGAGCATAGCCATTTTGAGAAGCTATGCCAAGATGACTAAGTCAACCATCTCAAACTGAGAGGGACATAGGGATTTGGTAGAAGGAGAATCTCAGTGAGTCCATATTGAAGGCAGGTAGAGAAGAGATGAGGTTTATTGAGGCATTGATCTCCCAGTCAAAGAACCTACAAAGACGTCTCGTGGGGGAAATAAACAGAAACTGGAAGATGTTTACTTCAACGCACTTACTTCTAAAACGTTAATGTTCAAAATATCATTCTTCAAATATACAAGAGCCACTAAACAGAACTGCACATTATTTTATGTACATGCACATAAACTGTGACAGGTAGTGTATAATATTTCATTCCATCAAAATGCTGAGAAAGTCAGACACATAAAAGGGTATTTAAAACCATGTACAACCATATAATGATATTTATAACACGTTCAGTCTAGTGGGTGAAACAGTATACCCTTGTATGACACTATGTAAACCACCTTTTTCTCTATTTGCCTTTCAGACTCTAGGAAACGAAGACGATCAGGTACAAATAAATTAATTACTCTTTATAACAGTTTACTCTATAACTATATTTTATTATTCTAGGAGATTTCAGCGAAGAGACATTATTGAAGCAATCTCGGTGTAAGTAATTCACACATTTTATAACTGCTATACTCTCTGAACTCCTTCTAAATTGCAGCTGGGTAATGTTACTACAGTAAAACTTCCGAACTGAGAACACATAAGGACCAGGGTTTTCAGTTCATATATAACGGGTTTATATCTTTTAAGACGTGATCAATTAAGCCAAATATTTTTATTGGAGGGGGATAGGAGAAGGTTCACTAAATAGATGTAATTTTCTTGTTAGAGGGTTCACTATAAGAGGTACCATGGAATATGTAAGCCATTATTATTCTCAATACTTTAAGTTTCTAAACTTTGTGTGCTTGATGTGCACGGCTAATTCTAAAGTTCAGTTATTCAGATAGTCAGTAGTGAATATTTCACTGGGATTGAACATTTCAAAAGACGTGGCAATGATCACTGAAAGTCAGAATGCATAATGTCTATAATTAGTCTTAATAAGAAGAAAAATATTCAGTCATTCTCGGCTGAAATAATTACAATAAAGAGGATTACGGCGAGAAGTCAGAACGTCAGGTTAAGTTTTAGTTAACAATATTGGCTGTTAGAATTGTGATATATTTAGCAAGCACAAAGAATTAGGAGTTCTCTAGGAGAGACTCTCTTTAGCCCGCTACTCACTGTTCACTGGTTGATTGTTAAAAGATTCTTATTGTGCACAGACTTGATAATTGACTACCACATCAATAATGACCTGACTGATGATACAACCACAATATTACAGGAATTATCTACAGAAGTATGATCATACTAATTGACATAGAGTAAACGAGAGTTAATTGTGATAATTACTCACAATACTACAAGAATGAGAAAATTTGCTATTATTAAAAAGAAAATTAACTCATAGTGGCCAGCAGTTCCAGTTTTGTTTTCCCAGTTTATGTATTTATTTGAATTAACTAAGTAATATTGACAATACTAGTAAATACCCTGCCACACAGTGGAATCTCTTCTCCACCTTTGTCTATCTACATGCTTTGGAGTCCCTTTATCCTTCTATTGTAGACTTGGACATTGCGAAAGTTTTGCTTTCCCTTTCGAAACCTTCCCCTTCCTTTTTGAAACTTAAGCAGCTATTACTGATTCTACATACATTTTAGCTACAATTAATCACCTTCTACTGAATGTGATGATGTGTTACCCATTCAACTATGACGATGTTTTACCCATTCAACTATGACGATGCTTTACCCATTCAAACATGACAATGCTTTACCCAACCAACTATGACGATGCTTTACCAAACTGGTCAAGCTCATGAATTATTCATGATTACACACTGTCGTCGTCAGCCACCATCGTCATCATTATTACTGACACACAAGCATGTTATATAGATTCTGGTGTTTATTTTTGCTAAAAATATAGGTATGAGTAATAGCACGGGTAACAGTGCTATTCAAGATTAATAGCACGAGTAACGTGATTGAAATAGCACTCGGCTTCGCCTCGTGCTATTTCAAAATGCTTTACGAGTGCTATTGATCCCTAATAGCACAGGTTACCCGTGCTATCACTCGCTAATAATAGGCCAGCTTTTTAAAAAGTCATTTGCAATTGTAGCTATACTATATCGTTCACTCACTATCTCCTTATTTCAGAATTAGCTTCTGCTGGAACTTCGTTTTCAACCTGCGGCTCCTCCTAATCTGTTGAATAACATTCTATCCAATACCGGTAGAGCTTCAGTGGTAAATATTGGCATTGTCTCCATCTAAATACTACTCTAACTGTACATTTCCAAGGTTAACGCTGCACGTGTGCACACTTACCCGTACTATTTCACTTAGCTACTGTGGTATTTCACTTAGTTTCCACTTATTTACCAAGGTATTTCAATTAATTGCACGCTATATCACTTTCCCCATGGATTTCAATTGAAAAGCTATTTTTCCCATACATGTTTGAATGGGCAACTTACATGCCATACTATTAGTATTTGAATTACTAAATAATAGTTTTGATATGATTGCAGCTATGTTAATTCCAAACCAGTACAGTATATATGATGATGCTTTCTAGAATATTTTTTGTACTTGCTGGTATGTATATATTGTAATAAGGTATCTTTAATTTTAATGTCTCAACAAATCTTTGGTATTATTTGGTATGTTCCAGTTCAACCATTTCAAACTCCAGCTATTGCTGAATACGCCAGATTTTTGAAGGCATGTTACCATACTTGCCCTATTGCTACTGTTGTAAGTTGGCCTCCTACTCCAAGCAAGGAATATATTCAGTTGGCAGTAATAAAGCAGAACAGAAAGATCAACGAAAAATACATAGGGCATACCTTAAAAGGAAACATCCAGGAAATACTCGAAGACAGGGAACTTATCACAACTGACGAAATTCTTGACAAACAAGAACCATTATTTGTCATAACTGAAGGAGCTCCAGGTATGGGTAAGAGTACTTTAGCTTGGGAGCTGTGTCGGAAGTGGGAAAAGTTCCCTCATATGAAGAAATACAGCTTGGTAATTTTGCTGAGGTTGAGAGAAACTGGTGTACAGAAAATGACATGCCTTTCCGAAATATTTCCACGGAATCATATAGACACCAAAACGCTACTACGAGATATACATCGATGCCTTGGGGAAGGAGTATTATTTGTATTAGATGGGTTTGACGAACTACCTTTTACATTGCAACAAAATGGCTTTTTCATAGATCTTATGAATAAAATTATATTCCCCAAATGTTCCATAATCGTCACCACCAGATCATCTGCATCAGCTATATTGTTGACATACGTAAATAATTCACTCGTCAGCTCTCACTTGGAAATTCTCGGATTCACTCAACAGAGCGTCAATAATTATGCACAAAGTGTACTCTCGTCTGATTCTAAAATGTTGTCTGACTTTGAGACTGCAACATCATCTTTGAAAAACCCAGCCATAAACAGCCTCATGTATGTTCCAATTAATGCTGCAATAATTGTTAAAATATTTAAAGAGAATAATAAATTGCCACTCACTTTGACGGAACTTTATACAGAGATTTGCCTCAGCATTTATAACAATCACTGCTTAAAACATAATAAATCCAAAGTCAGAAAACTGAAGGATATTCCAACTGAACATTGTCAACATTTCGCCGACTTAGCAAATCTTGCTTTTGAGAATTTCGAAAAGGAACAGCTGATATTTGACACTGTACCATCAGATTTAGATCACTTTGGTTTTCTAAATGAGATGTCTTCTCTTTATGGGGGAGAAGAAAAATCATTTAACTTTCTCCATCTAACAATCCAAGAGTTCCTTGCAGCATATCATATAGCTCATCTTCCTGATCAGGGTGTAGAACTATTTAGAAGTTATTCGAAGAGATGGGATATGGTGTGGAGGTTTGTAGCCGGAATGACCCAATTTTCTTTTTTAGGGACCTATCACGCAGAATCTCCATTTCGTAATGAAGAGGAGTGGCTTACACCTTTGTTCATAGAATGTCTTTTTGAATCTCAAAAAGTAATAGATTTTCAGTCTATTTTTAATAATAATACTCAATATTGCCGTATTTTTTCCACCATTGAAAGCAGCTTTTATCACTTTGAAGTAGGAGGGTGCATTGCAAAGTGCAGTTCAGCACAGTCATTTTGGAACTTGAACTTCATTGAGTTAAGTAAGAATAGGTTTGATTTTTTCATTAAAGGTTTGTTGATGGGTACGGGTCACAATTATGGAGTGATAAAAAGTATTAGAATGGTTTATAGCAGTGGTGCTGCTGATTTTCTATCCACACTTCTGGACTATCAACAAAAAGGAGTTTCTGTTTTGAATGAAGTAACACATTTTGGTATTTCAAGTTTCATAGATGAGGGCCAGTTACCTTTGAAATTGTTATTTGTGATACCCTTCTTATCATATTTACAGGAGCTTTCATTTTGTTCACGATTTGGTTTTAGCAATAATGCCAAGTTCTACTTTGATCTGTTTGAATTGCTGCAGCACACAGCTGTGCAGTCTCTGGATGTTTGTGGCTGTGGAGTAGAAACTCTGTTATTTCAGACTCCAGAAGTATTCTCATCATTTAAAGCTTTGATACATCCATCAACAGGAAAACTACGAGAATTATGCATTGGTTCTTTAGTGTATGAAGCAAATGAATGGGGAATAGATGACTTGGTAAAGATAGTCTCTTCCTGCTCTTCTTTGCAGATGCTCTCCATCAAGTATCCTCATTACTTATCTTGCTTGGCCAATTTTGAAAGCAATAACCAAATTACAACACTTGAATTGAAAATGATGCCATATGACCCCTCAATTATGGAACCTTTTGACATGCACTACATGCAAAATGAGTCTTGTTTATTGAGAAGTATTGTAAATATTCTCAACAACAAATCTCTTAGGCATTTGATCATAGTGAATGCTCCAGAAGATACATGTATTTTGGGTGATAAACAAATTATATCAACTCTCAAATGTTGCACTCTAGAGACCTTGCAGTTCCGCACAAGACATGATATGGGCATTGATGAAAATTTTCACACTTTGAAAAATCATGTTTTGCACTTATCTGAGGATATAAAGTGTGAAGTTACATGTAAAGGTGATTACTACTTTGATAAAAAGTATCTTTCAAAGTCTAACTTGCCTTCTCTTGAGTGAGTTCTTAATTATGCCTGAAGATATCGAAAACACATACGACAGAATGAATACCTATACACTACTTCATATTTCTGACTTTGTTTTTCCTTAAATTGTTTATAACTTTTGAAATTTAATTTTGTAAAATTATTTGTACTTTTTTTGTAAATTATGTAGTTTGTTATTTATATTAATATTAATACCACATTCTAACATGATTGAATGTGTTTGGAACTGTCTAGCAAGTTGAGGACATGATCCAGGGCATAGTCTTTGAAGTGCACTGAAGATGCAGAAATGAGCAATTCATGCACTTGATGAGAGCCTTGTTCTTCTTTCTGGCAAATTATAACATAACACTGGTTGATAGGCATCTTCTGGGGGTGGAGAATGGGAAGCAGATACATTGTCTCAAAATAATGCTGAGCATTTGTTAACCATTCTTCTAGCGTTGTTACAGGCTCTCATGCATCAAAGACCTGACTGGACATCCAGGAGCTGGATCAGCTTGCTCAAGTGTTTTTTTCGAGGGGACTAGCAGAGTCATCACAACCATAAAGTCATATTTATCAGCCATCCGGTTCCTGCATATTATGGAAGGAGTGGAGGATCAGTTTTAACCAACCAGCCATCGCCTATAATACATATTGTAAGTGGTAAAAGTGTGTGAGGCAGAATAATCATCCCCGGGGAAGGGAAGGCTACCAGTTATCCTACAGGTCCTGAGTTTCATTAAAGAGGTGTGGGAGTCTCGGGCATCTGATCCCGATATAGTGTTGCTGTGGGCATCTGACCCAGATATAGTGATGCTGTGGGTGGTTTACAATGTGGCGTTTTTCAGTTTCCTGAGAATCGTGGAGATGGTTGTCCCTGATGATGCGGGTTTTGACGCAGCAATGCATCTATGCAGACAGGATATAGGTGTGGACAATACAAATTATCCTAGTATATGGTCCAGGTGAGGATTAAACAACCAAGACGAATCCTTTATGGAAAGGGGTGGACTTGTATCTGGGCAAGATGGCTATAAATCTCTGCCAAGTCACAGCTTTCTTTGCTGAAGTATACTCGGTAGTTCGGTGTGACAAAGAGGGACTTCTCTTTAGATTCAAGGATGATCCTAGGGAATAAGAAGCAAGTTCAAATTGTTGTGGCCATTATAACCGCACTCGCTTAACCACACCCACTCATTTAATCAAGTATTACGGCGTTATTGATTTTATTAGTGTTGTTTTAGTTTACTAAAACTAAAACAAACCCATTAGTTTGGACATTTTACTTTTGGTAAGAATAACTAATACTAAGCTGTAGAGAACGTGAAAAACTAAAACTAAATATTTTAGAAGACAGTAAATTTAATAATAACTAAAACTACCAGTAGAGTGGATGACAAATACTATAACTAAGCAATTTTTGTTGTAAAGAATTTGCCTTAAATTATATCATTATTAAATGAAGGTATACATTTTCATCAAGTAAATCTTCTCTAAACTATATGAAAAATATCATACTTTATTTAATCTAAGAATTCAGAAGTGTATTTTGAAATTATTTGGGAAAACTATCTGTACTACTTATTAAGGAGTCTCATTATTGAAGAATTCGAGTGACAACATAAATTAGTTAAGTCAGTTGATAATAATAACGAACTAAATCTTCTACATGATATTGAAGAAAAACTAACTAACTAAATTTTCAGAGAACATTTGGGGGAAAAACTAAAACTAAGCATTCAACATTTTTGTTTAGTATGAATAACTAAAACTAAGTAAGTCTGGAATCTCTAAACCAAAACAACACTCCGTTTATATGATATGAACCAAAAATGTGTAGTCTATTCTCTGAGTATCTATTATATTCAAATGCCATCATAATCGCACCAAACAATTTAGTACACGTTTTTTATTAAATTACACAGCAAATGATTTTTTTTATAAACAATCAGTAGCTAGGTTGATGTCAAATAAAGATGTTAAACTATAATTATATCAATTATGTAGAGTGTATATATTGTTTAGCTAATGTAGCTACTTGAACATATAAAGCAAACAAAACAATAACAAAAAAAATACAGAGGTTTATTATAAAAGTGAGGGAAGCCGTGCAGGCAGCTGGTATGAATTGAAACAATTGCTGCAATCACAGCTTCCACATTAGCACAGTTACCGTGGCAGCTTTAAATGAGATGAAACACTCAGTCTTCAAGACTCTAAGGAGATGGAGGAGTTTGGCTTACCATACGTGAAAATCCCAAGGCAGGCAGGACCTGGCATTTTACTCACAGGCGCTGAGTTCCTGAGGTGTCTATGCTACGGGAGTGAACATACTATGTTATGGTTATGGGTTATGTTTGATGTCGTCCATTGATTCATATATACAGCAATAAGTCTATCTGGGGTAGGGGGTTAAGCGGGCGAAGTCTTTGGAGGAAGGGTTGGCCTAGTTCCACCTCTTTGGGTCCTATTTGGGGTAAATCCTCAGCTCTCTTAGTCTCTTGCTGGCTCCATCTGGGCTGGAACAAAGGGGGCAGAGCTGCTGACTCTACACCTCCGCTAAAAACCACACACAGCAGGAGCTGTGGCCCCTCCCTGATGCGCCCAGGTGCCAGAGGTAAGTAGGGTAAGGTATGTCTACCAACGTGTATTAACGATTGTGTGTGTGTTCATGAATAATTTATGAGCTAAATTAAGTTGGTAAAGCGTTGTCATTACCTGAGTTGGTAAAGCATCAAGCTCTCCCTGTAATACAGTAACAACAAGTACTTCCATTTGGGGTTTGAACTAGTGATTTTACTTTGTTGTCATGCATACTTACTGTGACAATGTCCACAGCAAATGATTCTTGGAGAGCGGTATTAAATTATTGTATCCTCCCTGTGCCTTGACCCTGTCAATCTCCTGCTCTATAAAAATGAATACTGTGTGCCTGTCTCATAAATTATTCATTTGCTGAATTTAGTAGGGAAATAGTACAGTTATGGCCTGCCAGATTGTGCTCAATAATTTTTAAAATTAATTTTTCTAAAAAAATCCCCTTATTATTCCAGAAAATCATTATAATAGTTACATCAAATTCTCAATTATCTTTTATTATTCTGAATAATCTTCATTGACTACGTATATATTAGACATTATTTTAAATATAGTTGTTTTCATTAGTTATAAATGGTTCTTAATATAAATGTTTCAAACATTTCCAATGGCCATAGATCTATTGTATGTTTGCTGTAACCTCATAAAGTCAGTTCTCACCAGTGACTACTATTGTATTGAGTTATTATGGAAGACTTGAGGTATAATCTTCCAGCCAGGAAATAAAAACTTTTTTTTTTTAATATAGCACGATGTGGCAGGGTAGTCAGGTGTAGCCAGACCCTTTACCTACCAGTTAACAGGGAAAGCGTTTTGTCGCAATATAGAGCGACCTGTGTTGACTCAGTTTCCTAATACCAATGGGAATTCTTTAGCGAAATTATTACTATTACAACATCTCCTGAAAAAGCCCTGAAGATATTAAGAACACTTGTTTAAAAAAAAGTCGTAGTTTCAAACTCTAAACTATACTGTACCTCTTACCTCATACAGTTCACCAGTTGAGTAAAAGTGGAAGGGTACATTTGGTTCATAGATAACCACCAGCTAAGAAGAGTGTCATTGTGCACTAGTGTTATTTTATGAGAACTTACAAACAAGCAATAGCTGTTATCTCAACACATTCTCTGGAGTTATTGGAGTACTATATGATAAAACCAAGAGTTAACTTACCACAAGTCCTTCTCTGGTGGTAAGAGGGGAGGAGGGAGACTTAATGGTTACAAAATGCTATAGGCAGTGGAATCACAACACTTCTTGAGCCAATTATTTCAACTATTGCAAGTTCTAAAACAATACATGTTTTTACTGTTATATAGGAATTCAGTAATGGATCGTAACCCAATGAGTTAAATTTGTTTATTTATTGACAGTGCAAGATATACAAAACATTCAATAGTTAATTAAAGATTCAATCTGCTAGCAAGTGGAAAAAAGTATAGCAGAATAGCTCATCAGTGAACACTACTAGTAGATGTCCTCTTGACTTTTTAATCTTAAGTTAGATGTCCGTATGCTCCACAGGCAAGACACCACGAGTCACCAGGACCATGGGCAAACGTGCATGTGTCCGTTTTGTGAGATGAAACACTCTTTGAGCACAATTTTGTTTTCCAGTAGCGAAAATTAATCCTGGGATGACGTAGAAAAAGATCCTTTTCTTTTTCTTCAGAATGGTAGTTGTGGCAAGAGGCACCAGAGCTACAATATTCGTGCCATTTGCAAGGAATTCTTTTTTCCGTTTTAATATATGCCATTTTATCCACATCATTGTGAATTACAGCAAGCCAGCAATCATCTTCTGGATCAATTGAATCACTTTTATTTGATTCTGTGCCATCAGCATATTGTGTCATAAAAGGTTCCAAATTTTGATACAAATGATCATTTAATTTAGGCTCATTCATTTCGTATTCAAATCGATTCGTAAATAGCACTTTAATGTATTAAGCCGATCGTTTACTAGAGAAATAGGTAGGATAATCGCATGCAGCATATTCTAAGTCCATTTTCTTCAATAAGTTAAGTATAACTTCAGGTTTTGTTTTCTTAAATTCAAACACTAAATCTTGTTTTCCATTGTTGCATGGGATGCTCGTCACATAAAATAATCGCATCAGACTTTGCATAATGTGTGCTAATTCTAATAATATCTAGCCATATCACTCTGAGGAGTGTAATAAGTAGTTTATTCTACCCTAGGTATCTTCACTGCTGAAGTTTGTACTGGAAATGGTAATTCTCTAGTTCAAAGTTGGCTGCAGGAGCTCCTGCTCTAACCTGGTTGGTGTCCTACACAGTATTTTAGCACTAAGTTGAGATAAGTTGTAGCTTTTGATTAGCATAAAAAACTCAATTTTTTTGGTTTGCATCATAGCTAATGTCCCTTTTCCTAGATCCACACACATATATATATATGTATATAGATAGGTAGATAGATAGATAGATATATTCATTGACTCACTAATAATATGTGAGTCATAATTTCCTGTCTTTGTTGCCCAAAGATATGACAGCAAGAATATTACAAGCAATAATTTTCACTCTTTAAATCACTCAGTAAGAGCTGATTCAGCATTTTAAAAAATTCTGCATTAATGTTGTTGGAATACTTTTTCAATTTCATTGTCTTTCGTCTGAAAGGGTGGGATAAGATGCTTTACAACGTAATGGTCTGAAGTAAAATGAATTGCTAATGCTTCTCAATTGACAGGAGGGGAGGAGGAGAGAGGGGAGGGCTAGAATCATAGACTTAAAATCAGCTACAACTGCCAAGTCTCGATGGCAGTAAAAGCTGTTATAAAGAAATAGCCACTTCTTTCTAAAGCAGTTTAAACTCAGTTAGACCATAGTAAACTTGATGTTAAGTGGATAATAAAGAAAAAGTTTTTGTTGATTATATTTGTCAAGACTATTCTAGCATTCTCCATTCCTACTGTGGTTGTGTGGCAACAACATGAACTCTCAAAAAAACCTTTAGTAATTATTCATTCAACTGCCCTCGAATCTACTATGGGTACTCTGTCTTAAATTACTTGCAGTACTTTCTTGAGATAGTGGTCTGCATGAAATTTATGAAGGTATTCTGTAAGACTCACTCTCTTTGGGAAGAAGGTTCTAGGAAACTGAGCACCATAAACGAGTCAACTATATCATCTGCTAGTGATGATATTATAAAGAGCTGGAACTTGGCAAGTCAGAAGTTAAAAAACTGGTATACAAGTTCTGAAAAATTTGGGAAAGAAGTTATGGAATTCAACAATTTATTCAAGTACTGGTTCATAATACCTTGGCTTGCATATGTTCTCATCTCTTCACTAAAGACAGCCACAGCTCTTCAACCTTGGACCCTCCCCAGCGAAGATACTAGTCCTTTCTCAGTTATATATTATGGACTCTACAATTTCAACCAAATATTCACTCTGCTTGTAACCCTGTATTTTGCCAAGAGGTCTAACTATCAGCACAACAAGTATGTCAGAAAACTGAGGAGTATACAATTAAGCAGTGCAATAAATAATACTGAACTATCCTTTGCTCAGCAGTTACCGGTTGAAAAGAAAGATTACGACTTTATTTCTCGAATGTGGAAGACAAACATCAGTGTCGAGATTGATAACTCTCTGTATACTGTTTCTGCTTTATCAGGTATATTCATTTCAATAGTTAGATCATTATTTTTTATAAAGGATTGTAATTACCATGAAGAATTTCTTATTGTAATTATTGAAAGTAAGAAAAAAAAATTCTGCAAATTTAATTATTAGCTCTCTTGGGTAGTTTTTTTTAGTATTTATTTATTGGCTTTTGGGAGCTTTTTTGTACGTTACATTCATGACTCAATTTATTAGTGCTGGTGAATTATGAATTTCATTGGTATAGCCAATGGTTAGGTCAAATCTCAATGAATACTTTTATATATTTGTGACCAGCAGCTACCAGTGTATGTTCTATATAGGCTAATCTTAACACCTGCCAAACATTAATAAAAATTGGTGTTGACAAAAATAACCAGCCTGTTTTGAGTTATGGCCAGGGATGGAATGGGTAAACACATAAGTCCAGTACAATACAGCCACAAAAATCTAGACTTGTACATGTTCATCATGGGAACATTAATAAGTACTAAAGGGCCAAAGGCAAAAAAGGGCCAAATATAATTAGAACAATCATAGAAATATTAACTAAGGACAAAGTACATACAAGTTTACATGCAAACAAACTACAGCTCTATTTTTTCTACTGACTATTTTGTGCAAGCTATATATGAGGTTGCTTTTAACAATCAATACAGCTATATATTTTAAGCAAAATATTAAAAACAAAACAAAAAACAAAATAGAGCAAGCACGGCTTCATACAGGATTTTTTTCTGGGAGGTGATGACTTTTTTTATTCCTATTTAGGATAGCTAGCATGTGGCTAAATAGGTCACAGAGATCGGAGGGTGTGGGTTTTTGAGTTTGGGGGGAAGGGGGGGGGGAATGCTAGTATGAGCTGCTTTGTTCACTGTTACACTTCAGAGGTATGTGGGGATTTTTTCAGAAACATTTAAACTTTTGAACACAATCCTCATCCTTCCAGTTAGAACAGCATCAGTTGAAAGATCTTCCAGCTACATATGAAGCTCATTAAGACCCGTATACACAACAGTATCACTGACTAATACCTTTGTCGGCTCATAGGAATTGCCATTGAGGCCCTGAACTTTCGGCTGTAAACTTTGATGAAGTTCTAGAGATTTTTAAACAAAAAAAACTAGAAGAATTGTGCTTTGATATACAGTTTGTAATAAGAATTTGCTCTGAGTTACCATTTATAATTATGATAAAAAATTCAGATTTCTTGGGAGAGGAAAACTTTCTCTGGGGTGGGGGAGAAGGCAAGTACAAGTTTACTACTTCTTATAGCTACATTATGGCAGCTTTATCTTTGCTGTCAATATATTACCTATGGTGCTGACAATATGAAATGAAAGTAATGTTGTGGCTTGGTACTATGGTGAAATGGATGAAAGTGGCTGAAACAAATATTGTCAGATGAATAGCTAACATTGTTATTCATAAGTCTAGAGAGTTTACTGAATACGTCTTTTGGCAAAACATTCTAGTCACTTATACCATACAATAAAGTTTCTACTGCTCCTATCCTGGCAATTTTTGTACAAACGTCAATCATGCACTATAGTTAGTACATTTTCCAAATTTACTCAATTTCACACTGTTGTGGCTGCTACGTTTCGCCCAATCGCTAAGATGGAATTAATTGCATTCCGACATTTCCCCAAACCGGCTCGCCAACCCTTTTCCTTCCCCATATAACCCGCCCACACCAATATAGGGAAGGAAAAGGGTCGGCGACGGCACTCCTCTCAACCTCTCCCACTTCCGCTCAGAATAAACAAGACGACGGGGAAGAGAGACATTTTCAAGGGATTTTGCGGTCTATGGCGGTACTTACGTTTCTGAACTTCTACACCGGGAAGCACAAATGTCAGACATTCCAGATTACTGCGGAGCTGTGTCGACTAGTACTGAAGGTTTGGTCAACTCAATCGCTGTAGATGTTAGAACTTACGCGGATAAGTTTATTGCTGAGGAACTCTTAACGGAGTCTACATACAATACTGTGACAGATACGAGGATAAAACAGGATGATGCAGGAAGAGCCAGGGATATTGTCAAAGATGTCGGATTGAAGCTGAAGGCTAATCCTGAAGAATCTTTTTGTAAGCTACTCAAAGTTCTGAAGGACCTAGGCCTCAATGACTTGGCAGAAAGTATCGAGAGAAAGATAGGTGAGTTAATGGTAACTTAATGACAAAGATCCATTTATCATCTCCTCCACTCCATTCTACAAACTCCTTCCGCCCCCAAAAGTTGATAGTTAATGTGACTACTCTAACTATCAACTTTCCTGGCCCATCAAACAGTTATTCCAGCAAAAATACTTGTGGTTCAGCTTGTGTGCAGTGAGTAAGTCCCAGAACGCATGAATTTTCAGAGGGAGTTCCAGACTGTTTCCCAGCGTAGCAATTGGGTAAAGGGTCTGGCCAGAGAGACGACAGAATACCATAGCGCTTTCAAATACAGAAGTATTTAACACAACCTTGCAACCGTGGCCAATGTCGCCGGTTACACCCACACATCGTTACCTCTTCAACAAATTTTAGTGCCTAGACAAAAAAGAAATTTCACACAGGGGCGATAGATATATTTCATCACAATGTTAAATGGTCTTACTTTTGGACAACCCCCAAATTATTCGCCTCCTCCTTTCCTCCCTCCATTGATATTGACTAACTTGTGGTGTGATGTTAATAATGTATAGTCTGTCCACTACTAATATGTGTCGAAGTAAAACACCTGTTGTGAACCTAGTCATTTATAAAGTGTTTTAGCTACCATAATATATATTATATTATAGTTATATTATAACTCAAATTGTGTGTAAGTATAATTTATTTCAAAAGTTAACCTTCTTTAACGTATTTATTCTGGGTCATATCTTTGATAGCTAGATAGCTTTCCGATAGTCAAGACTAGTACTGAATGACACAATTCAGCTCCTAATGATAGGATGGTTTCAGTTTGACTACGACTTGTGATTTTAGGATCCTCATATTTTTAGCTGTTTGTTATCCCAGCATGAAAAATCAAATTAAATTAAAGCTGTTGTAATGCTTATGCAGACACCAGGGGTGCTTTAGGAACAAACGCCTCCCCCCCCCCCCCACCCCTCCCCCCCCTCCCCCCACACCCCCACACCCCAGCGCGCCGTAAACCCCACACATAATAAAAACAAAGATAAATCTTTTTTAACTCTTTTTCTAACCCCCGGGGGGTTTTAAGAAAAAACCCCCCCCCCCCCCCCCCCCCCCCCCACCCTGCAAATTTCCTCCAAATTTAATTTACAGGTTGATAAAAAATGAATTTAAGAAAGGAAATCATGATTTTTTAAAAAGTCTCAATGTGTTTAGTTGAGTTCATGCATTGTGTATGAACTCACAAAGAAATCATTGATAAGTTATCTATTTTTTCCAATCATTATTATATGTGGAGAATATTATAGTCTGAACCACGGAATATGGTAATTTCATTGACTCTGTCAGAATGTGAGGCTATGTTAGGATAGATTCACTTTTTAGGAGCAATTTTAAGTGCTTCTTTATTGCTGATTATAATAGATCAACAATAGCTTCACATTATATCTTCTGATAGTGATCTTGAACACTACTTGGGTAGTAAAGTGCACTGTCTCCTATTGTATACAGTGCTTCCAACTTAAAGAGTGAATTTTTTGGAACTACAGTATAGACCCTGACTACAGTCATTTAACATACACATACCTTTTCTTCACCATCCCAATAATGTTTGCATAAAACTGCCTGTTTAGAGAATGGAATGGATAACAGCACTTTTCTCATTCACTCTAATATATTTTACGCCATTTTTGTTGACGTCAAGATTTTGCGGTAGTTCGTCATTAAACGTAGCTAGTTAACGAGCTAAGGTCGAACGGTTATTTCCCAGAGCGGTGAGACGGGACTTTCCCTAACTGCAAGCGGCTGTATGGATTCTCATCATTCTACTAGCAGCAGTAAGCGAAGTCGAAATCAGTCAGAATTGTTGGCTGGTATTACTAACTTGGAGCCAGCCTATCCAAGAGGTCCTCTTTTTCAAGAGCTGAAGAAAAGCTGAAGGAGTTTAATACTCCCAAGGCTCCCAGCATTCGGTATTCTGACAACATCAGGGCGATGCAGTTGGAGTCCTACGGGTTGT
>WLWI01001656.1_pt1 | contig 19259 bp, 23 predicted proteins | sample 6701501 | NCBI WGS metagenome assembly WLWI01 (sample SAMN12718690, study PRJNA515312) | sponge metagenome | isolation source: marine sponge | host: Mycale hentscheli | place: New Zealand: South Island, Marlborough, Capsize Point | collected 2014-11-01
TATTCATAAGGTGGGGGGGGGGTATGTGTGGGGGGGTGGGGGGGGGGGGGGGGTGGGGGGGGGGGGGGGGGGGGTGCCGGGGGGGGGGGGTGGGGGGGGGGGGGAAAGAAAGGGGAATTCCCATTATCTCATCCCCTCTACGTATCCTGTAGTATTTATGGTTACTGGATTCAAAGGTTCCTCTCTAGACAGGGTTCTGTTAAGTAGGGGAGTAGGGATACTTCTCCCCACACTTTCCGGCTTTCCCCCAGTAGCCAAACTTCCCCAAATAAAAATTTCGAGGCACAACCTTACTAGAATAATTGATAAAACGGTTTCCATACAACATTACAACAAATGGTTACAGATGGCTCCAATATATAGAAACAATACAACATCCAGAAGAACAGATAAGCATACATACAAACAAGCAACAAGTGTTGTTTATTCAAACTTGGTGGGGGGGGGGAGAAAACAGTTTCATTCTTCATTGGGAATGACTTCAAACTTGATTCTGCCAGTGTTGTCCAGATTTTGAATGAGCCTTGTGTTGCCAAACGCCACCGCTGGAGTGTACACACCTCCACTGGCAAACCAAAATAGAATTAAGCGAAAAAAGAGCATAACACCGCTTCACTGGTAATTCATACATACTAGAGTTTATTAGTTAATTGGAGAGGGAGGGGAGGTGGATGTGACACAAAGCTTTACCGATGTATGTGTGTGTGTGATACCACAATTTCGCTTAAAAAAATAAAATAGTACCTAATGACTTATAATTCTATTGTGGCAGTAATTTTCAATCCAATGAATATAACGTTACAACAATTAAATTAAATACTATCTACAAGCTTTCAGTGATTGGACGCAAATTTCCTATGACAATAGTGAATGTACATGATGGGCTGGGCTGGCTACAGTGGTATCTGGCCCTCACCACTTACCACGGAGGGAGCTTGTCTTTGTCGTCAATGAAGCAAAGGGCTGACTGGACTAACATCAGGGATGTACCCACATAGCCGGGATCTAGAGAAGAAATGAAGTAGCAGGACATGACACACACACACACACACACTTAAAACTTTCTGATGTTAGACCACTTATTTTTAGTACACCATACCACGGGACGTCATTGGCATCCCTTACCAACTGTACTTGAAACCCTGACGGTCATAGAGGAGTCTGGTTTCTTAGACTTGTCTGCATCAGCAGAATAGCCCACACCTCGCAAGATCACACAAAACCTCAGTCCTTCCAGCTGGGAGTTCATACAAGAGAGAGAGAGAAAGAGTCATCCATGGCTGTAAAGCTACTATGTATTATTTACTCACCGTCTTCCTAGCAGGCCCTGATGCCACTGCCGCGCCTCCACTGAAAAATCCTGGGAACTGTAGCAATGGTTATTAATAAATTAAACTAATTAATAATTAAGTAACGCAACACACTGACCGTCAAGAGCAGTTTGAGTCCACACCTAGTCATGACCATGGGCAAGAGCAGCAAGAAGGAGAAGGCCATGATGACTGCCTCCCAGAGAGAACTCAATCCAAAGTACAGAGAGAAGTGATACTACATGGACGAGAGGAAGGAGGGAAGCAACAGAAGGGATAACAATACTTACAGTAGACAATAAAACTTAAAATTTAAAGTCCTAGTGTAGAGAAGCTGCCATATGTACAAAAACAATTCCTCAAACACCCAAAATGACCAAATTTAAATCACATTGTTGCATATTTATTCGAAGGGAATTAAAAACAATTTTTTTTTTTTTTTTTTTTTTGCCAAATGGCCAAATCTATTTCTGATTATATGCCAATAGAGAGCTGAGACTGAAATTTTCTACCATATCAAGTAAACTGGAATAACTGACCTAGTCACTGCTAGGTAACTCCCTCCCTCCCAGCTTACCGGGCTCACTCCATTGCTGTCCTTCCTGTACCGCATGCTCCTGTATACCTGCACACACACACACACACATACATACGTGCACACACACACATACATACGTGCACACACACACACTATAAAATCAATATTTTAAACAACTATAACTTTTTTTAACCAATGAAAAAGCCACAAAAAAACTGCAAAGGTAGTCTTAAAAAAACATTAATATATATGTGTGTGTGTGTGTGTGTATATTTATGTATATACATATTCCAGCTACTACATGAATGGCACACTGCCTGGTTTCCTTTGATTTACACGGAGCATACAAATAAATAATAAGAAACAGTTGAGGGCAACTCACCACAGCTTTGTCTGGCCCAGGGAAGGGCACGCTCCATCTTCTGGCAATATTGCTGTAAGAAATGCCTCTCCTGGTACCAGTATAAAAGAACAGAAGAAGAAACACTAACACAAACCTCAGAACTCTGTCTCATTCTTTACCTCTTCGGAGCCTTATGTCTGGGCAGCTGCAGAGGAGGTATGCTCTGTTCCTTGCGCAGAGCTGTCAACTTGGAATGATTGCGAATGCTCCTTAAGAAGGACTCCCAAGTGCCCGTGTTGAATCTTGACTGCAAGGATAAAAAGAGTTTTCTCCATCATCTTTATACAATCAGTAACCTTTTCAATTATCCAAACTTGAATCAATTAAAACTTCCATAAATTCCCATACCATTCATGGCAGCAATTACATTACATAAAGGATCATAAAAATAGGGAACTTACTACTACTATTATTATTATTGTTACTAATCATTGATGTTACATATTATTATACATAAATTGAGAACACAAACACTTTATAAAATTACATCCACGTATCTTCATTCCATTTCCTGAAGGCATTTGCTCAATATTTTAATGAGATTAACCTCCCCTCCAGAAGTAAAAAAAAAATATCCTTGAAATTTTGTTTAAAACAAACAAACAAAAAAAGCAAAAATAAATAAATAAATATATATAAACAAATAAATAAATAAAAATAAAACAAACACAACAACCCAGCTCACCCCTCTAGAGACAGACATGTAGCTCTCCATGTACGCCAGCTCTCCATTGAAGGACCTCTGCAGAAGAAGGGCTCCCATGTCATTCGGGATGCAGTCAAAGCCACAGGCAGACACCAGGTAAATGCCAGCATCTCTCGCCTGCTCGTCATAGCGTGCGGCCATCATCTCCATGAACTGAAAACACAGAAATACACAGGAGAGGCGTGGCAAATGATGGGAGGAGTTTCGTAAGAGGGCAAGAAAGGAGGAAACGCATGGAAGGAATGCAGAATATTTTGCTGAATGTAACATATTTATAGCATCTGCCAATATTACTCGTGAATAAAATAAGACTGCTACTATTTTAACACATTCAATTTGTTAATAGGTTAAATTGTTTAAAACCTATACAAATTCTAATAAAAAAATGAAGAAAAAAATATGGAGTAATATACAGGGTTTTATACAGACTATGGGAGCCCTGGGATTCCCCCCCCCCCCTAAATTCAACTTCCCCCCTAAAAATTTTACCCAGCTTATCAGTATAAGATGCATAATAGCCTTTCTCTACAGTTAGTCCATCTAAAATTGTCCAACACTCCTTCAAAATCAACACTTACTAGTTCTAGTCCTTTCACTTTATGTGCATTTAACCTTTTCGATGCTGTAACCACACATATGCGGGCGAAAACAGGCTAGCATTCTCCGAATTTAAAAAAAAATCTATTTTAGATCATTACATTATTTCTTTTTTATTGCAAAAGTAGGCATTGTACTTCTTAAAAAAAAATTGAACCCGTACAGGCTGGTTACGTATTTTTTTTTAAATTGTGTCTGAAAAACTGAGACTGAGAAATTTTTTGGACAGAGAATTTCCAGGATGCTGAGTGTGGGGCCCCTCCCCCACTTGTGGTCACGGAGAGAAGAGAGAGAGAGAACAGATAAAGATATTTCAAGCTCTGGGGACATTGCATAAGAAACACTGCTATTCAGTCACGTAGATTAATTAACACTTGTCATTCATCCCATTATTTAGCTATGTGCAATCTGTTTCCTCTGTGTATCATTATGTCAGTGGTTGACTACTAAAGCTGTTGTTTTTTGTACTTGGCTCTGTTCTGACTTGGCTCTGTTCTGACTTGGCTAATAGTGGTTAGTTTTGTGTCATTTTCATTTCTTACAATTAATCTTTAATTTAACTAACTTCACTGGATGATAGTGGGAGTTAGGCTAGTTGGGGATTTAGAGATCAGTCAATTCAGATCCTGGTGGCAGGTACTGCAGAGTCGCTTCTGCCAGTGTGAGTGGGTGACTAGTAGTAAGTAGTGAACTGTATACTGGTTGCACCGTCACCACACTGAGCGCCCAAATATTTTGTTACCTACAGACTTCAAACACTCAGTATAGAAAGTATGAAGCCTATAGAGAGTCCCTCAGCATTTTGGAAGAATATTGATAAAGTTTTTCCTACCGGACATCGAGAGCAATCGATTGGTCTAGTTTCTCGGAGTCTCCTCGAAACCTGCTGTAAGATGGACTGGTTCCGGTTCATTTTCAGGCTTTTAGAAGCTTATTGCTTGTTATAAGGCTGTAGCTACCAACTTTAGATGCCTGGCTGTTGGTTTATGGTTTTTTACGGTTGCTTTGAGGTAGATATTCAAAACTCAAATTCAAATTCTAAAAGACGCCCGAAGTGTTGAAGAAAATCGGCATCGAAAAGGTTAAGATACTAATTATGAAGCTTTGATGCCCTCCTTGTCAGTTTTTTTTTTGGTTCTACCCTCCCAGTGAAAAATCCTGTATGAATCCTGAATAATAATGGAATAAATCAACACTTGCATAGATCTGCTTCAGTTGTATGCAGGTGTATGGTCCCCCTTCCCCCCCCCCCCAAAAAAAAACAACCCTCACACACATTAAAGTCTAACATTCATTCAAAGCTTAAATTTAATCTCTAAAGCTCCACCCCCTGCCACACCCATGCTTCCCAACCATACATAAGTTTCTCCAGTGATGTCCACGTAGTTGGTCTTCTGAGAGATGCATGCCTTCACCACTGGCTCTCCATACAATTGATACTACAAAGAAAGACAGAAACATACATACACTTATAGATTTCCACTCAAATGCCTTTACCTTCATATTAATATAATCTCCCTTGTTCAGCTTATTACACATTTACATGTGTATGTATTAGAATGGAGAAGTTTATTATTGGAGTCCATGTGTAATTATAGCCTGTTTGGTCTTGAGCTATGACAAGTTCTTTGTTAAAATACCGTGTGTGTGCGTGTGTTTATTCCCGCTTCAAAACACCATTTAGCAGTTGTAACATTTCCTGATGTGCACGAGTTCATTGTTTCATTTGTTTGTTCATTCAAATCTGGCTATGACATCTTACCGGTCCCACACAGTTGATGAGGACATTAGCCCGAGAGCACATCTCATCCAGCGAGTCCTGGTCATCCACATTAGCAACAATCATATCAATACCTTCTATACCTGACTCTGTAATAAATAAATAGGTAAATTATATATATATATATATATATATATATATATACACGTCATCATAGAGAATATTAAAGCCTAGAAACAATGGTAATTCCAGTGCAATATATGCTCTACGGAAGACAGCGTTTCAACAACCAAGAGTGTGTACAAGTGTGTAGGGGGTGGGTGTGTGTGTGCAGCAACAGATGGGACTGATTCCTTTTTTTTTTTTTAAAGGTTCCCGTCTCTAAATCACAGCACCCTTCCCCCTAATCACATATGCACATTCAAACATTCCTCCACTTCAACACAATGCTCTCCAACTTCTAGTTCCTAAGTGGCTTCATTGAACAACAGGTGTTGTAGCATAGAATCTCTACAATGTGACAGGAGTGTGTATGAATGTGATGTGTGTGTGTGTGTATGTGATTTTTATGTGTGTGTTGTGTGGTGTAGTGGTTGTGTCCTTGGCTGGGCCTGAGGTCCCAGAGTTCAAGCCCCACCCTGGCACTTTCCATCTAGTTTTTCATCTGCCTCCCACCAGCTGTGATTGGGGACCTGACATTTGCTGGGTGCAAATTCAAGGCCTTCATGAAACAACAATGGTCCAGGTGGGACTTCGGGTGCCCACACCACTTGCTGTGAGGAAAGGCCTATTATCCTGCGAGTTCCTAGCCTGGCTCCAGGAGCTTTGCTTGCATGGCTCACAGTGTCTGCTTAGTGCACAGGCATTCTGGCTCTGCCAGGTGCACATGACTGCGTAGCGGCAGAAAGAGAATTTGCAATTTAAAAAAAAGTTTTTGCATTTTTATATTACAATACAATACTCTACAACCCTGGCAAGATACTGGGAAGAGATGTGATAATAATAATAATAAATAATAATAATTGTTATTATTATGAATTTATTTATTTTGATAGTTGGATGGAGGCCAAAAGGGGGGGGGGGGGGGTCTAGGCCATTTAATTGACCTACTGAAGTACCATAGGCTACTTATCTCTATCTGGTACCAAAGGGATAGCTGTCTTACAAGCCAAAACAAGAAGCCAGTGGATATTAACTCCCACACACGCCTTACCTCTCAGGCTCTTTTCCAGCTTCGCCTTGCTGCGACCTGCTGCTGCCCATATCAAGTCATGGCGCCCACTCTTCTGAAGTTTGTAAAGCTCTTCGTTCACAAACTTGCCGGTGTAGCCCGTCGAGCCGAACACCACAATGTCGTAATGACGAGAAACCATAATTTTAAGTACTGAAGAAGGTGAGAGTTCACTTCACTTCACACCTGTTGTTGAGGGACTGAGCACTTCAACAAGACAAGATGTCACGTACTCAAACCACGCCCAATTGCTGAATGGAGTTAAAACCCTTTACCTACTATAGATTGAGCGTGTTCTCTACCAATGTTCAGGTAAAGGGTAGTTACGAAAACAAGAACAAAACCACTGGAAGGAAATGTGGAGATAAAGCTAAAGTTGATGTTGTGTCTGAGTGTGGGAGGAGCTTCAGTATAGAGGTTAGTCACAAGTGCAGAGGGGAAAGGATGAAGCCAGCGAGGGAGCGAGCTGGTGCTGCAGTAAGTGTGTGTGAGGAATAGAGAAGTGGTCTGGGTGGCAGGAAAGAGGAAGTTTCTACTGTGAAGGATTGTCCCTTAGTATAGTGTAGCCACACCCGATCGCTACGTGGGAAAGGGGTCTGGTAGACCAAGTTTGTTCTTGCTTAGTCAGCAAGTGGTTAAACTGTGGTTTAATTAGTGTGGGGGTAAATCGTTAAATCTTTTAAGGCTCCTGGATAGTTCAGGTCAGTAGTTAGTATTCCCCTGGAGAAATGTTGTGTGTGCACACCATGTCATATATAATGGCCAGCAGGAAAAGCAACAACTGCATCTTGCTACTAAGCGAAATTTCTGATAGCTTCCAACTACAGATATCTTTAAAGAGGCTAGTCTAAGTCTCTGTGTGAGATGGCTGTTGGAGAGTTGTGCATTGAAATACAACACGCACAGAAGTTTGAGCAGTCTTTGTCACAGGATATCACACCACCTCTTGTTTGTGGTCACCCCCAATTAGCGAGGGGAACTGGACAAACTGCTCAATGTCAGTCTCCCAGACCCTTTTCCTTCATAGCACTTGGTAAAGGGTCTGGCTACGCGAGACTATAGTGTACCAGCTGTTTCCACTGGAGTGATGAGCTAGTCTGACGTAGCCAGAGCCTTTACCTACCGCACTGCGGGAAAGGGTCTGGTCAGATGCAATACAGTAACTTGTTCAGGTCCCCCACGTTACATGGGGGAAACCACACTAGAAGTGTGGATAATATGCTGAGTCAGCTGAACAAGTGGCCCAATTGCATTTGACCAGACCCTTTCCGTGCGAAGCGGTAGGTAAAGGGTTTGGCTATGCCAGACTAGTGATGAGCAAGGTGACTTCAAACAACACAAGTGCTAAGCTTGCAAGAAAGGCAGAATGCAGGGCATATGAATGAAATGAACACTTCACATGATGTGGAATACTCAAGGAAAAACATCCACTGCACAATTATACTCCATATCAATAAATACTTAGTATCAACAAATAATAGTATCAACAAATACTTTATTTAGATATACTGTCCATGAATTCCTGCGTGCTGACTAAGTCTATTATATCCAATTTCCCACCAGCCTGGTTAATTCCTGCCTCATAACTACTGCCAGCCTTTGCCCTGGACAAAGCACCCGTCGTCTTATTCACCAGAATCTTGTCACCATGCCTGAAATAAACAACAGATATTAAATAAATAAATAAACTAATTAAAAAACAACATCATCATCTTGTGCTAACACTCCTTGCTTAGACTAGACACTCCATAAACCTCAATATAACTGACTAGTGCAGCTATCACTAATGGTGTGTATATATATACACAAGGCAGTGCCTCTCTTCAAACAGCAACTCTCCTAGCACCCATTAATAGAATTTTTTATCACATGACCTGACTTCAAGGGTGTGTGTCGTGTCACCTGTTGAAGCACAACTTGAGGTCGGCTTATGAAGTTAGGAAAAATTCTCACATTGTAAGGGAACTGAAGTGCTCGAAATCAAATGGGATGTTACAGGCAGACAGACACACCAATGGACATAGAGACTGACAGACTACAACAAAGGAAAATTATCATAAGCAATGTTGCATGCATGCACGGATTAAATTAAAATAGCTTATATAGTGCAAGCATCCACAATAATGATATAACAATGGAGGAACAAACCAAAATGTTTGTGACGGTAAAGCCTCGAGCGTAGTAACAAGCGTTCAAGTTACTTGATTTCTAAATGCCGCAGAGGATGAATCTACTTGAATAGAACTGACCAATCAGATAGCTCACATATAACTAGCTATGTTATGTAATGAATTTATACATATCCAGATCCCCTCTAGCTTACATCTTCATTTCCTCTTCCGTCTATGGCAAGTGAGTGGTTTCTGGTGGTTTTGCCCAGCTGTAGCGACCAAACATCCAGCACAGGATGTCTACAAGCTGACTCATTCACAACTACCTACTACTATACCACAGGGACATTTCTAATAGGAAAATACAATAAGTATGGTTTCTATGACGCAGAAATACCCCCAAGCCCAAGTGCTGTTGCTGCTCATCCTCTTGTTCCTGACTGGGAAGGAAAAAAATTTCATTTGAATTCTGGCATGGAACCAGCTAGGTTTTTTTCTTTCCTTTCTTTAAATAGTATAACAACAACAAAAACAAAACAAGCAACAACAACAAACTAGTTGATCACAAGTTGTTGTACACAATATTGAAAATAATATAACAAGCAAAAAAAAAATGGTAGACTATCGCCTCAATATCACACACACACACACACACACACAAAGTGTAAGAAATGCACAGTTGTAAGGGTTGGGGAATTGCACAAATATGATAAATGATATGTTGATTAGCGTAGCTACATCGCATCTCTCTCCCTCTCCAATCTCAACAACTACACAAGACCTCGCTACACAACTGTATATCATTCACACCCACACACATCCACCCTTTACCTGATGTATATCCCAAATACGCCGACTTCACAAGTGATGTCTGCTGACACTATCTGAGTGGACTTTTTATCCAGAAAGAGGCTCTTCTGTTTGGGTGGGTAGAGCTTATCCATCAGGATAAACTCCTCCCTCAAATCATCATCCTTCATAGCCTCAAGCTTCTGGACTATATCATCGTCATAGAAATTGTTCCCAAGGAAGGGGGGGGGGGGAGGGGGGAAGCAAAAAAAAAAAAAAAAAAAATCAATAGGTATAGCAACCTGAAGCTATGATAGAATGACTCTTCCTATACAGAGGGAAGCCAGAACAACACGAACATGTGAGAGTCAAAGTACAAAATGACATAAGTACGTCCACACACATGTATAATATAATTACAAACAAAAAACAACAACAATATCCCCGATTTTAGATAGTGTTACCTCCTGATAGTGTCTCACTTGCTCATGGGGGGAGGAGGGAGGAAGAGAGAAAGAAACAAGAAGGGAAGAATGGGGGAGGGAAAGTGAAGTGGGGGTAATAGAGGGGTTGTCAATCTTGGTAAATAATGCTATCAGTGCTTTCTGTGAAGGTATAAGAGTTAATAAAAGTATGATAGCAGTTGTGGATTCGTATATTTTATTACCAAATTTGTAGTCAGATGACTGATACTGAATGCCAGTATAATAAAACAACAGTAAATGCCTTCACGAGAGCCTTTTCCATTCTCTTTTGACTATTAGTAACCTCATGGCAATGCACATTACAGTAATTGTTTTCATACTAACAGAACTGAGATTAAAACTTAAGGTCATCAAAGAAGTGAAGATGTTCAAGGTGGAACGTTATAACTTGGCAGATATCAGCACCACTACTGCATGTAGTATAGAATTAGAACTCTCCAACCTTGTCCTCCAGACTTAAAGGTTAGTCCAGCTAAAGTCACGTTCAAAAAGTTACCTTTGCAGTGTAGCGGTTATAGCAAATAGTACTCTATGGAAGAGTTCGCGTATGAAGGGCGTGACCACGGACTTATTTCGCAATGGAGGCTGCCAGTTTTATCACCAACTTCCCAGAGACCATTTTAGAATGCATCACAGCAACTTACTGCACACACACACACACACAAAAAAAAACCCTGAGAAATAACTTCACATCAAATCAGAAATAAGTCATGACCTTAACAGAAGGGGAGGAAAAAGAAGAAGAAAAAGCATCAGGAAAATGGTGGACTATTAAAAAAGAGAAAGAAGAAGAGTACTGCTTGCCGTTGATGCAACAACATGACACACACTGCATACCTATGCATGAGAGTGCTTTGCTCTAGACAAATAAGTTTCAATCATAGATGCACACAGAGATTCATTAATTTGAAATTTTTGCTCTTATAATAGCAAGATTGAAGAGTCCTTTAATGTAATGACCAACCTCCACCTTCTCTTTCTGGCTTCAGGACATATTTCTCAGGATTTTTCAGAGCCTTCTCTATGGCAGCATCTCCTTCTGGACCCTGTTTAATAAAACCCTCACATTACTGCGAAACTATAATTAAATAGAAGTACGGATAAATCTATTTGAAAGTAAAAAGAAAATAGCATGGCAATCGTGACTTGTACTATTGACGATCCTGTACCATACAACAAATCCTCACTCACCCTTGCTAAGGAGAATAGACCAGCAAAAGTACGTCTAACTTTTCCAATTTTAGCTTCATCACTCATGAATCTGCAGACACAAGAAAGTTTGCTGCTAGATAGTCATGCACGTTTCTTGCTTGTCTTTACAGGTGAATATCTTGACAGATCTTAACTGATCTTGCCAGTATCTTACAAGAACATGGATGCAAAATTTTTCTTGTTCTTACATGTAAATATCTTGACTGATCTTGCTGAATCTTACATGATTCGTCTTCACAAGATCATGCCAGTCATTTCTTACATGATCTTGCAAGATATTATTGCTAGGGCACCAATGATATACAGCTCTGAGGTCACAAGATGAAACCTTGTAAAGAGTTTGCTGTGCATAGCAATTGTTCAAATACAATACTATCAATGATGAAGTAATTGTTAATAAATAGCATTATTTCTCCGTGACCAATCAGTAAATTATTTTTTGATGCTCGCTATACGTAAAATATGCAACCTGGCCGATCTACTTTTAAAACCCCACTCAGAAACTCCTCTTCTCCGAGAAACCACTCACTTACTTCTCCAGTACGCCTGGGACAGTCAATATCTGTTGTATGTGCTTACAGCCTGCCAGGTGCATAGCAACACAAGGACAGTTGGGGGCACGTGACGATTCCAATAGTAGCCTCGAGTCCCAATCCTACACACACACACACACACACACACACACACACACAAGTGTAAATTTTCTTGCTGCCACTAGGCAGTCACGTGCACCTGGCAGAGCCAGGATGCCCATGTACTAACTAAGGAGGCACTATGAGCCATGCAAGCAAAGCTCCTGGAGCCGGGCTAGGAACTCGCAGGAGACCTCACAGCAAGTGGTGTGGGCACCCGAAGTCACACACATACACATGCATACAAACACGCATGCGTACATATATACTTGCATACTGTACACGCACACAAACATTACACACACATACATTCATGTATGCCTCAGAGGAACACGTATAGATATCTCCTCAGGCAGTATTGACAGTACCCATACTAGCACACACCTACATACACTAGTAGCTAAAGAGCAAATAACTACAATATGAACAAACTTGATTCCAATTGAAGGTTTATGCCCCAAATAATTCTCTTCTCCTTCCCACATTTATATCAAAATGTTCATATTGTTCTACACTGACTCCTCATCAATGGAGTAACTCTTGAAACCAATGCCCTTTTACCAGACATTAATGATATAAAATTTTTAAATAGATGAGCAATTAAAGCGAAGCGAGACATTATCAGGAGTTATAGTTGGTAATGGTAGATGTATATTCGCCATTTAATTTTGACAATAATTATGATGCTGATTAGGTAAAGATTTTTTTAGCCTCGCCTTGGGAGCAGTAAGCATACGTCCCAATATAGTGTCTCATAAGTTACCCATCAATGCACCATGTTAGATACAACGCCCCCGGGGCATGAAGTGCCACAGGGGACCACCCACCACCTCCCTCACCTTGTCTGACTGGTACTGCTGCGGTGTGTATCCAGTTCTATAGTAGACCACGGCAACCTCTGTACCATTCCTAGGAACGATATAACAGCACATATGTGTCCATTTTTAAGTTAAAAATTGTAAAGAATGGAATTATGCAATTTAGTTTGCAGAACGAATTTTTTGACAAGATATTTTGACGCACAACGAATGAACTGCATCTCTCTCTTAAAATTGTAATTTGTATAATATATTATACATGTAGTATTATAGACTCCAACCATTCCAGAATCTTCAGGACTGTCCCGGAATTTTTTTAAAAACTTTGTCCCTAGTCATGAAAGGTTCCCACATTATGTCATTGAAGATTGTAAATGGCATCATTGTGAGAATTATGGTAGTGTCACTCCATCTTCACCTATTGCTATACGTCTCTCACTCACCTCAGTTACAACTACATGACAGTGTATCGACTATAAAATTAATAAAAATTAGCAATCAATCTAAAAGCTTTCATTCTGTGCTACGGCAAACTCTAATTGATCAGCATCCAAATTTGGAGTAGGCCATTGCAACTTCACTGATGCCATTCTTGCACGGACTGCAGTTTTGATGGACCATTTCTTAAACCGAGCTAGAAGATTACTACATCATCCATCGTCACACACGTACTCCTAACTTACAAGTTACGGAAGAGTCATACTGCACTCTGTGGGGGTAGGGGGTGGGAGGGGGTTGGGGGGGGGGGGATATGGATTTGGAATTTGAAAAGTTGGAGTCTATAATAATTTCATAACTGTGAGAGGAAAGTTATGTATGCAGTTTAGATTTATATATTATGTAGACTCACACGAGTAACTCCTGCTTAGTGCCGTGTGATGCTTGGCTCCCTAGCTCTCCAAACGTCTTCCTCATCACCCTGATCCGATGTCTGTGCTTACATCCGTGCACATACACACATTCACACATCACATACACATTCACACATACACACTTTAGACTAAGGGCACTAATGGGCAAGCGTGAGCAGTAGAACATAAGACAATTTGATGATCATTTCCAGAAAAATTCTAGCTGAATGAAATTTTCAGACTCCTTAAAAAATAAATATACAGTGCAGTGTAGTACAAGCTCTATCCAGTCCCACTTGAGACATCTTCAAGGTACATACCATACTCTATCATATGTATATTTAAATGTACAAATATAGAACATTAGCTAGAGATATCGTAAGTAATTACCATGAAAATACTTAGTGAGGGAGGGAGGAGGGGGAATACCCTCACAACAGTTTGCATACCAAAATAACAACAGAGATCTGCTCGAATACATACATGTTAATTGCTTCTTCCTTAGTTGCCACGATAACTCAGGAGCTCATTCAAATGCTCCCCCAAGCATGCACACCTCATACCCGTAACTCCATCCATCCTGCTAATAATAGCTCCTCGCTCACTCTCTCTCTCTCTCCGCATACCAGTAATTACCCTACCAGGAAATACCAACGCTGCTGGCAATTAAATGGTGGGAAAACCGTGGGAGCAAGGACATGCCAGGGGCATAGCAATTAAAAGAGGCACCTCTAGTAACCTAGCAATTTATCACCAGTTTTTCCACCCAGATATGATCTTTACGTAGAGCTTTGCTAGAATGGAATGCGGAATCTGTAGCAGGAATAGCACGACAGAATTAAAGGAATTTTACCTTTCCCAGAGGTCGAATTCTAACATCCTTTGGTCGTAAGAGTTGGAGTCAGCTTCCACCACAAATAACACATACGCCCTGCAGCAGCAGCAGAGAGAGAAAGGAAAGAGAGAGAGGAAGCAGGTGTGATAAAGGAGCCAAACATCAACTTTAGATTTAAAAAAAAAAAAAAAGATTGTAAAGTAGTAAAAGTAACATACTATTTTAAAGGTGCAACCTTGTTGTTGTTGTTGTTGTTGTTGATGTTTTTGTTTTGTTTAGGATGGCTTACTCCTCATTTGTGCACAAACACCAGGCCACAGAAGCACAATGTCAGCCCAGGGCAACTCCCTCTATAGCAGAAGCTCCTAAACTTTGAAGGGTTTGTGCTAACTTGAGACCAGACATTGAATGTGTTACGGACTTGAAAACTCTCTTCAGCTCACAATGGATGAACAAGATATGTGACTCTAGAAATTCAAGCTATAGATGAAGAGTTAGAGGTGTCACATTACATGGCAGAGATGTGTAATGGCATCAAATGGGTGAATGGGCAACTGTTAAGAGAACGAGTGAATAGATTATTGTAAATTGACTACTGTAGAACTATCTGTCTCCATCTAATCAAGTCTGTCCATCATTACCCATTCAGTACCCACACACATCACCATCATGCAATCACACCTCCAGCACTACATCTGTAGCTTGAATTTCTTGAGCCACATCACTTGCTCATTCTTTGTGAGCTGACGGGCTTCAAGTTTGAAACACTATCACTATTATGTAGTAAAAGTAATATTTTGAATTGTCACCATAGGAAACAGATAACTGTTGCCACACGCTTAACTCTCACACACACACACACACACACATACACACACACACACACACACACACACACACACACACACACACACACACTACACAGCCTAGCAACTGGGATAGCCAGTGTTTGGAACTTACTCTGAGTTGCCATACACAGTCCATGCCACTGCCAGAGCATCTGCGAAGCTAGAGGAAGCTGGAATCTGTGGTCCCGCCCCCGACCATCCATCCAATAATAAAACACAACACTACTACACTAAATATGAAACCCGATGCAAGCATTTCCAACCTGTTGCTATGGTAAAATGCACCATGCCAACAGTAGGCAGTGGTAATTAAGACTTCCCCTTCGTCATGCACGCTGGAGGGATAATTAGGCAACACTTCAGGAGGAATGCTAGCAGCAAGAGGAATATGATACTGATAAAATATGCAAGGCATTGCCAGGAAATTTGCATGGATGATATAATTATGGAGAAATGGAAGAATGAGGGAATTAACTGGACAATGTATAATTAATGAGGGTTAATCTTTTGTAAAAGTTCCATAGCTTTATCATCCAGAACAAGGACTGATTCTTATTGTACATGATGAAACAACAACAACAACAACAACAACAACAACAACAGAGAAAGTCTGGGGGAAAGGGGACAGATGTGGAAAAATGCTCTAGCAATTAGTTACATTAAAGCACGCCATGTTTGACACCTAGTATATATAATAATAGCACACAGCCAATATAATAAACATTTAATTTAAACTTAAAATTGTCATATATGTTTAATTAAACATATACTGGCTGTTAAACTAAGAAAACTTTGCTATTATTATAATTATTTCAACTGAGAATAACTGAATCAATTATAATATATATATAATACATATATAATATATTATATACAATAACAATTTTACTCACATTTGGCTCTCTGCTTTCTTTGTCGTACCTCGTGCGAACAAACCTGCACACAACACACACAAACATACCATTGGAAGGAATAGTACACTACCACAACACTAACCTAAGTAAGAGATTGCAAAGCACATGCACACACATGTATGAAAACAAGGAACTCCTTCAAATTTGCAAACTTCTCACCAATAGCGTCATTAAATAAACACGAGTCTTCCGATAAATACATGGACAAACGAGAGAAAGCAGCTGGTACAAAAATGGAGACACTTTCCAGGGGATTTTTTTTAAACACATTAACTTTTCCTGCTTTGCACGAAACCTAGAGCAAAGTTCAAGCTCTATATTTACATATCTTAATTGAACTATAGAAAAACATTTGAACATATCCCCTTAATTAGGAAGTATAGCTGCAAATAAACAAACCAATGGCTGGACGTTCATTATAAACTTCAAATCAAAGCTGAACTTTACACTGGACCAAAAAAATCTCCCTTCTCTCCCCTCCCCCCTTGAAAGTTCAGCTTAACAGCTGGAGGTAAAATTTATAAAACATAGTAAACAAATCAAAGCAGAAAGACTTGTCACTCCAGACAAGATAAACAGTGGGCATATTGAATTATAAAAGGCATAGAGCTTCCTGTGGCCAACACAAAGCACACAAAAGATGGCTGATTGAGTTAGGTTTCCTACAAGTATTTCGATTAAACAAATAATACATAAAACTTCTACACCACCAGAAAGTAAGGCCACCCAATTTCTCTAAAAGGGTCTCGTTTTTAAAGTGAAAACAGGAAAGGTCAGCGCCCGTTGCATTACCTGTGGTGATAAACTCCACGCTTGTGGGGCTTTCTGTGGCTCGCTGGTCCAGCCCGATACACGCCACTGCTCCCATTGGAAGATGGATTAACACAATTCCCCGTTCTTCCCAAAACTTTTAAACTTTAGAGCTCAGCCGGAGTAGGGATCACCCCTTGCTCGTACGGACTATTCGTCCTCACCCTGGGGCGTTTAATTCGATGTTTGTATGTTTTATGATTGAGTTAGAGCACCACTCTTCCGATCGATTGGCCAAGCTAGCGCATAGACATTAATTAATTAGTTTAAAGGGGAAGTTGTTTAACGAGAAAATTTTGGTATTTAGGGTAGACAGAACCCAGAGGGAGGATGACTAATTATTTTATTGAGAAATTTACACTCATGGAAGTAAACGTAGACTAGCGGAACATTTTAACACTTTATTGCTGTTTTCTGTTGTTGTTGTTGTTGTTGTTTATACATATATTACTTGTGAAGCTTCTGGATGGGTCCTCCAGTCATTCCTGCCAGACTAGCAGAGAAGGTGTTCATCTCTACTTGTTTGATGGACATATCATTGAGTACATCTCCTTCAACTGCACATGCCCAGTCGGGAGCAGTGAGCATGTAGTCAGATCGACACATCAGGACCACTGGCTTGTCCTAGAGATGACAGACATAAGGACAAAATGACAGACAAACTGATAAAGGACATTGATAAATGTGTACTGCAGATAAATGCACAGACTGACAGATAGACTGACTGACTAGACTGATAGACAGACAGACTTGCTGGCTAGACTGACAGACAGACAGACTTACTGACTAGACTGATAGACAGCCAGACTTACTGACTAGACAGACAGACTTACTGACTAACTGACAAACAGAATCCATAAATGGACACATTATAGGTAGATGGACAATGCACAGACAGAAAATTCAGAGACTGATAGCTAGACAGATGCCAGTATAGGCAATGAGAACTCCAGCTTGAAATAACCCACAAATTAAACAATTAGTCCATAATAAATAGCTCACTTGTAATACTAGTGGTGTGCTTGAGCACAAATGGCGAGCGAGTCTTAAACTACACTATTGTTAAATGATTGATTTTAACAACTAACACTCAAGCTACTAAAATACTAAAATAAAGTCGAGTTTTTAAATTACGTATGCAGTAAAGAGGATTCAATGTCATAGTAACCGCTCCCGCAACAGTTTGAATTGAAAAAGAAGCAACAAAATCAAATCACGTTATTTAAAATTTTCTTTGTGATATTCTTAATAGTAGTTGTAACGCACAATACTTTCACACAACTGAACATACCTACGCAAGACTTACCTTGGTGGTTCGTCTAGTGGACAATGAATTTTTAAGTAAATACTGTTGAGTAGGGCTTATAACTGTGACAAATAGGGTATTAACTTACCACCGCCACTAACTGAAATAGAAATGGAGCTCCCATAAGTTTTTGAGTTTTAACAGCACCCGCAAAATAATTCAAAGCGGTAAACAATTCAATTTCTAAGGTGATACGGGTAATGGACGCTAAACCGGAGGATTCTGTTTAGTGAAGTTTGGGACGGGGTCGAACGCGGAGCGAACACAAAAATATGGAGGGTCAAAGTACAAAATGACATACGTACGTCCACATATACAAACATCCCCGTTTTTTTCATTTTTACCCCTGTATCTCGCTCGCTATGCTCGCTCACCAATAAATAAACAAACATCCCCGATTTTCGATTGTGTTACCCCTGTAAGTGTCTCGCTCGCTACGCTCGCTCGCCAATAAACTAGTGATGTGCTTGAGCACAAATGGCGAGCGAGCCTAAAGACTATACTATTTTTATATGAATGATTTTGACTTCTAACACTGAAGCTACTGAAAATAAGGTCCAGTTTTTTAATTTCGTATACACGGTAAAGGGATTTCAGTGTCATAGTAACAACTCTCTGCAACTGCTTTGACTTGAAGGAAAAAAAACAACAACAAAACAATACACGCTATTTAAAAGTTTCTTTGTGATATTCTTTAGCTAAGTAGTTGTTGTAACACACAATGCTTTGACACAACTGGACATGCACCTACACAGACTTACCTTCGCGGTAGTCTAGTGTGGACAATGTATTTTCAAGTAAATACTGTTGCGCACGGCTTATAACCATGACAAAGAGCGCATTGACTTACCACCGCCACTAATTCAAATAGAAATGGAAGTCCCTTAAGTTTTCAAGTTTAAACTGCACCCGCAAAAGAATTCAAAACGGTAAACAATTCAATTTCTAGGGTTATACGGGTACTGATCGCTAAACCAGAGGATTCTGTTTAGTGCAATTTGGGATGGGGTCGACCACATAACTAACACAAAAACGTGAGGGTCAAAGTACAAAATGACATACGTACGTCCAAACATATATACAAATAAACTAGTGGTGTGCTTGAGCACAAATGGCGAGCGAGCCTGATAGTTAGGTAACATA
>WLWI01001657.1_pt1 | contig 19259 bp, 14 predicted proteins | sample 6701501 | NCBI WGS metagenome assembly WLWI01 (sample SAMN12718690, study PRJNA515312) | sponge metagenome | isolation source: marine sponge | host: Mycale hentscheli | place: New Zealand: South Island, Marlborough, Capsize Point | collected 2014-11-01
TCGCTCCCTGGCAACAACAGCGCAACCAGCAACAAAAGACGGTCCAATGGCGATTTACCGCCGAAAAGGCCCGGCAAAAGATGAAATCACTCTATCCTGCAAATTCATAATGTCAGAGTACTAGTTGCTTTAGCCTTTCCAAGGAGAATTCAAGCCCGAGACTAAATAGGAGCAGCGTGACGCCTAATTCGGCGATGGCCTCGATTTCGCGCTGGGACTGCATAGCATGAAGGCTTCCAGAGCCGCCAAGAAGCATACCGGCCACCAGATAGCCTACGAGGGGACTCTGTTTAAACCACGAGAAAACGCCCCCAAGCAAGAGGCACACCGCCAAGAGAATCACAATATCGCCGAGTATAATCCAAGGGTCCATGATTTATACTGGAGGCTAGATTTCTGCCAATGTAACCGGCGAAACGTACCCACCGGGCTTGGTCACTAACAACGCGCACTCGACCTGCTCCAGCAGCCGCTCTGCTGTATTCCCCATCACCATGCCAGGAATCCCCGTTCGGGCGATAGACCCCATTACAACCAGGTCAATGTTATGTCGTGTCACTAAATCTGGAATCAAAAACGCCGGACCACCGTTCAGCAAGTGCACGTCCTTCGCCGAAACGTCCATGCGGTATCGATAGCGACTAGGATATTTTTAAAGAGTTTCATTGACTCTCCCACTAAGAAGGTTGGATCATCAATCCGTATTAGGGTGCTTATTAGTCCATTTCGGACGAATTCGTAAAGTCCCCTATAACCTACGGTAACCATCTCGCGATGCGGCTATAACAATCAAATACAGGCCACCTCAGCCGCATCGCCATTCACTACCTGCCAGTCCTTTATCTGCGCTGTCATGGCCTCGATCCGGCCTCGGCATTCGTCCCGCGCCCACAAATTCTCCAATTCGTGCGGGTCCTCCTGTAAATTGTACAATTCGCCCATTCCCCGGTCGTAGAGATTTAACTTCCAGTCCACCGATATCAGCGTCCGGCAGGGCCGTCCCATGCTGCGGTTGACCTCGGCCTCGCCCAGGGACGGGTTTATCTGACCGTCGGACCCGTTCCACTGGATAATCACGTCGTTATCGGCCAAGTTGTCGCGGCCTTCTAAGACGCCAACCCGACTGCGACCGGGCAAATTTCCGGGCACCGACTGACCCGTTAAATCGAGCAACGTAGGCAGCAAATCTATATGACTGAAAGCCCCTTCAATGCGCCGCTGGCCGCCCCCCAACCGAGGGTCGCGCAAAAGCAGCGGCACCCGCACCGACTCTTCGTGCATCAGCGTCTTGCCCAACAACCCATGGTCGCCCATCATTTCGCCGTGGTCGCTGGTAAAAACAACAATCGTATTATCGGCCTGGCCGCTTTCTTCCAAAGCCCGCAAAATGCGCCCCACCGAACGGTCGACCAGGGTAATATTGCCCCAGTAGCGCGCCATCAATGCCCGCCAACCCGCCTCGTCGCGCAAGTCGAGCCCGTATTCTTCCGATTGGCTGTAATAGGCCGACATCAGCCGCACCATAAGCGGGGTGTCGGCCCCGGGCGGACAGCGAAACGCCGGGCCGGTGGGCAACGTGGCCGGATCGTACAAGTTGTCGAGGGGCCCCGTATGCGGGGGATGCGGTTCCAGATAGCTGACGCACAACACAAAGGGCTGCTCGCCGCGCTGCCCAATATACTGCGCCGCCCGCTCGCCTAAGTAGGCCGCCTTGGTGTGGGCTTCGGGCATGCAGGCCTCGACGTGGCGCGAAAAAATTGCCTGCCCCTGATTTTGCGCATCGGGCTGATAGCCTTGTTGCAGCAAAAAATGGTGATATGGACTCAAGGTCTCCAAGTGCTCGGGCCGCGCATACGAATGCCGGTACGAATCCTCCGTGCCGACCCATTCGGCAAAACCGTGCTGCGGAAAAATCTCGTCGCCCAGATGCCATTTACCCATAAAGGCGGTATCGTGCGTCGGGGCCAGATAATCGGCTATGGTGGGGATATCGGCGGCCAACGGCACATTGCAGGCCGGCACGCCGGCGGCGTGGGGCCACAGCCCCGTCATCATTGTCGCCCGAGCCGGGCTGCACACCGGTTGGCTGACATAAGCCCGCTCAAAGACACAGCTTTCGGCGGCCAGCCCATTAAGGGCGGGGGCCTCTATTTGCTGGTTGCCGTAACAGGCAAGGGTGTCAGCCCGTTGTTGGTCGGTGAAAATATAGAGCAGATTGGGACGTTTCAAGTCTCTTCCTCCAGGTTCAACACAAGTTGTTGGATATGGTCGTAGCCGGCCGGCGCCTGCACTGGCTGGCACAAAGCCTCAATTTCGCCGCCGCTGCCCTGGCAGCTAAAACGGTAATGTCCCGGCCTCTCAAGCACAAACCAGCTATAACCGCCGGCATCGGCGCGCACCCCCCAGGGGCGCATTGACCGATCCTCCAGGGCTTCGACAAAGACCAGCGCGCCGGCCAGCGGCTGCCCGCCACGCACCGCTTGCACCATGACTTCGGGCGCCCGCTGCCCAGCCAGGGGCCCGACATCGCACCCGGTCCAACGGCGGAACAAAGCCCGCGACCAGTGGTGGGTGGCAGTGGGGCGGGCCACCGGCTGGTCGGGGTCGCACCAGTTCAAATACAACTCGGTCTTACCCCACCCCGCCTGGGTGCCCAGAGCCGCCGGATCAATACGGGCATCGCGCCCCGACTGGGCCGGCCAATGTATCTGCACTTGCAACGGTTGGCTTAAATTATTGGGCACTTGCGCTTTGAAGCCCCGGTAGTCCATATCGGCCAGGTGAAAAGTCTGCAAGCCGTGAATATTGCGTTGCGGCAGTCGCACCAGGAAATCCCACCAGCCCGCCTGCAGCGGCGGCTCCTGGTCGGCTTCCCAAAACGCGCCGTCGAAAATACCGGCCTCGCCCACCCGCACTGGCTTGACGGGGAATCGAGCGGGGTCCCGCACCTTTTCTATGCTGGCCTCGATATGCTCCAGGCCGCTGAACAAACGATAGCAATCGATTAATTCCACCAGCTTGGCGTTGGCCTCGCCCGGATCAAAAGTCACTTCGGCAATGCGGGTGGGATCTAATTCCTTGACTTTGCGCAGCAAGGGCACGCAAAAGGCCGGAGAGCGGGCATCGGTAATATCCCAAAAGAGAATGCTGGGATGATTGCGACTGCGGCGGATCCACTGGTCGGCCACTTCCAGATGGTTAGCCATTACCAACTCGAATTCAGCGGCATCCATATCCGCCGGGGGCACCTGCCCGGTGCCGACGCAAAAATTGGCCCCCACTACAAATACCCCCATCTCGTCGGCCACTTCATAAAAGACCGGCGGCGGGTCGTAGCGGTGGTGTTCGACAATGCTGATATTGGCGGCGGCCAACTCGGCGAATTTGCGCGTCAGCCACTGGCGCTCGTACACGTAGGGCACGGTATGGTCGCCCCAGGGCATGAGCTTTTCACCGTTGAGCAGCAGCTGGTCGCCCTCGGCCCAGATCTCGCGAAAACCAAAACGCGTCTCGCTGCGGTGCCGGCAACCTTCCGCCCCTCGCAATTCACCTTCCAAGTGATACAGCACCGGTTCGCCGTAGGGCGGCCGTCCCCAAAGTACGGGATTTTCCCAGTCGGCTTGCAGCTGCACGGTTTGCCGTTGCCCCGGTTCCACGGCAACCGCGACGGCGGGCAATTCCAATTCGACAGCACCACCCAGCCGCACTCGCCACTTCGCCGTCCCTGAAAACGCCCGGCCACCGTCGTTGACAACAGCCGCCTCCACAGCAATGATCCGCTGCCGCACCGAAGTGACCAAATAGATATCCGTAAGCCGCACCGCCGGCTCTAATTCGACCCAGATATCGTCCTCCATGCCAATGGTCGGTGCACTGGTAAACCAGAAGCGAGTATCGAGGGCTTTTTCAGCGTCCTCACTGAGCGCCTTGGTATGGGGATGGACGTAGGGCCCTGTGCAATTATGAGTAAATACCATCAGCTCGTAAGTACCGCCGGCCACCACCGCCGCACTTAAATCAAGGCGCCAGGCCCGCCGCATGCCATAGTTATCTCCTAATGCCTGCCCATCGAGATAGGCGCGGCCGTAATGGCGCACCCGGCCCAAATCCAGTATTAGGCGTCCACCCGCCCAATCCCAATCTCCAGGCACCTCAAGCTGGGTCCGGTACCAACCAGCCACCGGCGGTTCATCCTCAAATTCGCGCGAGCGGTGCGGCACTCGCAACCGTTGCCAGCCGTCCGTTGGCCGGTCCCCGTCGCCTCCTTCGACAAATTCCCATTCGCCGTTGAGCAACAGACGCGGGGCACTGGCGATTTTATCGTCCATTTATTTTCAACTCTCTTTTATTGATTTAATTTGGACGCCCTCTGGGCTCAGGACACAGTTTTCATTCTATAAACTATCCTCAAAGTCGCCTGTGAATTAGCCCTTTCCCTTCCATCCAGTAGCCGCCAAGGTCTTTGGGGTGGTGGCCGGCGGCGTTCAGTGGGGGAGCGGCGGCGGGGCAGCTGAAGGCCGGGCAGGCGGCGCAGCCGGGTGGGGCTGGGAAGGCCGCAAGCGGGCCTCACTGAACGCCAGAGGCCGCCGCCCCAAAGACCGCCCGAGCAACTAACCCGCCCTCCTTCAAGGCGCGTACAAATTGCGCGAACGATACTGGAAAAAAATCATCCGCCTATTCTCCGCCCCCATCCACGGATAGGCCCCGTGCGCCTGGGCCGAAGCAAGAAACAGCAATACATCACCGGCCTTCATTTCTATATGCCGCACCAACCCCAGTTCATCGTCGCAATGCTTGATACAATCGGGCATGGGATAGTTAGTCTTGTGGCTGCCCGGGACGCAGACAAAACCACCGTCCCCAGGCCCCACATCGCGCAACTGCCAGGCGACATTGAGGTATTCGGCGTAAACGCGGCCGTTCTGCTGGCGATAATGATTGGTCACCCGGGCCGGATGGACCCCCGCGTGCAGGGTATGTCCGGACGAACCCCGGGCCGAGAGGAAGCCATTGCACATCATACATTCGAAGCCACTGCCCATAATCCAGTTGAGCCGCTGGATCAACGCCGGATGGGCGATCATGCGACGGAAAGGCTCGCCGTGGGGCTTGGGCAACGTCCATGGATCGCCCATGGACGAGCGCACAGTACCCTGGCCAGCCAAAGGCCCAGAATCCCCGGCGGCCGATCCACCGTGGCTAATGCGGTCGGGATTGGCATCGATAGCCTCGTTGGCCGCTGCCAACCACTTTTCGTCCATCAGCCCGCGCAAAATTAGATGGCCGCATAAATCCCAGCTATAGAATTCTTTATCATCGATGCCCGAATCGGGATCCTTCTTGTAAATGGAAGGATGGTATACCCCCGGCTCTTTTTCGAGCCAGGTCTTATCGCCGTCTGACTTGACTATGCGGGGCGGATAGGGGCGGTCGGGATTGTGCAACACCTGACGCTCGACCTCACTTAACTCGGCGGCCCAATCGGGCAATACATCGCCGGCCCCGGCGATCTCCGAATTGGGCCCGGGCCGCACGTCGGCACCACTATAACCAAATTCGAGCAGGCGTTGAACCCCCTGTCGGTGCCAAGGTCGCATACCGCGGGTGAGCGAATCGGCCAACAGCAGCAGATCGCCGGCGCCCAATTCAGGCTGCACCGCCAATCCCATATCATCGTTGCCCTGCAAAAGATCCTGCGGCGCATCCACGGTGCTATTATGACTGGCCGGCACCACCACCAAGCCGCCGGCACCTGCCCCGACATTAGCCAGCGCCCATACAGCCTGCACGCCCTGGCAAAAACGCTCGCCGTCGTAGTGGCGGTAAGCCCGGGCCCAATCGACCCGTGCACCGGCCCCCTGGATCAATTCCCCGGCCTGATCCCCCTCTCCCAGCAGACGCGGGCCCTGGTCGAGGCGGTAGTTTTGGCCGAGGATCTGTTCGAGATAGCAAGCCAGCAGCGCATGGTCACGCAATAGAGCCAAGGCTCCATCGGCGGCGGGATCGACGCCCTGGTCGAGGGCCTGATTGCAAGCTTGCACTTCATCGGCGCCCAGCACCCCCGGGACAATGAGATAACCCGCCACGTCGAATTGGTAATTCTGCTCGTTGGTCAGCAATCCTTTGGACATGAGCCATCTCCCCCAAGAAAACCATTCTGGTTTACTGCCCGTAATACACGAATGGCGCCCAGTAGAATGGCGCCCGATACGCATCGCCAAAATCGCCCCGGATAAAGGCCCGCTTCATCTGGGCCAGCCCCGCTGCGTAGTCCACTCCTTGCTCTTGCACCAGCTCGTACAACCCCGCCATCAATTGCGCCGTCGAGCGGTCGGCCACGGGCCACAGCGATACCGACAGGCCGTTGGCCCCTGCCAGCAGAAACGCCTGCGTCAACCCCACCACGCCCTCACCGCCGTAGATCTTGCCCAGTCCAGTCTCGCAGGCTGACAAATTGACGAAATCGGCCTGCAAGTCCAGCGCCGCAATCTCGCCCATGCGCACATAGCCGTCCTCGCCGTCGCGCTCCTCAGCCAATTGCGACAATACCAAGGCCGACAGATCCGGCAGTTCGGGCACGACCAGGCCGTGGGTGGCAAAGTGCAGTACCCGATAGCCAGCCAACGCACCGGTGGCCGATAATTCTTTGAGCCGGTTTTCTGTTACCTGATCGCCGGTGATCAGCTCGGTGCCGGGCACACTGCGGGCCAGGGCCTGCACCTCGTCGAGGGTACCGGGCAAATTGTCCCACTGCGCCTGCCCCAAAGCGGCATAGGCGTTGCCGAAGGAACGGGACTGGTCCAGGCTGGAGTACACGTCTTTCTCCAGAGACGCCATTTGGACCTCGTTGTCGATCATATCGGCGGTATAGGCAGTTTCATCGTATACCGCGCCGCCCAGGGCCAGCAGGGGCTTGCGATCGGCCGGATACTGACGCTGCCCAATCAAGTCCAGCACCCCCAGCGACTGGATGTAGCGGATATCGAAGCGTTCGACCAGGTAGCGGCCCTGGGGATCGACCAGCGTCTCGAAAGGCACGAAGCCGAGGATACCGTCGGGCACAATGAGCAACTGGGTCTTGCCGTCTAGCTGATCTTCTAACGGCGCGATAAGAAAGTCGTAGAGCAGCCGGTGGAGGGATGTCGCGGCTATCCGGTTGCTGTCCGGCGTCGCGGCGTGGGCCAATTGGCTGCGGTAGTACTGGACGATCTCGGCGAATTCGTCCTCCTCTGGAGCGGCCCCCATGGCGCTCAGATCGGGTTTCTTCTTCAGGCCCCGCTGGTTTTCGGCCAGTTGCCGCACCGGGGCGCGGTACTGGGCCAGAGCGGCAGCCACCAGATTCGAATCGGCCTCCTCCCGGCTGAAAAGACCTTCTCGGGTAAGAGCGAGCAACACTTTATCGGACCGGTCGACATTGGCGTAGACCAGAATGGCGGTCCCCTCGGCCAGACTGGCCTGCACATCCTCTACCAAGGGTACAGAGACGGCCTGATCGGCTCCGGCCAGTTGTTCGGCCAGCAATTTGGCGCGACTCAACTCGATAGCCTGCAGGGCAGCGGCCGCATCGCCCCGGCGCAGTTGGGTGGCGGTCAAATATTCGTAGGTCTGAATCTGAGACGCCAGATAATCCCGCCGCACCGCGCCGCTGGCTGTCTGGCGCAATTCCTCCTTAATAGCCACCCCTTCTTCAAAATGGGCCAGGGCTTCGGGGTAGCGCTCGGCATATAGGTGCAGGCTGCCGATATTGTGGAGCTGGTCGGTAATCTCTGCCTCTCGGCCCATTTTGCGGTTGAGGGCCAGCGCTTCTTCGAAATGCGCCAGCGCTTCTGTATAGCGCTCCAGATTATTATAAGCCAGGCCTATATTATTGGTTAAAGTGGCGATACTGGCTTCCTGGCCCAACTGGCGGCTGATGGCTAACCCTTCCCGCAAGTGTACCAGGGCATCCTCGTGCTGGCCCAAGCGGTCGTAGACCAGGCCAATATTGTTGAGCCGCGTGGCGGTATTGCCTTTGCGGCCCAATTGGCGGTCGATAGCCAGGGCTTCCCGGTAGTGGACCAGAGCTTCTTCATACCGCCCCCACTTCTCGTAGACCGAGCCGGTATTGTTGAGTAGCGTGGCAACATCGCCCTGGCGGTCCAGTTGACGACAGAGGTCCAGCGCTTCCCGGTAGTGCTCTAGCGCTTTTTTGTAGCTGCCCCAATCGGCGTAGACACGGCCGATATTGTTGAGCTGGGCAATGATTGACCCCTTGCGCCCCAGCGTGCGGTTGATCTCCAGAGCCTCTTCGTAATGGACCAAAGCCTCCTGGTAGCGGCCTTGCTTTACGTAGACCGTGCCGAGATTATTGAGCTGGGTGGCAATGCCGCTGTCGCTGCCCAATTCGCGGTTGAGCCTGAGAGCTTCCCCATAGCGGTATAGCGCATCCTCATAGCGGCCCCAGGCGGCATAAACACTGCCCAGATTGGCTAAATTACTCGCCATCAGGTCTTGTTTCGCATTTTTGCCGTTGATCTCCAGCGCTTCCCTAAAATGCGCCACGGCCTCCTCGTAGCGCCCCTGCAATTTATAGATCCGGCCGATATTGTTGAGCTGCAGGGCGGCGGCGGCCTCTCGCCCTCTCTGCCGGTTGATCTCCTGGGCTTCCAGCAAAGAGACCAGGGCTTCTTCATAGCGGTCCTGGTCCATGTGGATCAGGCCGATGCTGTTGAGCTGGCTGGCGATTTGACTCTTGCGATCGAGCTTGCGGTTGAGAGTTAGAGCCTCTTGGTAGTGTGCCAACGCCTCCTGGTAGCGGCTCAGGTAATAATAGGCCGTGGCCATATTGTTGAGATGGTTAGCGCTCTCCCTCTCATTGCCTAAATCGCGAAAAACAGCCAGCGCTTCTCGGCAATGGGGTAAGGCCTTCTCGTACTGACCGGCGCTGATAAAGGACAAGCCCGCCCAACCCAATTGCCCCCCCAATTTGTCCAGCCGCGGTTGGGGGCTGGCCTTTTCGGCCGCTGCCGCCTGGACATAGCCCTGGGCGGCCTGGAGATACTGACCTTCTCGATACAACTCCCGGGCTTCCTTGCGGTATTTTTCAGCCACTTCCGCACTTTGGGCCTGGATGGGGGTGCCGGCGGCGAAAAACCATAGACACCCCAAATAAATAGCGAGCCAAAAAGACATGCGAAATTTCCTCCCAATTTCAGCCAATCTTTGCTACCATTGCAAAAAAGCTCCTCAGGAAGCCTGGTGCGCTTCGATTAAAGTGACCATATCGGCGCGACCAAAATGGCGCGCCCACCCCAAGGGCGGGCCGCCGAAGACCGCGTCTTTGATGTCGAGATCGGCACCGGCTTGCAGCAGCACTCGGGCCAATTCGGTATCGCCGCGTTCGGCCGCCGTGTGCAGCGGCGTCATTTGGCGCTCGCCACTCTGCCGATCGACCAGCCCCGGATTGGCCGCCAATAGCGCCGGGATCCGCTGCCGCCAGCCTAAATCCCAGGCCGACAATACATCTAACTCCGCGCCCTGGTCCACCAACCATTGAGCCGTAGCCTGATTGCCCAAACCCACAGCCAAACTCAGGGGGGTCATGCCGTTGGCCAAAGGTGTTTCTATGCACTCTGCTCCAAGTTTTTTGCGCCAGCCGTCCAAATCGTCGACGGCCCCCTTGCCCAGAGCGGCGATATAAGCCGTTTCCGCCGCTGTAGGTGGCGGGGCCGCCAGGGCCGCCTCCAGCATCCACCAAGTGCGCCCAAAGCCCAATCGTTCAAAACCAATCTGCCGGTACATGGACTCGCCGGTACCATTGAGCATGGCATAGCGGGCGCCCATGGCCTGGGCTTGCTGGCAGGCCGCCGCCACCACCGCCTTGCCAATACCCTGCCCGCGCACCCCGGGCACCACACCGACATCGTAGACACCGGCGATGCCCACCGGCCCGAGCGACAGGAAAATAGTCGTATGGCCGACGACCTGCCCGTCCAGACGGGCGGCAAAATGCCAGACCTTCTGTGGCCGCTGGCCGGTAAGAGCCTGCCGGATCGCCTCGGATGCGGCGTCCTCGTAGTAGGGCAAATCCTCTGCGGCCCAATCCGTGGCTCCCTGCACTTCCTCTATCTGCAAACCCGGCGGCCGGCCGTGATCGGTCCGCATCTGGTGCAGGTTCAGCCACATCCAACGGGGCCGCCAGCCCAATTGAAACCCCCGCCCCAAAAGATGCAGCCCCAAATCGGCCGGTTGCGGCGGGTCCAGCGACCAGCAACCGATATTTTTGGCGCCGCGCTGACGGTAAAAAGACATTATGGTATCGAGCCGTTGGTCGGCATCCCCGGCCTTGAGACGGGGAAAGAGAATCTCCCCTTTGCCGGTCTGCGGGTTCAGGGTCCAGCGCACGTCTTGGTCCCCCTCGACCTCTCCACCGGCCGCTCGGGCCCTTGTCGTCATCCACACGAAGTGATTAAAGGCGACCGCTTGACTCAACGTTTCCGGCGTGGCCTCTTGCAAGAAAGTCAACGAGGTCATGCTTCCTCCGTGGGTTGACTGTCCCAACCGCCCAACTCATTGCCGCCGTGCCGCAACCACCGGTCCATCCAGCTGAGGGCGGCGCTATTCGACAAGTCGGGCATGGCGTGACCATCGCCAAAAACAAGGAAGCTATGGGCCGACTCGGCGTCGAGCATGCGGTAGAGGTGATGCACTTTGAGATGCAGCTGCACCCGCTGGTCCTGACCGCTAAAATCGCCGTCGTTGAGGGCGAAGCGCTCCAACAAGGGCCGCGGCGCAATCAGCGCCATCATCTCGTGGAAATCGCATTGTACCTGGCGGCCGGCCAGGAAATCGGCGCGCAATTGGGGGAAATAGATATACCAAAAATCGCGCGACCACTGCAGCGGGTTGGAATTTTCGCGGAAGGTCCCCCCCGAGCAACTGGGCACGCAGCAGCGGATGCGCGGATCGTAGGCGGCCAGCCAGATGCTGCCGTGCCCCCCCAGCGAATGACCAGTGACCCCAAGGTGGTCGGCATCGACATCGGCCCGTCCCGCCAAAACCGTACAGGCCACATGGCTGTCGTGGATATACTTGCCCACTGCCGACCATTCGGGGTGTTTGCGGTAAAAAGCCGCCGTCTCGTACGGCCCTTCAGCCGGTTGCCGTCGGGCCGAGCAAAAATGCTCCGGCGAAATGGTCACATAGCCCTGCCGCACCAACTGGCGGGCAAAATCCTTGCCTTCCACCCCGCCCTTATCGGCGTGCGGGTCGTCCTTTTCGGGCAACAGCCCCAGGGTCTGCCGGCCCCCCCAATTGGTAGTCCCGTGCAAACAAACTACCCCGGGCCAACCGCCTTCTGGTACCGGCCCCGAGGGAATCCCGATATAGGAATGGGCCCGCTCGTCGCTCTCTACCTGGTAGCTTATATACTGGATGGTAAAACCGCCGCCATCCCATTGCCGCTCAACTTCCAGAGCCAGATCGGTCGGTACATCAACAGCGGCATCGCGGCGAATAAGCTGGGCAAAACGCGCCTCTATAGCCCGGCGCTTGTCGGCCCAGTCCTGGGGCCCGTCAAGCCCCTCCAGCAAATCGTCCCAACTGGTCGCCAGGGCCGTTGGCGCCCACGACGGATGTCCTTCATCGGCCATATCCCCTCCTCATGGTCAGCCTGTTTTGCCCGTAACGATACGGCGTCCCCCCGACCCGATCAAGGCTTGCCCTACGGTCTCCTTGTCGATATACTACCGCCTCAAGCACCGCATTGGGAAGACAACCACATGCCGCCTCAAGCCCCAGAGGATCACTCCTCCGTCCCCTGATCCCAATAGAGCCTTTGGTGCAATTGAGCTTTACGCCGGCAACAGAAACGCCCCTTTTCCAGGCCTGAGTCACCCGGGAGACCGCAATGAAAATCACCGATATCGAAATTATCCCCCTGCACCTGCCCTACCAGGAGCGCATCCGCAAGCAATTGCACCATTTCGCTATGAACGAAGAAGTAACTCTGTACAAATTCCACACCGACAGCGGCCTGGTCGGTCTGGGCGAAAACCCCGGCCCACCCTTCGCCCAAGAGCTACTCAACCCCTATTTGGGCACCGACCCCTTTGACCACGTCATGAGCACCGGCCTATTCAACCTGGATATGGCCTGCTACGATCTCATGGGCAAGCACTTAAGCTTACCGGCCTGGAAATTAATGGGGCAACAGAGCCGCCAGTGGGTCAATATGGGCTGGTGGATGCCCTGTATGTCGCCCGAAGATTCCGCCGCCGAAGTAGCCCACGCTGCAGCGGCGGGGTACCGCGGTCTCAAATGCAAGGCCCGCGCCTTTTACGATGTCGTCGAGCAGGCCCAGGCCATGCAGCAGGCCGCCCCGCCCGATTTTCGTGTTGAATTCGACTTTAATGGCTCGCTGGTCAACGCCGAAACGGCCCTGCCCATTCTGCGCCGCTTGGAGGAAATCCCCGTGGTCAAGGGCGTCGAAGAGCCTATTTTCGCCTACGATGTCGAGGGTTGGCGGCGGTTGCACCAGGAAATCCGCATCCCCTTTTACCTGCACGGAGTGGGCACTGTCCTGGACGGGGCCAACCGGCAGCCGTCGGGCCCCTGGTTGGGCCTGCGCGCCGGCGATTTCGACGGGGCTCTGTGCAGCCACGAGAATATCCGCGGCGCCCTGGCCGCCGGCTGGGCCTTCAAAGCGGCCAATACGCCGATCCTGTTGCAATATGTCGGCACCGGCATCACCACCGCCTTTGCCTGCCAGTTGGGCGCGGTAATGCCCACTGCAACGCTGCCCGGGGTGACGGGCAGCCACAATTACCAAGACGATCTCATCGCTGAGCCGCTGACCGTCCAGCGCGGTTTTATGAAAGTGCCCACAGACCCTGGCCTGGGCGTAGAGCTGGACGAGGACGCCGTGGCCCGCTACCAAAACGAGCCGGCGCCCCAGTGGCCGCGCTATTTTTCCGTGGTCACCTTGCCCGGTGGCCTGCAGCACTACTACCGCAATTTGCAACAAGCCGAGGCGCTGATGAAACAGGGCGTCGACGAGCCCTACGCCGCCGGCATACGATTGACTGAACGCGAGGACGACGGCAGCGCCGAATTCGACCGCATTTGGAAGCAGCTGCAGACCCAAGATTGGCCCATTTGGGAATGATGGGCGGAGCTATATATTTGCAAGAACTGCAGGCCCTTACCTTGCCGCCGGGACCCATTCTGGCACCAAGGCCCACATCGACGACATAATCATATAGACTACATCCAAGGCGAGTTGACACACACCCACCAACCAGGAGCCCCTATGAGCAATCCATCCATTCCCTGCCCTGCCGTATCCGGCGCCGCCGACCTCGGCGCCCAGCACCCCGAAAAATACCGCGCCTGCCCCGCCCTGTCCCTGCGCCAGTTCTGGCAAGGCCCCGACGCCCTGCCTCAGGAAGCCGCCCAGGCCTTTGTCGGCGCCGCTGCCGAGGGCCTCTCCTTCTACGTCCATTTACAGGACAGCGATATCTTCTCCACCGCCACCGCCGACAACCAAAAAATGTGGACCCTGGGCGACGTCGCCGAATTTTTCGTCAAGCCCGGCACCCAACGCAGCGATTATTGGGAGATCCACGTCACCCCCAACGATTTCATCATGGATATCCTCATCCCCGACCGGCAGCAATTTATGGGCGGCGCCGTCACCTGGGACGACGTTATCGCCCCCAGCAGCCATACCACCAAGCGCGTACAAGTAGACCAAGGTCGCTGGAGCGTGGAAGCCTGCATCCCCTGGGCTGCCTTTGACCTGCAAGACGCCCCCTCGGCCGGCACCACCTGGCAATTTGCCGTCTGCCGCTACAATTGCAATAACGGCCTCGACAACCCCGAACTCTCCTCCACTGCCCACTTCGCCGAAGCCGGTTTCCACCGCTACGAAGAATTCACCGACCTGGTCTTTTAAAGGATCTGCCATGGCACAATACCGCGCCGCCGTCATTGGCCTGGGCTGGATGGGCATGCTCTACGATCTGGCCCAGCGCATGGGCGAATGGCACGTCGACGATATCGACCGCCCTACCCCGCGCCTGGATATACAGCGCCGCTTCCACCACCACAACCATCCCGGCGAGGAAGGCCTGCCGACCTCCTACGCCGAAGCCCTCAACGACCGGCCCGATATCGACCTTATCGCCGCGGCCGATCGCGATAAAAAACGCCTGGCCGCCTTTTCCCAACGCTACGGCATCGACACCCTGTACGAGAGCGCCGAGGAAATGCTGCGGATAGAAAAACCCGATATTGTTGCCGTGGCCACTAATACCAAACACCGGGCCGACCTCACTTGCCTGGCCGTCGAATGCGGCGCCAAAGGCATCTTCACCGAAAAACCCATAGCCCACACCCTAGAGGAAGTAGACCGCATGGTGCAAACCTGCGCCGCCGCCGGTGTCCCCTTGAGCTGCGGCGCCATTACCACCACGCATCCTTCCTTTGCCCGCGCCCGGGAATTGCTACAAAGCGGCGCCATTGGCCCGTTACAATCTATCGAAGCCAGCGGACCCGGCGCCCAGCACCAGAATTGGTCCTATTTCCTCAACAGCCCACCGGCCTGGGTGGTGGGCACCGGCGACCACCCGAGACGCGAATCGGGCAGCGACGAATTCACTGGCCAAGGCCTGCTCGTCACCCAAAGCGGTTTGGTGGTGCACTTTCGCGCCGGGGCGCCCGGGGTGCGCTTGTGCGGCAGTGGGGGCGAGATGACCTTTGATTACCACAAGGCCTGGCAATGGTGGCAGAAAATCGACAGCTACGGCGTTAGCCAGGCGGTGGAAATGCCCTGGCCCAAGCCGCAATTCGTGCCGCCCTACGGCGGCGTCTACTCACTCAACGACGTGATGGACTGCCTGGCCGGTGAATTGGACGAACCGAAAAATTCGGGCCGCCGGGTGGGCGTCGCGTTGGAAGTAGAAATCGCCCTCAAGCAGTCTTCAGCCCAGGGCGGTGCCCGCGTCGACTTGCCCTTGGCCGACCGCTCGCTGGGGCTCAACTACGACTGGTTTCGCTAGAGGAGACACTATGCGCATCGCCACCGGATCCATTACCCACGAATCGAGCACCTTCACCACCGTTGCCACTACCCGCGACAGCTTTCGCAGCCAGCGCTTTGGCTATTTACAGGGCGCCCAAGTACTGGAGCGCTTTGAAGGCACCAATTCCGCCGTCGGTGGCTTTCTCGCCGGCTGCCGCGAAAACGGCCACGAATTGCTCCCCACCATCTACGCCGGGGCCACCCCCAGCGCCCCAGCTCCGCGCGCCGTCTTCGACGAGATCCTCGACGACCTGCTAGCACACCTGGAAAGGTTGGGTCCTGTCGACGGCGTCCTCCTGGACCTTCACGGCGCTATGGTCGCCGAAGGCGTCGACGACGGTGAGGGCCATATCCTGTCCGCCGTGCGCCAATTGGTGGGCCCCCATGTACCCATCATCGCCCAATTCGATATCCACTCCAACGTCTCGCCGACCATGGTCGAAATGGCCGACGTTATGCTCGGCCACCGCACCTACCCCGAAATAGACCAGGAACAACGGGGCCGCCAATGCGCCGATATTATGCACCGGGTCTTGACCCAGGGCCTCAAACCCACCCTGGCGCTGCATCAATTGCCGCTAATGTGGGGTATGAACCAGATCACCGCCCACCCGCCCATGCGCCCAGCCATTGATTATTTGCTTGAAATTGAATCGCGCCCGGGCATTATTTGCGCCTCCATCGCCACCTGCTTCCCCATTGCCGATATCCCCGACATGGGCGCCTCGGTCTATATTGCCGCCGACGACGATATGGCCCTGGCTCAATCCTGCGCCGACGAATTGGCCGCCTGGATCTGGGAGCGGCGGGCCGATTGGCAGATCTCCATGCCTGCCACCAGAGAAGCTCTGCCAACAGCCGAACAATACCCGCTGGTCTTAGCCGACCGCGACGACAATACCGGCGGCGGCGCCCCCGGCGACAGCACCGGCATGCTGCGGACCTTTATCGACGAGGACTTACAAGACGCCTGTATTCTGTATATCGTCGATCCAGAAGCCGTGGCCCAGTGCCAACAGGCCGGCGTCGGCGCCTGTATCCAATTGCAAGTCGGCGCCAAATCAACGCCCCTACAGGGCCAACCAGTCCCTATGGACGCCGAGGTGATATCCCTCAGCGACGGCCATTTCAACTACGAAGGCCCGCGCTACCGCGGCTTGAGCGGCACCATGGGCCCTTCGGCCTATATTCGCCAGGGCGGTGTCCACGTCCTCCTGGTGACCCGACGCGAGCAGCCCTTTGGCCTGGCATTCTCACTCACCATGGGCCTGGATCCGCGCCAGATGCGCTATGTCGGGGTTAAATCGGCGGCCCATTTCCGCGCCGGTTTCGAGCCCTGGGCCGGACAGATTATCGTCGTCTCGGAGCCCTGCGTGCACAACGCCGAGATTCTCACCTTCAAAAATCTAGGGCGCAAAATCTACCCCTTGGACGATATATAGAGGACCTGCCATGCCCCCCTATCTCATCTTTGACGGCGACTACCCCATGGCCTACGGCGCCCTCGACCTCAACCGCGATTTGACTTTGCCCATCGAGCAAATCCGCGCCGCACCGCCCGATATTAAAGCCAATACCTCCTGGCCCGACGGCGAAACCATGGCCTCGCTGCCCGAGATGCGTCGGGGCCGCATTGCCACGGCCCTGGTCAAAGCCGTGGGGCGCATTCAGCGCAGCCCCATCATTTGGGGCTATAGAAGCGGCGAAAACGCCTATGCCGCGGCCCAGGCGCATATGGCCTACTACCACATCCTCGAACAGCGCGGCCAAGCCCTGATCATCCGCACCGCCGCCCAATTGCAAGCCCATACCGCCGCCTGGGAACAAGACTCCAGCGACGATTTACCGGTCGGCTTTATTCTGGGGTTGGAAGGAGCCGATCCCGTGCTCTGGCCCGAGCAATTGGACCAGTGGTGGGATCAGGGGCTGCGCGTTATCAGTCTATCGCACTACGGCACCAGCAGCTATTGCCATGGCACGGGTACAGGGACTGAAAAGGGCCTCTTAGCCCCTGCCAAAGACCTGCTCAAGGCCATGGACAAGCGCGGCCTTATCCTCGATCTGACCCACGCCTCCGACGCCTCGGTGCGCCAGGCCCTGGATCTATTCGCCGGCCCCATTATCGCCACCCACCAGAACTGCCGCGCCCTGGTCCCGGGCGAGCGCCAATTTCCCGATGAGCAATTGCAGGCCATTATCGACCGCGACGGCGTCATTGGCGTATCGATGGACGCCTGGATGCTGTACAAACCCGGTGTCGACTGGGCCAATATCCCGCCGCGCCGCAAGGTCTACCAGCGCCACGAGGTCACCTTAGAGGACTTAGCCGACCATATAGACCATATCTGCCAGTTGGCCGGCAACGCCCGCCACGCCGGCCTTGGCGGCGATACCGACGGCCAAGGAGGCCGCGAGGGGGCTCCCTGGGAAATAGATACGGTAGCCGACTACCAGAAAGTGGCTGGGGTATTGGAAAAACGGGGCTATGGAGAAGGGGATATCGCCGCCATTATGTACGGCAATTGGCAGCGCTTTTTCGCGGCGGCTCTGCCGGCGGGCTGAGAAGGGCCCGCTGCAAGAAGTCGAGTGACGACTTAGAGATAGTGCCCAAGGGCATCCGCCAGTTCCTCATCAGCGGCGGCAAGACCCGCTGAGCTATAGATTGATCGGTTCGGCCCGTCCCAGAACGGGCCAACTTTTTGCTTGATCGCCGGCAATTGCGCGGCATACCTTCTGGGTACATGTCTACGGGTATCTTTTCGTCAAGAGGTTGGTTCCCATGCTACGCCGCCCAGACCGAATCGGGGTGTTCTCTGTCGGATTCATGCTCTTCCTCCTCACGCTGCCCCACGCCATTCAAGCCCATAACGGCGCTGTGGCGTTGGCTGTCCCGGTGGAGGGGATTACCATTGACGGAGATCTGTCCGATTGGCCGCCCAAAATGACGGCGTATCCGATTGCCCGTCGGCAAGCCGGTGCCCCCTTGAAAGGGGCGGCGGATTTTCAAGGCGCCTTCCGCATTGGCTACCATACCGAGGAAAATGCCCTGTATATAGCCGTTGAAGTGGTGGACGACTCGGTGGTCCGCCAAGCTCGGGGGGAAGAAAGTTGGAATACCCAGGACGGCTGTGAGATTTATCTAGACTTAAGCCGCGAGGATGAATTCCCCCCTCCTATACAGTATTACATTAGAGGGTCCACTCTGGGCCTGTATCCGTCCAACAGTGGAAATCTCAAAGGGGTGGCCGCCCAGGTCAGCTGGCAGGAAAATGGCTACAGCTGCGAGTGGCGGATTGATCTAGACCGGCAAAACAATGGACGGTCGAAACTCCATCCCCAAATGGTCATAGGGTTCGATGTGAGCTTGTGGGATAAAGACGCGGATGGATCCGCCTCCTGGATCGCCTGGGGAAAAGGGGCAGAAAAGTATCTCTACGCCCCTGACCTGGGGGATGTGGTTTTGGTAGACCGGGTGCCGAATCTGGAACAGAACCTTAGTCTCCTCCCTTTGCTAGTGGAACACAGTAGGAGGGGCAGGGAATCGGGGCCGTGGAATGGCGGTGCAGACCCTCGCGAACTGGAAAGACGGATTCAAACGGCTTTCACCGTACTCCCTGTTGCATTTGGTTTATTGCACCTATTCCTGTTCCTTTTTTTTCGTCCCGCCCGAGAGAATCTATTCTTCGCGGGGTTTCTAATTTTCACATCCCTTACAACCTTCCTCGATTATCAAAACGCCCTGGCGGCGGACGCAGATTCGGCCGACTTGTATTTGGCCCTGCACCGGGCCTTTAGTCCTTTTGCCCTCATTTTTCTATTGCGCTTTGTCTACGCCATTTTTGCGGAGAAGCCGCCCATACAATTCTGGCTGTTGAGCCTAGGCGCCCTGGCCACCGCCGCCGCAGCGGTCTATCACGACGATAATTACCTGTATTTCAGCATCCTGATCCTGATCTTCAGTATCGAAATCTGGCGCGAAACGACCCAGGCCCTCCGGCGGCAAAAGGCTGGCGCGAGAATCATCGCTGTCGGCTTGTCACTGCAATTACTGTTTGCCGCCTATGACTGGTTGTTAGGCGTTTCCAATAAAAAAGTCGTTCCATAGGGGCGGTTGGGTTATCTTGGGTTCCCCCAACCAGGAGAATCGCCCATGGGACTGAGTGAAGCCGAGAAAGTTACCTATATCGAAACGGCACAG
>WLWI01001658.1_pt1 | contig 19256 bp, 7 predicted proteins | sample 6701501 | NCBI WGS metagenome assembly WLWI01 (sample SAMN12718690, study PRJNA515312) | sponge metagenome | isolation source: marine sponge | host: Mycale hentscheli | place: New Zealand: South Island, Marlborough, Capsize Point | collected 2014-11-01
CCGCTTGTTGCAGTGAGTTAAATATTAAATTCTGAATAGCACCGTAGTAAACTATTTTAGATACGTTACTTTTCCAGTCACCACGTTTATTTATAAGATCCTGAGCTGCACGTTTTTGTATACGAGCGTACTGCATTGGAGTGTTTGCCCAAGCAAGTATCACACGACCTGCAGCAGAAGCTTGTTGTTGACTAATTTTACTAGGTGAACTAGATTGTTGGTTTTCTTCTGCAATAGCTTTGAAATCTTCAAAAGCCTGCGTCTTAGCATCAGCCTCACTTAAACCTTGTTTCTTTAAAGCTTCTAATCTATTTCTATAGAAAGTAGAACCACCAGATGCGATAGCAAAACTATCAGCAAATCTAGTCATAACAAAACCCTTACTAAGTAAAAAAGCAATAGCTGCTTTAGGTTTGTTCTTAGATTCTCTTACAGCGTCAGCAATTTCAGATTCACTTACATTGATCTTAAGACCGTTTCTACGTTCTACTAAGTAATCAGAATTCATAAGTGTCATAAAATCACCCCAAAACTGTTTTTGGTTTGCAAACGCTTTTCCCGCCTTTATTATATTATTATCACCTAAGTTTATAAAGTTTACCGCAGATATAGTTTGTAGTAGTGCAGATCTTGTATTTAAGAACATTACAGCACCAACAGAATTGTTTAACCAGTTGAGTAATCCTTCTGTTACTCTGTTACCTCCTATAGGTCTATTGCTACCAGACTTCATTCTACGTATAGAATCTTCCATAGCTTCACGCCATCTAGTTCCGTACGCAGCTTCCATCTTATTCATATTGTCTTCAGAGAATATAATGTCAATGTTCTCTCTCCACTCTTGCTGATATTCAGCTCTGTTAACTTTATTAATACCACCAATAATATCTGTAGTGATATTTCCACCTAACCAGTCTTTACCAGGTTTTGGATATTCTTTACCTTTTTGTATCTTAATAAGCTCGTCAGTAAACACTCTAAGTTTAGCGTCTTTGTTTACAAAGTCATTTAACTCTTTAACATCTCTCTTAGAAAGACCAGGTATATCCATACCTTGCTTAGTCCAAGCAGCAACACGCACTGCGTGAGAGTAAGTGAATTTACCAATACCAGTTTCTTTACTTAAAGTTTTAGGTAGTGTTTTTAGTTTTGTTTTTAAAGCTACAAAATCATTTGCAGCAGATATCTTAGCTTGTGTAACTGCAGACTCGGCTCTATTGTAAGTATCAAGTAAATTAGCTTTTAAGAAAGCCATTTGAGCATCTCCTTTCTTACCTTTACCTATCATTTTATATAGTAAACCTGTAAAGTCTTCAGCAGATGGCGGAATAAGGAAATTGTATTTACCTTTACTAGCACCAACTGTTTTAGCTCTTGCCGCAGAGTACTTTTTATAAGCTTCAATACCAGATGAATCCTCAATCATATCATTTACGACAGTATCAAAGGTTTGTCTTTTACTAGCTTTTGCTAATTGAACTTTAGACTTAACATCGATTTGACTAAGCACGTCTTTAACTGCTTTAACGTTTCCTGTATGATCGTCTGCAAAATAAAAGTCATTATAACCTTCAGCTGCTTTGCCCATAATCCACCCAGCTTTAGCTTGTGGAGAACCGTCACCTAAACCAGTAATATTAGCAAGTGGAATATCTAACCCCATACTAGCTAAGAATTCTTTAATTGGTCCAGCTGCATCTGCAGGTCTTGCCGTTAAAACAAATACATCTTTAGTTCCACGCTTGTCTGCTATGATCTTAGCTACATCTAATAATGGTCCTTTACTTCCTTGCATTACTTTACTAAACTCAGAGAAATCCCATTGAGCTCCTTCAGCTTCCATATTACCTGCTTCTTTAGCAAATGTAGCAGCGTCTATTTTACCAGTGGTTCCATCAGGCATTGTGTATAGTACATTGCTTTTAGTTCTAGCTAATGTATCGTCAAAATCAAATACTCTAATCTTCTTAACAGGTTGATCTAGTTTTCTAGCGAGCTCTAAAGACTTGTCAGTTTTTTCTAAAGCATTTATAGCTGTTTGTACAGTTATAGGTTTGTCATATTTTATAGCATTAGGTATTAAATCGCTGTCACGTTTTGAAGCCATTACTTTACCTGGTGCTAGTTCTTTAAAAGCTTCTATAGCTTCTTTAGCTTTATAACTAGGATCTTTTAGTTGCTTTAGTATTTCATTTCTTTGGTTTTCTAAAGCGTCAGGAGTTCTATCTTTAAGTAATAAGCCAGCGTCTAAACTTTCAGCTATGGTCTGACCGTTTAATAACTTATAAGAATTAAAATCAATACCACCTTGGTTTGCGTTTACATTTTCGTTATTATACCTCATCCAAGAAGATGGGTTGTCTGACTCTAGAAAAGTCTCTCCCATGTTAGATATATAATTATAATCTTTACCTTTGGTCTTCTTGTCGTCAGCTAATAGCAAAGCTCCTTGAAAATAGTTATCTTCTATAAACCCAAAATCTTGTTCTATATTACCATCAAGAGCTGATTGCAATAAAAATGCTGCAACATTACTTTGAGGCATAGTATGCTCTTCAACTATATCTTGATTGAAAACTGGGTTTCCATTTTTATCTACTGGGTAAAAAGCTATAGGTGCTAAAAACCTCATAAAGTGACCTTGACTGTTTTGAGCGTCGTTTAAAATAGCTTCCCAATACTTTAAATGGTTTGGGTTAGATTTTAAATCAGCTTGTATTTGTTCAAATATGAATTTAAGATAAGGCATTTTAGCTTTTTCATTGTCTAGAAACTCCTTGGTGTTTAGTTTTTCATGAAAATTCTTGTCGTATTTTTTTGTTTTTTTATAAGGTTTTCTTTTAGGCATCTTTGGAGCGTCTTTGTTATAAACAGCTCCTTCTAAAGCTTTAGTTAAATCTGGTCTTGTGCCTATTAAAGATCTTCCACCAAAAGCAAAATTTCCAGTAGTAAAGAAGTCTTTGCCGAATAAACCGGCAGCTTTATTCATAAATGTTGGAATGTACGCTATGTCTTCTTTAGATGGTGTCCATCTAGTCTCTGTCTTAAGATCTCCTTTACCTCCCATATACTCCACAGATCCCCTAGATATAGGGTCTACGTTGTTAGCTTTACTAACCCCACCTGTCTTTGTAGTTGAAGCTGTGTTGAATCTATTTTTAATATCAGGTCTCTTACTAGCCATTGACTTTGGCTTACTAACCGTTGCGGGTTTAGTTGACACAATAAACGTGTCGTTTTTAAAACCAGAGCTGCCATTAAGTTTACCAGCTAATACTTGGCTTAGAGTTTTATATAATCTAATTCTACTAGGTTCTTTAGCTGTAAACACTACGCCTTCTATGCTTGGATTAGCTTTTAAGTAGTCTACAACACCGTTCATAGTAGTAGTGAACACTTCAAAAGCATTGCCTTTACCTGTTATACCTTTTCCAAGCTCAGTATCTCCGAACTCTAAATGGTAAAATTTCTCAGAGCTTTCAATTGGATCTCCTTCTGCGTCTTCGAGTATATCTAAGTCTTTAGCAATATCTTCTATATCTTGGTATGTTTGACCTTCATCAAACTCCATATAAGCGGTTTCTTCTAAAGTTGTTTTATAAGTTCTATCACCTATTTTAAACTCAGCCACTAAAGCTTCATCTGTTTGTTTCCATTTTAGCTTCTGTGTTCGTTTACTAGCCATAGCTTTATTCTTGCCGGCCGCAACATCTTGCTTAGCTTCAAGACTTAAATCTGTATCAGATCTTACAATTTCATTTGTAACTAACTTACCGTATAAGCTAGCAATACCTTTTAATGCTTGAGCCTGTGGTGATCTAGCGCTAAAGCCAGCGGCTTTTTTACCTTCAACAATACCAAATGCTTCTAAGAAATCAGCTTTACTAATTCCTTTGTTTAATTTAAACGGAGCAAGTCCAGCACCTTTACCTAATCTAGCTTGTTTAGTATAAAAAGCATTAAGCAAACCTTTTGGCACGCCAGTAGACGTACCTAAGAGCTTCTCTGTTGCAGCTTCTACTACTGCCCCTTCTGGTAATATCTTTAATAATTTATCTGCGTTCTTATTGACAAATTGCTGAATAGCAGTTGCATCACCTTTTGATAGGTTTGCTGTAGCTACTGTAAGCTTTTTAACTGGTATACCAATTTCAGCCGCAATAATCTCAGGAGCTAAGTCACCTAGTTTTTTAAACGTTAGATTTTTAGGATCGATGCCTTTAATCTTCTCTTGTACTTGCTCTTTAATTTTAAGCACTGCATCGTTAGAAATCAACGAGCTTGGCTTTATTTTTCTAGTAACAGGTTTTTCAGCAACTTCAGTTGTTACCTCTTCTGCTGCTATACCTCTAGCTTCAGTTACGTCTTCAGTAAATGTTTCACCTAAAACTCTTTGAGAAGCTTCAATTGCTCTAGCTGGTAAAAACTTGTTTATATAAGCGGCTAGTGGCACACCTGATTCTGGATTATATTCTCTAATTAAATCGAATATTCCACGCTTACCTGTTTCAATTTCATCAGTTAATAACTGACGATCAAAATTAGGCGCATCTCTTCTTTTTTCTACTATCCTATTTACTATAGGTTTAAATTGATCTATAATATCAAAAGCTCCAGCTTCACCCTGTGCGTCATATATTTCTTGAACTTTAGCAGATGCTATAACACCTGTGTCTTTTTTACTTTCTTTAGCTACTATGTTTTCAATCTCTCTAGTGTTATCAACCATTGCTTCGTTAAGAGCTTTCACGGCTTTACCACCTTTTTTTCTACCGTCAATTTTTACATCTCCACTAACTAACTCGCCTTTAGCTCCTTCTTTAGCTATCCTAACTTGATCTTCGGTTAGTTTACCGCCAGATTGTATAGTATCGTTGAAGTCTTTAATAAAATTAAAAGCATCTAAACCAGTGTCAAATGTTATACTTAGCTTTTGTTGGTTTGCTGGATTTTTAAATAAGTTAGAGATTTTATTGCCTATCGATTTCCAAAAACTATCTTGTTGCTTGTTATATACAATGTCTCCATCAGTAAGAGATTCACTTAATAAAGGAATAACTTCTTCCCACGTATTTTCTGCTGAATAATTTTCATCACTTAAGTATTCGTTGAACCTATTCATGAAAGCAAATCCACCTGTTATATCAGGGTTATTAACTATTTCATTGACTAATGCTTGACCAAATTTAATTGCAGCGTCTGGGTTTGTTTGAAATGTTTGAAGGAAAAAATGATGTAAAAGCTCGTGTTGATCCGTAGTATACTTAAAGTCTTCTGCTTGCGCTTGGTCGTTTATTAGTATTACTTTTTTACCATCTAAAACCAAAGCTTGGCCGTAACCAGTAGACTCTAAAACGCTACCACCTTGTTCTTTTATTTCTTTTACTCTTTCATCTATCTTTGCTTGATCGCTAAAAGTTTCAAGCGTGCTTTCTATTTGATCAGATATATTTTTAGCACCTGCTCTTGACTTAGATTCTGCTATTTTAGTTTTATTGATTTCAACTATTTGCTCATCTACTTTTGCTATTTTTTCATTTATAGGTCCATGAAAAGATGAGTCTACATTTTCTTTTTCTTTTAATAACTCTGTTTTCTCCATTAACAAATCAACCTCTACTCCGGTTACATTACCTGGAGCTTTACTCATGGCTTTAGACACATTAAAAGCAAGTTGCTGCGCTTTTATTATTTGCGCTATTGTTTCAGGATTGCTACTTGATTTTTTCATTGTATCAAGATACAGCATAGTAGAATTTATGTTGTTATGTATCTGATTGTATATTAAGGTTTTTTGATTATTAAATGTTTTAACAGCACCAATAGATCCCATACCTCCGCTAAGCATTAGCGTTCCTGCTACTAGCTCTATTTGTGAATTTAAAAACTCAGAAGACTTAGGTAGAGCTAATCCAAAAGAAGCATCAGTAACTATATTCATAGCCGCGTTTATTTCTTCTTCACCAAGTTCCTTTAATATATTAACTGTAAACTCTTTTCCAGCCGCTTTGAAACCTTCTTTAGTTGCTATGTTTTTTAATCTACCTGAGAATATGTCTTTTATTTTTTTACCACCAACTCCTCTTAAAAACTGAGCGTCTGGCATTATAGTCTGAACTAAACCTTCTGTCAAAGAAACAGCACTAGCGTAAGCAAGCCCACGCCCTCCAAACAATCCTTTAGCTTCAGCTTCTTTAACGTTATCCATTAAAGTTGCTCTAAAAGTGGCGTCCGCCATTAATATACTGTCTTTTAATTTACTAGAAACAGGTGATAAAACTTTAGACTTAGATCCAAGCCCAGTAATTGTTTTACCTATTCCTTTTTGAAAAGATGTAACATTACCTTTTCTAACCTCGTTTATTAAATGTAAAGTAAAAGGAAGCATTTGACCGCCAAGTTTTAGGTAATTTCTAGCACCAGCATCTGTGTTAAAACCACCTTCTTCAGTTGTGATTTTAAATTTTTCGTTTTCAGACTTAGGTACTAAACTATAATCCGTAAAGTTGTACACTGTATCTCTCCAAGCGTCGTAAACCGAATAATCTTCTTCGTCTGTAAAAAGATCTCCAAAGCCAGCCATTAAAGCGGCAGGAAAACCAATAGAAGCTTTTTTAGCTAAACCATATAAGCCACCAACAATTTCTCCACCTACAATATCCATTGTGCCATTCCAAAAACCTTCTCCTGAAAAGCTTTCTCTGTAAGCTTCAACTTCATCAGATAATTTAAAATTGTTTCCCAAGGTTTCTCTAGAAAAACTCATGTTTAAATCTCCTTCAATACTGCTTTTAGTCGCGGCTATATTAGATAACTCTTTCTTATAAAAACTAAGCTTTTCGTTTCTTATTTTAGAAGTTTCTGTGTAAGTTGAAACTAAGGAATTATAGTTTTGTACTTGCTCAGGAGTGTTTAATCCAGACTCTTTGAGAGCTGTCATTTGAGAATTTATAGTGTCTAAATCAGAATCTAATTGAATAATATCCTCATCGTATTTTAGTTTAACGTTTTCAAATTGAGAACTTAAAAATTTAGACTTTCTTTTTATTACAGGTATTTTAAATTTATTTATTAGATCTTCTTTTTCCTGTAAATTAAAAGTTCCTTTAGCTAGTTTTTGTAAAGATCTTTTGTCTAAAGAATTTACTATATTTAACTCTATCTCATCGTTTATTTCTATAGTTTCACTAGGTTCACTGAAGTCTACACCAAAAGCTTTTAAAGCGGAGTTTATATAGTTTGTTACGTCTCCAAAACCACCCCCTGTGCTAGCGTTGTTTCCAGTGTCTTTTCTAAGCTCTTCAAGAGCCTTTGACTGAGTGTCTGTTAAACCATCTAACTCTTTAATTAACTCTATTTCTTTAGCGTTATTTTCGTCAAAATTAGCTAACTCTTTAGCTACAAATTGATCTCTAGACGCTTGATCTTCAAAGTTTTTATTAGCAAATCTAGTTGACTTAGATTCTAGGTCAACTCTTTGTTGCTCTATTTCTTTAAGTTTGTTTTTTTGAGCAGTGTAATATGTAAGTTCAGGGCTTTGCTCTATATCTTCTTCTATAACGTCACCAACATATTCCGACATAGGCGGAGCGTAGGTTTGAGTTTCCCATAAAGCACCTTCTTCTTGATTCACACCTAAGTCTATGGGTTGATTTCTAGCTTCTTGAAGCTCTTCTTTAGTTATATCGTCTCTATGACCTAACTCTAATTGAGCTGCTGCTAAGTTTATTTGAGCATCTTGAGATCCATTGTTTTCACTTAGATTTGACCAATTATCGGTTTCTTGCTTTTTAGTATAGTACTTTATTTTGTTATCGTCACCAACCTGCCATTTGTAATCGTTGTTGTCAGCAGAATAAGTTTCATTTTCCTTCACTACACTGTTTAACTTTGCTGTTTGTTCTATGTATTGTTTCTGTGATTTTCTAGCTTGATCCATCTCTTGATCAGTCATTCCAGGACCAAAAAATCTAGGTTCTTGAGATGCTAACTTTCCACTTCCAGAACTTAAACTCTCGGATGCTACCGGGGTTGTTGCTGCAGTCGCATCCTTCTCCGCAACAACTTCTGTCTTTACTTCTTCAACAGGTGTTTCAGCAACCTTAGTGTCTTCTAGACCTATGGTTTTTTTAAACTCTTTAGTTTTAGCTATAATTTCATCTCGAGATAACCCAGTGTCTTGTAAAGAAGTTATGTATTCTATTAATGTCATTTAATTAAATTTATAGGTTATTATCGTCAATAAACTTTTGAGCTTTAGCTTTCTTAGCTTCAGCTAAATCAAAAACCGCAGCGTCTGCCTGAACCGTAGGAAATTGGTTCGTAGTAAATTGTTTCAGATAATTATTCATAAAGTATTTTTTATATTTCTTTTCAAATAAAACTTTTTTATCTTGCATAAGTGGCAAGTCTTCTGTGTAGCTCCAAGAACTAGAACCAGCGTTAGCATTCTGAGCCATCTGATCGTCCTCTTCAACACTTGTACCTTTAGATATATAAACGTTCCAAGCTGCAACAGCGTCTTGCTCAGAGCTTAGTAAACCAGCAACCTCAGCGTTTATAAACGGAGTTACTTTCTTTTCTATTTTATCTAAATCGTATTTAAGTACATTTCTACCTTTCCAATTTCCAATGTCTATGATCTCGTAATCAGGAGTGCCATCAGGATTCATAATCACATATTCTTCAGTTATTTTAGCTCCAGCTATAAGTTGTCCATTTTCACCAACCATATCAGGTGAAAATACACCAACCTCAGTTAATAATCTTAACATATCTTTATTAATGTCTGGAGTAGGCGCTACAAGAGAGGTGTTAGATTCAATTAAAGAATTTAAAGCCGTGTTGTTAATAACTAACGGCTCTTCAAAAGCGGGGCCAATAAAGACTATCTGCTGAGCACCACCTGGTAGTAAATCTAAATAAACATTATAACCATCAGACTTAGAGAATCCTGGCTTAGCAGTCATCACGCTATTTGCAGCTGTGTATTTAAAGTTGTTGTTAGGATCAAAGTTTGGATCATCTGTAACACTTAACTCTGCTAAAAGAGAAGATAAAAAATCTAAAGACAATTGTGGAGCTTCTTGTAGGTGCTTAATTTCAGACAACTCGTAAGCGCAAGTTTCATCTTGACAGTTATTAGAGTCTACAGCTAATTTTAACTTAGCATAAATTCTACCAGTATTTCTATACGCGTTGTCTAGTAGCTGAAAATTATAATCACTAGTGCTAGATGTAAAACCTTCGTTATAAGCTATAGCATCACTTTCATTAAACTGCTGTAAAAAAAGGTTTTGATTTAAGTTTTTTTCCATTTTGTTTTTTTAATTATCCTAACATTCCACCACCAATTGAAGCTATAGACCCAAGTGCGCCTGTAATAGCACCTGTTTGATCTGCTTTAGCTTGAGCTCTATCTTGTTCAGCACCCATTAATTCTGCATAAGTCCTATCTATTTCTTTAACTTGTCTTTTTTCTGTTTCACCAAAAACAAATTGTTTACCCATAGCGCCGGCTTGCTGCATTCTTTGCTCGTCAGCAATTCTTTGTTGTTGAGCTCTTTGTTCTCCAGCCGCTGCTTTGTCTTCATTTGCTTTTTCTTGTTGTTCTATACTAGCCGCAACACCTTTTTTAGACTGTAAAGCTGCTTGAGCTAATGCCGTTGCTCCACCAGCTCCACCACCTGTAGTTCTTATAGTGTCTAAAGTATTAGCCAGCGATATATCAGCTTCTTCAATTTTAATTTCAGCAGCTCCAGTTGCAACACCTAAGTTAGCAAAAGGATTACTTATCATGCCACTTAAGCTAGTGTAGTCTTCATAAGGGTTTACAACTTTTTGTCTATTTTTCTCTAAATTCCCTAACTTACGTGTTAAACGAGCTTTTTCCCTAGCCGCCGCCATAGCTGCTTTTTTTGCAGATGAAGCTCCAAAAACTCCACCTAATACAGAGGCTCCAAGGCCTATAACTGCTCCTGCTCCTAGCATATCTTTATATTTTTATTGTTCATTTTTATATTCTTAATAACCGTTATTAATGCTGTAGTCAGACATAACAGAAAATAATTGCTTTTCACCTCCAACATCTGTTGTATTATCTGTTTGAGCAACTCCTATTATGAAAAAGCCTTTTACGCCACTAATAGAATCACCAAATATTATTTCACCAGCTTGAGCAGGTGTGTTAGAAACCAAGTTAGCTACGTATCTATTTTCTTTCCTAGTAAACCCAGCGTAATACCTGTTTAAGTCAGGGTCGTTTGTCCCAAGAGTAGTAAAATAGTTTGCTCTATTAACAGCTAATCCTGTTGCTGGGTTTATTACATATTCACCACCAGTGTAACTATATATACTACTTGTTGAGTCAGGTGTTGATTGCCAGAGATTCGTAGTAAAATTGAAGTCTTTACCAGTATCGTCTGAAGTGTACTTGGTAACTCGCCAACCATTGCTACCTTCATATGATATGTTTTTAAAGTTTTTTGAAGTAGTGTTTTGAGCGTTTAAAACAAAGGTAACGTTAGAAACGCTAGTCACATCATAAAAAGAACCTCTATTGACTCTATTATCATAATGTTTCCACAAAGCTAATTCAAAAGGAGTTCCTGGGCCTGGTATTAAAGAGCTATATTGCACAGTATATAAATTAGCTCCTAAACTAAAAGCTACTTGAGGAGCGTACGAAAACCTGCTTGTCCACCCATTAATGCTCTCGTCCCAGCAAACTGTATTATAAGTAGCTTTAGTTTGCCCAGCTCCAATTCCAGGTTGTTGCAGTGAAACAACGTACTGATCATTATGTATATCCCAACCACCTATAACAAGTCCTTTTCCAGAATTTGTGTCTATGTTATTCAGATTGTCTCTAAAGAAATCTTTCATACCAACTCTCGATATTTCAGTTATTCCATTATTAGATAGTCTTAATATAGAATTATTGTTTTTATCTGAAAAATATTTAGAATAACCATAAACCGCAAAGCTTTCTGGGTTTTTGCTTATGCCAAATTTCCCTGCGTAAGGTTGTATAACTCCTATTGTTAAATTACTAGATGTAATGCTAGAATTTCCTTCAGCTGAGTAAATAGCATCTTTATCTATTAAGGCTCTACTTACTTTTCTTTCTTGGAATATTATTAAATTAGTGTCTTCTGCGTAAAGTTTTTGTATAGAACCATTAGCTGGATCTGCTGCTTTAGTTATATCGTCGGCAGTAGAGAAAACATTTGTTTTATTTATACCTGTTCTAGAGTTAAATATACCAGAGTATATTAACGCATTGTTTCTAATTGTTGAATTAGGCTCTTCTTCTACTAAATAAGCTTTTGCTCCGTAGTCTGTAGAAGTGTTATTGTAACCACCTCTTATTCTAGATTCCTCAATAGCCCAAGAATTATCCTCGCTAGTAACACTAACAACTGGATATCCTCCTTTACTAGCAGGTATGCCATAAGATCCATTCCAAACAGGTAATGAATCTTTGTTTGTCTTCTTAAGAACAAAAGAGTTAAAATATTTTACTTCTACTACTGCTCCAGCCATAATTAATTATTACTTATTACTTTATTTTTTTCCGTTAACTTATTTGAAATCTTAAACTTCCAACATTAATAGGAACATCTTGCTGGTTTGTCCAGTCAATAACACCCCATTGATTACCGCCTCCCTGAGAATTGCACGTGTAGCATATACTTGCTAGTAAATCTTCGGCCTCAGTTCTAGTTGGGGCAAAAATTGGTTCATTATAAGAACCAATAGCGGTTGAGCAAGGGCTAGTATAGCTTGTTATAGCGCTTGTAAAGTTTAAGTTAAAAACAGTGCCATTACTTTGCTGTAATAGCTCGTTAGCGCCTGTCCACTCTGTTTCTTTATACATGTAAACACCATTACCTATGCTAGGACTACCGCTTCCCCAGTTAGAAACTTCTATAGCTACATAGTACTCTAGTTTTGTTATTTTTGTATCGTTGCAATACTCAAGTCTAACTTGATTTTGTATAACCGTAGGTGTGAACACCATGTTTATGTAAAGTCTTCTAGCTACGTTGCTATTTCCAGCGTCACCTAAAAGCATTTGAACTTCATAATTAGAAGGCACTACGTTACCTATTCCAACACCTGACTCTAAGTCACATCTCAAAGACTTATCTCCATTTGGTAAAGTTTGTAAAGCACTTGATCCATCAAACGTAAAATAGTCATTTTGCTGATTTGAATCCTCTAAAAGATCTTGCGTAGGATCTTCTGATAGCAAGTCAAAAATAGATACAACTTCTAAATCTAAGTCTTGCCATCTTAAATCGTTATTTAAAGCTCCATTTAACACGAAGTAAGTAGCGAAAATTTCATCAAATTGATTTTTATAAACTGTATCATTATCAGCTGGCTGTTGTTGAGTTGTATCAAAAAGAGGAAACACGTTTTTTGGATAAGCTTCAAATGTAAAAGCTGATTGCTGAGGACCATCTGGATTAGAAGGATCATTTACAGTTGCTATAAAGTTAAAATTAAAAAACCTACTATCTTCAGATGATTGTCTAAAAAAGAATATGTCATCAAAATATGCCTGTGTTATTATAATATTGTAATAACCGGGGGCAATACTTGGGTCATCGTTCTCGTCTATTAAGCTAAAGTAAGGTCCTAGAGGAGCTAATTGCACGTCTATTGGTTCTTGAGCTTGATTAAAAACACTGGAAAGCTCTAATGTTAAGAAACTAGGGTTTATAGCAGTTCCGAAAGAGTCTTGAACTGTGAAATCACTTGACAATATTTCTCCACCTGAAGGTAGTGCTTCTGTCCAGTTTGTTGAGTCTATAGGTGAAAAATCTGCACCTCCACCTGTTTCGTTTAATATTAAACTATTCAAATCGGTAACTAATCCAGACGTTGAAGTTTCCCAATAAATATCTAACAGGCTTTCAACAGGCTCTGTTTCATAAACAGCTAAGTATTGTATGCCTGGTGTTTGCAAACCTTCATCGTTAGCTAAAACAACATTACCTCCTAAGCCTGGTTTAAAACTTATTGTATCACCTGCATTAAGTGAAACATAAACCTCGGTTCCGGTAGAATCTTTGACTCTTATTGACGGAGAATTTAATTGATCTACGTCCGCGACTAATAAACCTTCTGCTAGCTTTGGAGAACTTATAATTGAATTTACTAATATTGTTCCTTCTACATTTTGAAGTTTTAAATCTGGATCCGCTGGGGTTGTTGTCTGATCTTCTCTAGCTTCTGCGCTTGCTGGAGAGTAGTTAGTTGTAGATATTTGACCTATTTGTTTAGGTGTATTTATTCTAGCTATTAATGGATTAGATTCGTATTGATAAAACTGAGGTATATAATTTGGAATAGGTGGTAGCGCTGGGTCATACTCAAATAAATCATTTAAAGTTGAAACTGTTGAAACCGTATTAGAATCTCTTCCTGTGTAATATTGATCGTTAGTATCACCTAAGTTAGTAGGGTAAGATATGTTTTGCCAATCAACTCCAAGGTCATTATTCTCAACTCTTCCATATAACTGAACAGAACTCCTAAATTGTTTTTGGTCAGGACCGACAGACGCTAAATCTCTAGGCACTTTATTTATATTATCACCTATTAAAACCATGTGAGAAGTTTTAGACAACTCTAAACCTTGTCTAGCCGGGTAAGCAGCCATTATCCCAGGTGCATAAACATTGTAATATTCTTGCTCTGTCTGTTTTACAACTATTTTATAAGAATACCAACCTAATGGATTATAGTTAACACTTGTAGGATCTCCATTGTAAACACCGGGCCAACCCTGTAAACCACCACTAGGAACCGGCGCTGTAGGAAGTAAAGGCTCATTGAACAAGACCTTTAGAGAATTACCTGGCCAATCTTGAGGTGGAGTTGCTTCGCTTACATAAGGGGAATAAATAGTATCTCCTATAAAAGCTAATCCAGTTGCTGCGTTTAATAGTTTCTGCGTATTATTAGAAAGTATAACACTTGAGCTTCTTCCAAACCTGTCTTGTAAAACTATACCTACTTGATAATTACGATTCTGCTTAATAGTATGGTTTGGATATTCTACTTTAGAAACATAGTTTTGATCAGGACCAACTGGATTTACTTGTATTATAAACCCATTTATTGTAGCTGTTATATCTTGGTCGAAAGTTACGGTAGTTGCATCTATGGCTACTATAGAAACTAAAGGAGGACCAGGATAACCGGTTGGACTACCAGCGTTTGTTGTGCCTTGAAAAGTAGCAGGAATAGCAGTGCCAGCCGTATAAGTGCCTTGGGTTGTAATTGTTATTTTACCTGTTTGTTCATCAAAATCTTCTTTTTCACTAACAGTAACGCTGTAGTTTATACTTGGAAGAGGAGTGTGTTTATCTTGAAAATTCCCATAAACAATTCTATTGCTAATTATTTCTTGTGAAAAAGCTCTTACAGGGGTTTTGTCATAAACCCTAGTTAAATCACTAGACGGTAGAGTTTTATATGGTTTTTTGGACAAGTAATTATACTCAAAAACATCATTAGTAGTTGCTTGTGTTTCAATATCATCTATAGAAATAGTATCTACAACTCTAACAGCTAATCCATCTGATTCCTTGAATAATATATCTAATTCTTTTATTTTAAAATTATTTCTAATAGTGTCCGCTGATGATGGTAATGGTATTCTTAGCTTTATTTTATCTGTTTTATTTTCAACAAAACTAACCACTGTACTAGCGTAAGTTGAGTCTTGATCGTTAACCTCTTGTAATCCGTTATAATCAATGTTTTGATCTGTTAAATAGTTTGGTGTATATAAAAAATAACCATCTTGCTTTGGTATAAAAGCAATTTGCGTGAACGGGGCAAACACAGAATACTCGTTATCTTCAAACTTAAACCTATAAGAAAACCTTGCAAACAAGCTTTCTAAATAATCAGGATCACCAGCAAATGTTGACTCATAATACTGGTTAGCGTTAAAAACAACCTCTTGACCATCTACAAGTGTTACACCTGTGGCGCCGTCTAAAGTAATTGTCCAAGTTGGTTCTGCAGCAGAAGGAGTTGTTGTAGAATCTGCATACGTAAAACTATCAATAACTTGAGTTGTATCTATTATGTCTCCAACAGAATCAATATAGCTAAAAACTGCGCCGGTATCATACGGTGTTCTTGCTTCACTATCCACTAAATTACCTATAACGTTTGTTAACACAATAGTGTTACCACCAGTGTAAGACCCAGATACAGAACCTAAACCTCCATTAGGGTAGAATTTAGACGTAACGTCATACATAGTAGTTTCAGGCTCGTTAGACACGACATCATAAAGTTCTATGCACTTATAAGGATTGTATTTAGCAACAGATATTTGATCTTCATTAACATAGTGAAGAACTGACGCTTCGGCTAGAGCTGTATTAATAACTCTAGGCTGGTTATAATTATCTGTCCAAAAAAGTAAACCCTCTAAAATATTAACTCCGTATATTTTAAATTGAGTAGAAAAATTTAAAAAAGCTCCTTTTACGAGTATATTAGCTGAGGACAGTCCTTCTAGTGAAGAATTGTATCTAACTATAAAGTTGTCTGCGTTAACGTCGTAAGAAGCTAATGAATTATTTGTTAAAAATAAATAAACAAAACCATTGGAATCATCACAAATTTCTCCTATACAAAATAAATTTGATACACCTGTTAGTTCGTTTAAATTTAAAACTTCATAGTTTCCAAGAACATTTTCTAAAGATCCAACGTTTGATCCTTCAGATTTACTGACTTGTACGTTAAAAGCGTCTCTATACTCTCCTTGAGGAAGTAATCTAGCATCTAAGTCTTTATTTAGTTTACTTCTTATAAAAGTGTTTCTTGCTTGTGCCATTAAATTTAGTGTTTAATCCATTTAGACTTACCTCTCATTACTTGAGTGATTTCATCAGTCTTGATATTAGATAATCTTATTTTAGCATTTCTCAACTTAGCAGACCTTTCTTTCTTAAGTCTTTGAACTACATACTCAGGTTGATTAGCGCGTGTAGATATTATAGCATGTAATATGTGAGCATATAAAGCCTCTTCTGCCATTTTAGGTATCTTAGTATCTGTATCGTATGCTAAGCCATCAGAGACGTACTCTAGCGTAATTAAACGGTTTACCAAATGACTAGAAAAAGACATTTTGCCTTCGCGTTCGTTTAAATTAAACCAACCGTTCATTTGTGAGTATTGAGGGTCTAGTCCATATAGCTCACCATAATTTCTATAACCAATCCACTCACCGTTTTGGTTCCAGTTAAAAGCAAAGTCATTTATACCAGATAAACCTGCGTTGTCTAATAAAAAATCTTGAGCATTGCCTTCGTGCCATCTTTCTTGAGTTATCGATGTACCTTCAATATCTGACCCAAAATTATCTTGTGTCGGAACTCCCTTTTCGTCTTGTATTTGAGTGTAGTAGGGACTTATTGTTAAATTGTTTGTAGGGTATATAATATGCTTAACACCTAGCTGATCAATCCAAGAAGCTCTAACATAGTTAACGTAGTCTTGCGGTAAAGCTAATGTTAAACTAGCTGGTATTGTTAATTCAGCTGACTTAATACTTTTTAAAGTGTCATAGCTAAACTCTTGTAAACCTCTTTTAGCAAAAAATAATACATCTGATTTTTTAGCTTTTTGAATTAACTTGCCTTCACCTACATAACCAACCATAAAGTTGTCTATAGCGTCGTTAAGCGTGATATATGAGTAACTACCGTAATTATCTTCAACAGTTTGTCCATATGCTTTTTCAGCTTCTGTACTACCATATAATCCACCATCTAGTTTTTTTAACTGAACAACTATGTACAAACCAGTAGCTGGAGCTGCAGGAAATGTTACTGCGTTATCTACAACTGTAAACGTTGTGATATATTCTGAGTAAGATCCAGGTAATCCAGTAGAACTTGTGTATAACTTAAAGTTATTTAAAGCATAATTAATATTATTAGGATCAAAACTTCCTAAAACCAAGTCTGTGTCAAATGTAGTTTTAAAAGCTGGTGTAGTATTATCACCTCTAAAGCCTTGAGCGCCTTGATAATATTGTTGATTTGTTTCAGTTATTAAACTCATTTATTAGCTTTTTTCGTTAATTTCCATTTGTTGAGCTTCTTGAGAAGCTGCTTGAATTATTGTTGGATCATTTATTACTATTCCAAAATATTTTAATATTTCTAATATCAAAAGACTTTGTTCAGATACATCTAGTTGAAAGTCAGTAGAGGTGTTAGAGTAGATATATTGACCTAAACTTCCAGTAGTAAAACTCCAAATTGGAGATGTTGGTTTTACTATTGCGTTTACTGTTATAGTGTTAGGGGTTGGAGTTACTTTAAGTAACAAATTACCCGCCGTGTTTGTAGTGAAGAATAGAGGGTTTTTATTATCTGGAGCTGTAAGCTTTGATCTTGATATTTTATTAAAATCTGAATTACTAACCAACTGTGTTATAGAAGCTAAGCTGGGATTAATACTAGTGTAGTTAGATACAACTTCACCTATTTTATATAATACATCAGCTACAGGTGTTGTTTGTACAAATCCATCCGCAGCAGCGTCGTATGTGAAAGGTACTTCCTTTTCAAAAGGATGTAATTTATATGATATATCTTTAAACATATCAAAAAACTCAGTATCATTTTGAGAGTTTGTTTGGTTTTTTCTAAATTGTTGATTACCGTCTGGAAAGTAAGATTCAAATATCTGAAACTGAACTTGCTCTGCGATACTATTGAACTCAGCAGGAGTTACATAGCCTCTTTGCTCTTTATTTAATATGAACAAGACTGTTTGATATACTGTGTTTACACTTACTGCCATTTTTTATTTTTTATTATAATATATTGGAGACCACTTACGCAGCCTCCAGTATATTAGTATTACTTGTTTTTATAGTTTTTTATCTATAGACTTATAGATTTCTACACCTTCGTCAGTTTTTAAGAAAGCTGCGAATGCAGAATAAGGGTTTTCATCAAATGGTACATTCATTAATTTCCTGCCGTTTGATCCCCATGTAAATGTTCTTTGATCTCCTGATAAATTTATAATACCAGATTCAGATGCTCTAATAGCAAAATTACGCAGCATAACATTTTCATCATTAGCAAGACTTATAAAAGTTGCTGGATTACGTCTAGCAAATAACAATAAATCTCTTTTCAATTCTTTAGATCCCATAGTTGTTACTTTAGACCCTAACTCAACTCTCAGTATAGCTTCTGCTTGATCTATATCCATTGTCTTTGCAGCAGACATCGCATCAAACTCTAAGTTTAAATAATCAAGTTCATCAACAGCTTTTTTAACTGAATCAAACTCACTGTATTTAACATCCTTATAAGGGTGGTAAATAGATAGTAATTTTTGTAAATTTTGTTTTTCTTTTGGCACTGTTAAAGTCCCATCTTTAAATATAATGTGACCTAGAGTGACTTGGCCTTTTTGTTCTTGAACAAATACAGAGTTTTGATTAGTAGCATACCTAAGCTCTTTTTGAGCGTTTTCATCTTTGTCAAACCAAATCAATGGGTACCTAGAACTATGTCTCGAAGGTATTGTGTGAGTAAGTGGAGTGTGTGGACCTTTTAAAAAGTAAGTCCTATCTTTAATCTCCCATTCTGGTTTTAAAGGTTTTTTTGTTTCAACCACTAAAGGTTGTTCATTGAAATTTTCAATTTCTTGAGGTGCAACCTCAACAGTTTTTGCTGTAGCTTTTTTAGCCATGATATAATAAAATTAAATAGTTTAAAATTGTGACAATAGCCATAGTATATAAATGGTAAGGGGCTAATGTCATATAAGAGTAATAATTACCCCCGTCAGTTCAACGAGGGTAAAAATTACATTTGTTTAGTTTAACTATGCAGCGTTGAATAACACGAAGTTATTAGCGGCTTGCACACATAAACATCTTTCAGTTAAGAAATGTACTTGCATCGCATCTAGTGAAGAAGTGTAAGCTCCACCTGCAGAACCAGTTAACCAAGACTTCATTCTACGATCATCAGCTTGTGAAGCTCTGTATCGTACGTGTAAGAATGGTCGACGGATGTTAGTTCCTAAGATTTGATCGTAAACAGTAGAAGTTCCAGCTGGTACTAATATACCATCAACACTAGCAACTGCAACACCACCACGAGTAGAAGCATCGTTTAAGTATTTCCAGTCAGTCTTATAGAAATCGTAAGATCCTCTACGGAAACCGCTAAATCCTAAGT
>WLWI01001659.1_pt1 | contig 19250 bp, 9 predicted proteins | sample 6701501 | NCBI WGS metagenome assembly WLWI01 (sample SAMN12718690, study PRJNA515312) | sponge metagenome | isolation source: marine sponge | host: Mycale hentscheli | place: New Zealand: South Island, Marlborough, Capsize Point | collected 2014-11-01
TGGTATATTATCCATAAACCATCCTTGTTTAAACTGTAACTTCTATTTTGCATAGAATTTTCTACATTTCTATCAAACAAGCATGAACCTACATACATTAACCAGAATATTATTTAAAAAATTATTGAAATAATGGACGTTATTTCTAAATTATAAAAAAGTTTTTCTTTGTAGTATGTCTAAATATACATGTAATTATGTACAATAATATATATATAATATATAATATGTATTGTGGGTGTGTACTCTATGTAGTATTATTATCAGCAATAATTAAAAGTTACCATCATTATAAAAAACTTTGACATCTAACATTAATTATCTTGAAGTGCTTTGTTTAGTATACACATAATTTGAGTAGAACAACGTTTTAATTGGTTAAAAAAAGTTTGTGCATTATAAATGTTCACTTGGACAACTCGAGATATCGACGAAGGCTACATCCACGTTACTCGTTCACGCAGGAGCCATCTGGTCTGACATAGACATTCTTCCTTTGAAATATCTTTTAGTTCTGATTAACTATGGAGACAATATTAGGCTTTAAACTGGGGTGTCCAGGCAGCGCCTCCTATTGAACATCAAAACTAAGTTATCCAAACACCCCATTTTTAGCAGTGTGTCACTTCCTCAATGTTCCTTGTCGAAGTGTTCGATGTCTGGAGTTGTCAAAGCAACCTTTATAGCGCACTAGCTTTTTCATTCACCTTCGTTACGCTACTTTACTCATTTATCATTTTTCTGGCTAGCTGTATTTGTATTTACTATCGTGATTTAACCAATTGAAACGTTATTTCTACTGCTCAGTGAATTATCACGGAGCTGGTCCTAGAGAACTGTTTCAAATCTAGTGTTGGGATTTACGCCTCAATGTGCCAATAAAAATCCTATCATTTCTACATGAATTTTGAATAAAATAAATTATAAATTAAATAACTATGAAAATAAATTTTCTTACAAATTGTAATGATTACAGTTAATTTGCATTACATTCGATAACTTCCTTTGTGTGTGAACATCCTCAATAGAACCATCTGTTAAAAGCATACTGATCACTTCAACTGTTTTTATTATTACTTGGTTTAACATGGCATAGACTCTCTAGTAATGCAATAATCTAACATTTTGGAGGTAATAATATGCAGTCATTTTTCAATGTAAATTAATAACTGTGAGGCAGACAGTTAATAGTGTCCCAAAAAGTGTGCAACTAAAAATTTATGTCACTCTTTCATTAGAGTAGTGAATGTGTATATTAATTATGATATTAATATTATGTGTATGTCTGTAGTAAAAATTTACACTAAGTGCAGCAACAGGAACTCTAGTACTATTATCTCCATAAAGATAACGGACCATTGTTAAGACTAACATTAGCCAAATTATACCACTCCAAATGATGAAAATACATCACTTAATGTTCTCTTTCATAATTACTTTATCTTTATTGGGTAAGTTCGTATTATTAGCAAAAAATTTGAACTATTTTTTTTGTTCTGAATTAATAGAATTATATTCTGCATCTAATGTGTACTGAGACGGCTAAGTATGACTGTACTGCAGAAAGAGGTCATCTTTTGTCTTGGGTTAAGTCGTTGCACCAATACTGGCATTATTTAATAGCAATTACCTTTTATTACGAGTTATTGTAGTTCAGTGTACTCCTCCAAGAGTGCATATTTCATTGTATAAACTACAATATTGCAAAAGCTAGAGATATTACAGGAATAACAACATTGAGAAATGTTTTAATTATGCTAAAGTTACTGGTAAGATTATCATTGTATATAAACTTCTTCGCTAACATAAATAATATTGTAAACAGAGAAAAACTAAGTATGTGGCTTGTGAAAAAAATTGATGAGTGCTTATAATATACAGGTGTCCACTCCATATAAACTGAACACTGGGTGTCAGTATTCATGAAAAATTCATTACAATGAGAAGGGGATTATTTATCACCTATTGACTTATGTAACTACTTCAATGAAGAAGTGAAAGAACATACACAAAAAGGACTGAGATAGTGGGGAGCAGGAGAGGTAGACAGATGTTTAGGAGAGAATCCATGAGTTGTGAAGAGGAACAAGGAAACGGGGGTAGCTCAGGAATAAAGAGAACAGTAGAGGGAAACCATGGATACCTAAGGCAAATGTTTCACATGTTAGCTAGTAATGGTGGGTGATACCTGCAATCTTATTTCAACACCAATACCGAGCATGATACAATATAGTTGGACAAAGTTTACAATGCATTTTTCTTACAAGTTCAAAGTTTGACTTTTGAGAAAATATTTAGACTCTTGTTTATGTTTTTCAAACAGTCTATATTATTTTATGCATTCACACTTTTTTTGTATTACTTTTTTTTACTTTAAGAAATAATTTTACCACTCAATATGTACATTGATCCGAAACCAAAGATGGGTCGAGTTTAATATATTCTACATACATTCTGACTTACGTCTGATAAGTAGCTAATACCAAACAGAAACTATTAGTAAGTCCTTTAATGTTGCTTATGGTAATGTGAATTTATTTTTCTAAACATTATTATCTTATTGATTTCAGTTTCAATAAAAAATATCATAGCACATGTTGAAATGTATTTTTTAAATTTAATTATTATAGCATTGAAGCTAACAAACATGGAGCAATAGACTAAATTTAGCAAACTGCAACTTATACAATTATAGGTACTAAATTTTGCCATCACTGCCTGTAGGCATATGATTTACTGAAGTGTACTGCTGTAAAATCTGTAGTGTGCTTGAGAGGAAACTAACTATGTAGTAAACTCTTATTTTGGAACAAATATTACACTGGAATGGTAAAACATGAGTACAACATTGCAAGTTGTACATGTGGTTTGTATGTTGTTCCAGAATTAGAGTTTACTGCAAGATAATCTATGCAGTAATTACACCTCAGTAAAACAAGGCCTGTCAAGCAGTGCATATTAATACGCTACACAGGCGACAGGAAGTAGGCTGCATTAATTTCATTACTGCCAAATAAGCGCATCAAATAACTATAAAATTGAGATTTCTAATGGTATCATTCATACAGGAAGATTTTGTATTGTAATGGGATTTAGTGGCTTAAAAACTGTGTTGCTATTTTTTATTTTACCTTTGTATTGGTCTGGTACGCTATTGAATTGTCATCTCTCTCTCTCTCTGCATATATATATTATATATTATATATCACTTTAAGTTATTATCTTTTTGAGGTCTAGTCAAACTTGATCAAGTTGTGAATCTCAGTACCATTTGCCTACAGAATGAGGTTGTTTATGAATGTATTGATGATCAATATGGTTTTCTACAATGGGATGTCAGTCACACCTCATCTACTACGCAAAATATTTTCACTTATAGTTATACTCATCACAGTAGTACAGATAGTTATGCTAAGAGAATAAGATCATCCACTATTTCAGCACAACTAATTTTTTGAACTCCACAATTCTTTCTTCAGCAAATTATCTGTAAAAACTGGCTGGTTTCATCATTAAACCAGCCATTACTGTCAATAATACTCATGATGTGGCATTCTTATCAGTTAATATTACTCCAGTCCGTGCAGAAAGAGCATATGACTTTATTATCGGTATGAATGAAAATAATCTACTTATTAATGCACCAAAGTATTTAACTGGTAATAATTAACACCATTTAATGAAAAATCGAATACACACCCACATTAGCATTGCTATTGTCTAATCACAAGTGATGAATTATATATAATATATATATCGTTATATTTATAAAATTATTTATTACTATATAAAATTTTGAACAAGTTATCGCAAATGAACTATTTTTTTAGGTTATTGTTTACGGAAAGATTCTAGTGAAATACAAAACCGAATCTTCAGTAGTTTAACCTATGGTGGTATATGGACAATTCATCAGAGTTGTTCCACATCATCAATACAATATCAGACTACTTGTACAGCTACTGGATGGTCAACTGACATAAAGTGTTCAGCTACAAGTTAGTTACAATTCATGATTGATAAATTATAGCATTAAGTTGGCTGTAAAGTTTTGTAGATTTATGTTTGACTTACATAAGCAATCTTCGAAACTATATAGTTGAAAATTTATATAAATTTTGATGTAAAATTCAATGTACAACCAATATGTAATACATTACGATACATTCCCAGGATTTTTACGTTATAATTGAAATAATGTTACTAATATGGTTATTACATAATGGTGATTTATACGCTGCTATGCTATACTATGTGTAACATTATCTGTTCATTCACAAGAATGTGTACACAGTAGGATACAACAGAATATATTCATAAAAATTATAATAAAAAAGGAATGTGTAAACTCTTATTCTGGAACAAAAATTACACTGGATCTTGTAGAACATGAGTAAGTAAAACATAGCAAGTTGTACATGGTGGTTTGTAGTTTGTTCACGAATTAGAGTTTACTGCACGGTAAACCATGCAGTTATCTTACTTTATACCATAGTAAAACAAGGTCTGGCAAGCAGTGTAAATAATATAAAAAAAGAATAAAATAATATAATATAATAGCTAATGTTTCTTATAACACTACAAAGACAGGAAATGTTTGTCATCAAATCATAATGACTATTATATAATATAATATTTAATAATGATATTGAGAAATGCTATACTTGTATATTAAAATATTTTAGATACTATATTATCTTATGTTACATTAATTTCAAGTGGATTAATTAATGATGTCTATCATTTCCTAATGACGTGGGAATCTGTTGACATCATAGCCGATAGTTATTCGGTAATGGTCACCCCAACCCCAGCTGATGGCTACAGTGTGAGGAAAACACAATTGCCAGCCACTACTTTAGGTCTGTATGAAAATGTGGAATATAAAGTAACCATATCTCCAGGAACATATTCAATTGGTTTGAATAAAACATTTACAATTGGTAAGTTCAACAATTGTTTCAAATTATCACTGACAAAATTGTCACCATGTTGTTTCAGGTCATTGTGGCTTCATAAGTAATATCTCCAGCATATACTCATTGCAATACAGAGTCAAGGAATCTGGAGTAACTACAGCTTTAGTGAGGTGCTATTTAAATAACACTTTTGAATACAGTGAAACTGTAGAGTGTGGACATGATAATGATAACAAAAGGTGGATCAGCACTTCATGTACATGAAGTGAGCATTTCTTCTTTTTTTTTTATTGAAAAAAAGTAAATTTCATGAAAGTTAAAGTCACAACCTTGAATTGTACATGAAATATACAAGAAGTCCAAGGCACTCAGTCAGAGAGTGATTAATGAAACCAGCCAGTTTTTACAGATAATTTGCTATCTTTATTATTATTATTATTATTATTATTATTATTATTATTATTATTGTACAGTTCTGAGACTTTATTTTATGTCAGAGACTGCTTATGGTGTCTTTGTTAGCTTTGCCGAAGGACCAGGTTTGCTCAATTCACACAGTAAAAAGTTTCAATTCAACCTTTTTTCTTTTAATGCTAACTGACCAGCAGGTGAACAATGCCAACTGAACAGCAAGTGAGCAATGACAACTGAACAGCAAGTGAACAAAAAACATATGGCTGTGGCAGCCCTTATGTAGTGTGTATAAATTGCATGATCAATTAACATGATGCAGTTTCAATTATGATCTATTATTGTTCTGGTCTGTTTGTTGCTGGACCTGAACATTCTGGGGGGCATCGACAGAAATTCCCCCCAGCGGAATCAACATTGATGTAGCTCTTCTATAAGTCTTGTGATCGTGACGAACATCCACTGCCCTAATTTGGTCATCTGTGCCAGGAAACGTTTTGACAATCCTGCCAAGTGGCCATCTTGCATTATTCATCAATTCCGTGTCTTTAATCAATACAATGTCACCAACTTTCACTGTCTCTCTCTGATTTCTACATTTTGATCTTGCTTGTAGTGATTGAATATAACATCCTTTCCATGCCCGTTCAAACTCATAAAATAGACGTTTGACTAGCTGCCATCTCCTCAGTGATGATAGCTTGTCTTTGGAGATGTCTGTTATTGGTGGAGCTTTTAATGCTCATCAGAAAATTCCCGGGAGTTAGCATCAACTCCTCCTCAACTTCTGTCATCTCTGTAGATATCAATGGCCTGCTGTTAAGCAGTACCTCCACTTCATACAACACTGTCATCAACTCGTCAAATCTAAGTGCATGTGGTTGTATCATCTTGTTCATCAGCCGTTTGGCACTCTTTACAGCTGCCTCCCATAAGCCTCCAAAATTCGGAGCTTTTGGTGGGTTGAAGTGCCACTTGACAGTTGGGAACCTGTGTTGTGCCTGCTTCATCGCTGCAGTGGCTGCCATGTCTTTTGCTGTAGCAACAAAATTTCCACCATTGTCACTGAACACTTCAGCTGGAGTTCCTCTCCTGCTACAAAATCTGGAGAAGACTGCCTGGAATTCCTGAGCATCCAAACTCCTGCACAACTCTATGTTCACAGCTTTGACTGCCATGCATACAAAGATGAACAGATATGCTTTGTAGATAACTGGCTTTCTGGTAGAACCTTCTCTAAGCTTCACCGGTCCTGCCATGTCAACTCCTGTTCTGAAGAATGGAGGCTCCAGTGTTGTTCTGCAGCTGGGTAAAACTCCCATTTGTGGTTGTAGTGTTGTTGCAGACTGCTGTCTACAAGTGACACATCTTTTGCCAATTCCTTTCATACACAACACAATAACAATTTTGTCTCTTCAACATTCTCAGATAATAATGTAAGTTACTATTTTTTGCCGTTTTTAATTTTAAATATTTTTGTAATGATAGAAAAATAGCAATCTGCAAGATATTATTCTGGCAGTGGTGGCTCTCTGCAGTTTTGTAATAGAATTAATGCGCACCTGCGTAACCGCCCCTTTTTCACGTGCAACGTTGCATGACGTTTGCGCGCTTATTTGTCCTTCATCCACCCATCATATCACATTACATCCTCTAGTTATAATAATAATAAGAAGAATCAGAAGAATTATATCCTCTGTGACGGTTGCCAAACAGATCAAATGTGGTGGTGAATACATCTGCTTTCTCCTCAGCGCAAGACTACAGTCATTGAGCAGTGATAAAAGCAAAGGTGAAGGTGCAGATATAGCTTCACTGGTGAGTGGATGTCTATTGCAGCATGGACATTGCAAAAAGTAACTCTGCCTGATGTGTTTACAGCAGCATTGAGTGCAAACTGTGTGGTCGCAAGAAAGGTAAACAGGCTGCTGGACTATATCTAAGCAGATTGGACAGGTGAGTTTGTCTGAAAATGGAATTGACACAAATTGTGGGTGGGGGTCTTCAATAGGAAATGGTAGTGGTGGTGCTATTGCCATCATATGCTCAACCACTATCTTAGGCAGTTCTCTACTAAGTCTTCCTTTTCCTTTGGTCACTTTCTTACTCCTCCCTCCTTTAGAGTATTGCTGGAAGTAATCTAAACAAATCTAGATTTCAAAATTAAATATTAATTAATAGTTTTTGTTTATTTTGTATTTTTTTTTTTTATTTATAAATAGAGCCATACTGTGGCTTATTGCGACTTTTGAGGGTAAGATTCTATAGAGAGGGGGAATTTCCTTCAAGCCAGGTGTCTTGCAGAGCTTAATAATAATTATTTAGTACTGATTAATTATAATTTTATTAATATTATTTATTCTTAATCTGCAGTTATCTTGTTGATGAGGAAACCATTCTGTAGGAACAACTGGCTGAAATGGGAGACTATCTGTACTGGCCTTCTTATCCCAGACAAACTTTATATGACAATGGTTGCAAAATTTGCCAGGGAACATTCTTCAGTCTTCAGATACTGGATGGATCTGTGCAAAGTTCTGCAGGATTTGTTGTTGAATGTTTTTGAGCATGCAATTTAGATATAGCGGATAAAAATGGTAGTGTTAAATTAAACAATTTAATATTTATTTTAGTAACGGAAATAATACTGATCACTATAGATGGATACAAACAGTGGAATTGGGACAATAAAATTTGAACAAATGGCATGTTGTATTCTGTCTGTGACTCTACATGTGTGTAATTATTTCTGGTCCAAATTTATCTGCAGTGCAAGAAAATAATATAGTAATACAATGAGCACATCATAAATTGTTCAATTTAATTATTATTATTTAGAGCATATCGCAACTGAAATTCTTTTTAACCACATTCCTAAATAGTGTTAGTACTAAGGATTCATGTCACTTTAAATTAACAGTTGCAAAAAATCTTCAAAGCTATGTCCACCTAAGAGCTAACATGCAGCTTTACGAAAATCATCAAGTTAAAACTCAACAGTCAATAAAAATGATAATAAAAAATGAGTTCGCTTTGTTAGCTCTAACTACTACTTCTTGGTTAGTTTTATCAATTTCACTTACACGATTATTTTTGCTCCTTCAAGTCATCTTTGCTACATTTAAAATGAGCTTCTCTGTGAGTTGCAGTTCTTTGTCTCACTGTGGAACTAAAAAATATGGTTACAAAAACACATGAAAACTTCATTTTATTAATTTTCTCCCAAAAGCTACTGTTTTTTTTTTCATCTGGTTCAGATTGATCTCACATTAATGATAATGACCAGCTCTTTATTTTATATTTTAATTTTTTTTTGGGGGGAAGCTGGTTAATAATCTTTCATGCAGTTATTAATTTACATACTTCTATGTATTAATATTAACTTAAAGTGTATTAGCCTGAAAGCTTAATTCATAGGTGAGTTCAGCCATAACCACAAAGTGTACTTTGGTATTGGAGTTACAGACTAGGGATTCCCCACATACCAAGATTATCAAAAGATAAGGAAAAATGCACACAACTTCTAATGAATTCACTATACTTGATACCTTGAACATCATTTATAGGTGAAGAATCCTCCAGAATATTCAGACATGAAACTCTCTATTTATTTAAATGTGCTCTACACTGAGCATCAACCCACAGTCATTACACAGTTTCATCAAGTTCACTTATTGATGAACTTTAAAATAATGGATACATAATGGTAGCTTGATGAAACTAAGAATATTAATCATTACATCTAGTTTCAGTCAATTACAATTAAAAAACAGTAATTAATTTGTCTTTTGAAGTCACTAATGATGAACCCCCCACAGAGTGCAATCAAATAAAGTCGTTGTTTCATGAAGAAGCATCCTAGCCTTCTCTGAGTTTTTACATCATTTTAAGCAGTTCAAATGCAGCTGAATGAGTGTCATGCGTATTAATCGGTAAGTGCAGGGAGAAATAAATAGAGTAGTGTGAATTGCTATGTTTTATTAGCAGTGGCTGTTGGAGAATACAGTAAACGTTTGGTGTAGATTTTTTCAGAAGTAAATGTATAGTAAACATTTTAGAAGCTGTTGTGGATAAAAGGAATGTGAGTGTAGAAAAGTGGGCAGTTGAGACTGAGAAGTTGTAGTAAACAATAGTTAATGGTTCTGGAATGACATACAAAGATGACTATTGACGGTAAGGATTGTATTAAAGTGGGAGAAATTACATTTTGTAAATATTGAAATAAAATTTGGGTTGCTTTAAGAAAATATTAAAACAAGGAATTTTAAAGCGAAAGTGTTAAATACTAAAACACTGCCTTTAATAAAAATTTATAAAAAATATAAAATAATTAATAAAAATTAAGGATTTCTCAAAAAAGTTGGGGATCAAGAAAGACAAAGTCAAACTAAGTCTCATGTGTTTGTCCACTTTCAGAACTTTGAGGTTGCCAAATGGTTAGTTCTGAACTGTTGTGTACAGTTCTGAACTTTTGAAGTTGACAAAATGGCAAGGCAGTTATTAAGGAGTGAAAATCATCATTCTCAATTTGGGCATGTTTTGTAATGCTAATTTTTTGAATTCTCACTTTGGCTTCAAAAATCCTTGTTTACATATTTTTTAGAAAAAATTTGAATTTTTTTTTCAAACAAATATGAACCATGCTATTTTTTACAATTATTATTATAATTGTGTTATGACTGCACTCGGAGACAGTTAAAGGTATGCTGTCGCCAGAGAGAGCACTCTGCTATTCCTCAGGGTTTTCAAGCTAGTTGGAAAAGTTATGCAAGGGGGCTACGAAGCTAGTTACACCCAGTGTCAGAGAGTAGAATATCATATGAATCAAACGACATTATACAAAGCTTGCGTAAGTTCCAACTGAAAATACAATGGTGAAATGAACATAAAAATATAGAGGTAAATTGACGCATGTGTGCAAATGACAAGTTGTAGTGATTAAGAATACTATAAATAGTTCAAGGATTGGCTGGCTGTTGTTCTGCTGTCTGAATGTGGGAAGGATTCTCAGCACAATAATGACAGACAGAATATAGATGAATAAGGTTATTAAATCATTAACTGAAAAAGAAGGCACTGCATAGACCGTTTCATACAGATTTTAAACAGCGAATAAGGATAAGGCAAGTCCATTAAAAATCTTGTTCACATTGAGACATATTTATAAAATTTGTTATGTCAGTAATTAGAATTATATGACAACGAATGGACAGCAATGCTAGATGAGTTTCTGGAGTTGTACACAACTTTTTTCTTTTTCTTACACATTGCTGTTGAATAATTCAAATGCTAACCAATTTTATAAAAATTAAAACGTCCTGCATTCATAGCATAAGGTCAATATTACTGAATTATGGAAATAAGAAGCTTTGCTAAGTCAACTACTACAAAATACAGAGGGGAGAAGGGAGGGAAGGGGAGTAGGGAAAGATGGGGAGAAAGAAGCATAAGGGGAGGAGGGGAAGGAAGAAGTTGATATATTATACTGGCCACTGAAACTAAACTTGTACAAAATATATAAAATGCCACAACAATTATAACATTAACCACACGGGAGAGCAGGCTAGCTACATCTCTCCTGCCCTCTGCAATATTGTTTACAATTTGCTAATAAATTAACGCGACAAAATCAACAATATTATCAAGACACTTAATAGAATTGGCCACAAAAATTTTACAGAAAAGTAATATGTGTTTGTGTAGTAAATATTTCTCAATAATAATACTATTATAATAATCAAGTTCTGACCCTTCATTAAAACTAGACTGAAACTTTTTCACCTAAATTGGTCTGGAACCCAGGACCATTGGCTGTAGCCACCAGTGCTCTAACCACTGAGCTACGATAACCCACGGCCCTCACATTTTACCTTTTATACTATTTAGTACCGCTTGCTGCAGTATCGTACTCAACAGACCACCATAATTATGTGCCGTCAGAACACCTTTTCGGTGTCAACCGGAAAGACCTCCCCCACTGGATAGGGGCCATAATTAGAGGATTGAAAAGGTTTTATCACTATCATCACTTAGGTGAGAAAGTTTCAATCTAGTTTTTATGAAGGGTCAGAACTTGATAATTGAAATGATGAATCCTTTTCAATCCACTAATTATCTCTCCAGAGGGGGAGGTGTTTCCAGTTGACACCAAAAAGGTGATCTGACAGCACAATCAAAGCACAATTCTTCTATTTTTTGTTGAGAACTTCATCAAAGTTTACAGCCAAAAGCTCAGGGCCTCAATGGCAATTCTTATGAAAAAATCCCCGTATACCTCTGAAGTGTAACAGTGGACAAAGCACTCATATTAGCATTAACCCCCCAGAAAAAAATCCTGTATGAAGACCTGGTGGTCCTGGGTTCGATCCACCAGCGGCAACTAAGATTTTTTCATGTTTTTCCTTTGCTTTTTTCCAGACCCCTTTAGGTGAGAAAGTTATTATTATTACTATTTACAGAATAATTTGTACTAAAATATAATAACTTACCGTAGCAAATCTGTGATTATTGGATTATAGGATAATGCACTAAATGATCTCATATCAAATTTGATTTTTCTGTGATTATCCACTCCATCAATTTCTATGTTTCTACAGTAATTAGAAACATAAACTTCATAAATATTGACTGATAAGGTAAAGTTCTATTCCTCAATTTAATGATGCTTGGCCATATTAGTTGTACAAGGTTAGTTCAAAACATTCCATTATAAAAAAAGTGTGTAAGCTAACTCTTTAATCGACAGCATAGCAATGGAGGAGCAACAGTGATGCTGATACGTGACCGTCTATGGGAAAATCGGGCACAACGCGGCATGCGTAGACATCGCAAAAAGATCGATTTAGTTCTTAAAATTGTATCAAATAAGCCTAACGAAGGGAACGGTTAGGTGATATATAGTGGGAATGGCTAAAGCTACGGCGATAAAACTTGGAGAGCTTAATATCTGCTTGCCAAAGAGTGTGTAAGTGCCAAAAAAATTTTTTCGTTGGGGCCGCTTTGTGCCCGATTTTCCTGTAGACAGTCACATACATGTTGGCCTAACTTGAGGGAATGTGTTATAGCACATACAATTCTTTTCAGTTCTGACCTCATGAATATACATAGTATTGTGAACACTCAATATTGCAAAATTACAAGTTCACCACAATTTGGTGCTCTTAGATCACCTGACACACTTGATTTAATGGGTGGTTTCTTGACACTATTAACTGATTTATCTAGACGTCATCATACTGGCTGAATTCTGGAGGCAGCCTAACTCCATCCTACCTGCATGCACACTGACTTACTACTAAATGAATACTGAAGGAGCTAAAAGATTAACTTAAAATTAATGATACTTCAAGCAGTCAGATATAATGTAATGCTTATGATTAACAAATGGAGCTAGATTTAAGTGATGTGTTTAAGTACACTTAGTTCTTACTCCCATGCGCAAATATGTTTTTTCTCAAAATGCACTTATTTAAATGTTATGATGAAGAGTAACGTAATTACAGATAATATTAACCATAAGTTTTAAGTTGTTTTTTTTTAACTACACTTACAGAAAGCTAGCAACTATTGTTCATATTTAGATAAACTGCATGATTGCATGAGGAAGGATTAAATAATACTTTATAGATGAATTGCTTTCATTTCTCTCTACTTTCAAAATAGTTATTATGATCTGACATTCAATCATAGATTTAATAGTGATTATATCAAAGATATCTAGCATGTATTGAAACCAATTACGTATATCATCAAGATTATTCTTCCTGTAATATATACCTTAAAGAAACTTTGGTTTCAGGACTGGAATCTCGGGACTGTATATTAGTAGCACTAACAAAACAAAATTATATTAATACACAATAAAAATTGGATTAGATGTGTAGCATAATATTAATGAACTATTGTATGCAAAACTAGTTTTCAGTACAATTTAAGTTAGGGAATTTGGGAATGTAATTCTGAAAAAAAAATTCACAGTATCAAAATTAAAAAGTTCTAACATTTTGAAGACTGAAAGTAACAATTATCAGATTTGAATTCAGCACAATAAAGTGATCTAGAAAAATAAAGTAATGAATCTTACTCCTTATATCCTAAAATCAGGTTATTGGTGAAACTAACACACAAACAACATACAAACATAATACACAATTTAATGTCTGAGGGTATGGTCTCCCTTACTGTGCACTTTCAATTAGACATGGATTACCAAAATGTCTAATTGAAAGTGCAAAAAAAAAAAATACAAAAACTGGTGATTAATGTGCTCTCTTAAGAGAGCACATTAATCACCAGTTTTTTAATTTTTTTATGATAATAGTATGGCGCGTAAGTTACCCATTCAAAATGTATTGGAAAATCACTGTTCAATTGAAATCTCACTGGGAAATTGAAATAGAGCATAACTAATTGAAATACATCGATAACTAAGTGGAAACTAAGTGAAATACCTCGGTAACTAAGTGGAAACTAAGTGAAATACCTCAGTAACTAAGTGGAAACTAAGTGAAATACCTCGGTAACTAAGTGGAAACTAAGTGAAATACCTCGGTAGTTAAGTGAAATAGTACGGGTAAGTGCGCACACGTAGTGTTTACCTTGGAAACGTACAGTTCCAGTAGTTTCTAGTTGGAGATAATGTCCTTCTTTATACCACAGAGCCTCTACCCATAATTAGATGGAATGTTTTACAACAGATTAGGAGGAGTCATACGATGAAAAGAACCAGCGGAAGCTAGCTAATCCTGAAATAAGGAGATAGTGCTGAACGATACAGCGTAGCTCAATTGCAAAAGACTTTTAAAAAGCTGGCCTACTAGCGAGTGATAGCGGGTAACCTGTGATTAGGGGTCAATAGCACTCGTAAAGCAATTCTACAAATACAATTTATTTAATTGCTTCTGGATCTAATTCAAATAACACTCGCCTTGCCTCGTGCTATTATCATGTTACTCGTGCTAAATCCCGAATAGCACGGTTTACCCATGCTATTACTCATACTAACTGTACAGTTGTTTATGAAAAGTGTTTTATATAATTTTAGGCATGAAGATATCGAGACTACAATTGAGTAAGATTTTAATTCAGCCAAATATAATACTTTTGATGGTTTTGTACCAGTGCTTTAACCACTGAGCTATGACCACCCTGGACTTCCAAGACTCTAACATTTTTCCTTTATACTGTTGTGTAGTACCGCTTGCTGCAGTTTCGTACTCATCAGACCACCAATTATGTGCCGTGAGAACACCTTTCGGTGTCGACCAGAAACACTTCCCCATCCAAAGAGGAGCAATGATTGTGGATTTAATCCACAGTCTGCATTAACACTTGCCTCTAGTCAGATAAAAATATGGTAAAGAGTTATATGCGTACTATTATGCTTACAGATAAAACAAAGCCTATTATTTAGAGCTAACATTACTCCTGAAATAGAGGTAAAGGTATACCTTTGTACTAGCAATGTTATTATTGAATTACTATACTTAGTAGGTAAAAAGCTGTATACAATAAATGGATTATTTTGTAATACATTATTTTTAAACATTTTTTTGATTTTTGTATACCATTATTTGTAATTGCATTATTTTCAAGTGATATTAAAGTTAAACCATTATCAGATTTAAAATTTATGTCAGGATTTTTTTGTAGCTGAGTTATAGTGCTTGTTGTCAAGAATTACTAACATACTATATCCCCTCTTTTTTTCTCCTAAAACAGGGCTTTCAACTTGACTCCAGTTTCCCCACTACAAACCTAACTTAGACTCCTAATTGTGAGATAAGTCTTGCAAAACACTTTATTTAAAGTCTCAACAAGTTACTGGTTTGGATAAAGTGGCATTGAAAACACTTTACCATACATAATTTAGAAACCCTCATATTTGGCCTTCTGTATGCCACTTTGTCATTGTCAAAAAAAGCCACTGTTTGTCAGAATGGATTACTATTAATACTAAGAAAGTTATTACTACTAGGGGGAATCTGAGTTTAAGTACGTAATTTATGTTAGTTAGCTAATTACAAAAAAAACTCTTGTTTTTTTAAAGCTGATGTAATAAATGTATAAAATATTCAGGTAAAATACATCATATAATAATATTGTGCTTTATGTAACCTAACAAAGCAGGTTCGCTCGCCATTTGTGCTCACGAACTATACTAGTAAATATTACTATAATGTGGAGCTAGTTAAGTTTGCCAAATAGTCAGTTGTGTCAAGTTAATAACCATTGTACAATATCAAATACTAGTACAAAAACTTCATAGATAGTATATATAGTTATTATTGTAATTAAATCTACACATTAGAACACTACATTTTCTGATGTATGTTTGCTCCTATCTCCGATTAGTGTTAATAAAACTGATCATACAGTTGTGATAAAAATGTGATTTTAAACTTTTTTAATCCCCAGGAAAGGGTTTTTTATTTGATACCCAGCTATATAAGCTATATTTCTATGAAACTTGGATAAAACTTACATGATCTCATTCACTTTCTTGGTAGTGTTGGGCCTAAAAACATACAATACAAAATTGTAACTACATAATACTTTATAATTAAAAATTATTACTAAATTAATAATTCTTAAAATATTTTTTACAATGTGCACTAATACTGAATAACACTGGATTCACGTAGGGTAATTAAAAAAGTACATAGCTAGTAACTAGTCATTATAGCTGCTTGTATATCATGATACATTAAAATTGTTAACTTGTGTAATAATTATTACCATAATAAACATTACTTTGTGTACTTACAGCAATGTTTTTACCAAGCCTTACTATAATAATTTCTGCAGTTTGATTGTTACATAGCTACAAGCTTTCCAGCATGGATAGAATGGCACATACAAATCAATAGAGACAAATTCGTTCATATAAGTAATATTATCTGGTGTTGATATTTGTTTCTTAAAATAATGGGTAAGTGGTCTGGTTAATTCTACTTCAGTTAAGCAAAATTTATATATATTAGTTGTTCAATAATGTGATTATTTTAAAATTAAATATTTTAACTACATCATATTAGCAGAATATTTATGAAACTTTATATAAACTTACTTAACTGTAGTCTTAATTGAATTGTGTTCAAAACATTCAAATAATATAATATGTATTGCATTTTCTTAAAATTAAAATTTTGAATAATATATCCAAGTATCCCGATCAAAACTGAATGCAGTGTAACTAATAGAGATTGTGCAGTCATATGCAATAATATAAAATAATATTATATGAAAATAATACTTTAATTATGGCACTGGAAAAACCTTGAAAAAAAAACACTAGTAGTGAGACAATGCAAATAAATAACAGAACTTAGCCAACAATAAGTGTTAATAGCTTCTTATGGAGCAAAATTTAAGTTCTAGACATATATAATAAAATCATAAATTCACAAAAACAGTCATTGTTTCAGTATGAAAACGTATCCTATTTTTGTGTATGGTGATTATTTTATTATGGCATTCTTACCTGAATTTAATGTAAATAAAAGCAGCCGCCAAAATTATACTTGCTATTGTGACTAGTATAACAAAAATATTACCAATGATAGGTGATACAGAAGGACTATTTCTTTTTGGACGAATTGTGGAAGAAGTGCTAGTAGTATCTGAAAATTAATAACAAACGAACCTTAGCTTATCTTTGAACAAAGGTTGCATCGCTATATAATATATTCACCAAATAATTAGAAAACTAAAATTTGTCTGAGGTACCTCATAATACTTTGAATACATTCACAAGAGCAACATGCATTTATTCTATCTAGATATCATCACAATAGTATTTTAGTTTTGTGAAATATCTAACCATATCACACTTGCCACATGTAATAAGTACAATTATTACTTATACTACATGAGTCAGAGTGTGATATGGAAAAAATCTTTCCTGAGCTGACTAATACATTTTCAAGAACCAGAGGCTTGTGTGAAATATGTTGTCATATCTTTCTGACCAAGGCAATGTGTGGTCATGCTAAAGTTTGCAGTAAAACTCTAATTATTAGCTCTTAGGGGCTCAACTGATGCTTTAGCAGCTCCTCGTATATAATTGGGTAGGCTTCCCTAGAGAAAGATAGATATGAAAACATAAAATCTGGTAAGCTGGGCTGGTTGATAATTAGCTACAGTGCTTTTGAGGGTATTGGGCTTGCTCATGTGATAACACCAATGTGATATCATGAAAATATATCACTTGTCTTAACCCAAAAATACGATTAGGAAGATATTGAGTATGGAATAAATAACTAACAAAAAAATATATAGTATTTAAATTATATTCCAGATATCTTCACAATGTTATATTTAGGTACAGATATTATTTTACTGCCTCTGGCTAAAAACAACAACAAGTAAGCCTTATTGTGAAATATTTTGCCATATCACACTCTGACCCATGAAAATATTAATTTACGTAATAACTAAAGTTATTATTCTTACCGAAATTTTAAGATTTTATTGGCTAGATATAATTTTTAACAATAATACATCCCACTACAACTCAGTTTAATTCACAACAATTGCACAGATTATACTGAAACCACTTAGATACATACAAACTTATGTTATTTCTGCAACATACTCAAATAAAGATAGTTGTGTTCTTTAGATAAACTTCAATATTTATTGCATTAATTATTTCTTTCACTTACCAAATAATGAATTAGTAATAATCGAAGTTGATGGTTGGACCAAACTTCTAAATTCAGTGCTTTTTATACTTATTGTGAGAGATGGCAGAATTGGCATACAAAATGGCTCGTTTTTTAATTGTATCCGTACCATATTATTTCCAGACGCACATGTTATATTAAAGTCTGACAACTCCGTAACAAAAGCTACTACTATAATTCCAAATGATTCTCTAGACATGAGTATACCTTGAAAATTGACTTCAGTATGGTTGAAATTAAAAACGTTTCGAATTTGGCCTACTCTATCATTTGAGCTATATCCAATTGTTTTTTCATCAGCTAATAATCCTAGTTCTAAACTATTACTGCCACACATAACTATGTAAGTACGGCGTGGAATGTTCAGCTGTATTCTTTCTGATACAACATAATCAATAATGATGTCTTTATCTGAGGAAAATGTTAGCTTATTGGAAGTGTTATCATACTTTGGTGGATTTATATTTTTTATCCTATCAATATCAATGTTATTTGTGCATCCAACCTCAAAATTTGTAGCATTTCTTGCAGATACAATTAAGATAGATACAAATATCACTGTATTGGTTAGTGTTACAGTGGAAGCCGACAGCAAAGTGCTTGTAATATTGAAGCCATCAACAACAGTATTAATCACATTTCCAACATTTTGAGATGAATAACCTCCTGCAGAAACATTGTTAACTAGCCATTGTACAGTGCTACCTTCTCCATTACAACTGTAATAGTTATCAACTGTTGAAGAATTTCGAAAACGATTCACTCTTCTTAAATATTGGATTGATAGTGCTGAAGAACACTTCAGAAAGAATGCAAAAAATGTTGTGCTGCATATAATCCTTCTCTGTAATAAGATTAAGTGACATCTAGCATAAATGTCCAACAAAAACAATGGTAGCCATACAATAACCCATGCTATATGAAAGTTTTGTGTATAATCGTCAGATATTGTAGCTAATTGAAAACCAGAATACATATCACCACTTTCACCATATAATTACGAATTAGGTGCTAGAAATACTACATATATGCCACTTTATAGCTATTGTGAATGTTATCCTTAAAAAGAATATGAAACTGATTCAGAATGATTAATATTTTCACCTCTAACCCTCTCGTTCCCGAATTGTTTGGACGCGCGCGGAAAAATCTAATCTTCCACCGCGGAATAGTGCATTACCGTTTTATTTTTTTAACTCGATGCTGGCTGGGAAAACCCCATAGCAACCATATA
>WLWI01001662.1_pt1 | contig 19235 bp, 18 predicted proteins | sample 6701501 | NCBI WGS metagenome assembly WLWI01 (sample SAMN12718690, study PRJNA515312) | sponge metagenome | isolation source: marine sponge | host: Mycale hentscheli | place: New Zealand: South Island, Marlborough, Capsize Point | collected 2014-11-01
TAATAAGTCACAAATAAAAAGTGCAAACACTTTTCAGATAACTTTATGAATGGTGTATTTAGAACTCTTTAGTTCTAACTCTGAAAGGACAATTGTACAACAGACCACAGCTTGTTACATGGTGTTCATTCATTAGAAAGGTTTCACTATATATGCACACAACCACTAGATTAGAGTAATGGCTACAAGTCTGAAATAATGTAAATGTTCACATGAAGTGGTTCCAGCTCCTGTCAACATGGGAGGACTCATGGTGAAGACAACAAAAGCTCTCACTTTTACATGTACTAGATTAAATTGGGGGTGGGGGGAGGGGGAGAAACATGACCCCCACATTACACCCCCCTACACTCACTCTCAGAGAATTCTTGTTTCTGTCAACTCCTCCGTAGTCAGCGATGAGAGCTGCCCCGCCCTCCGACACGACTCTCTCAGCCAACTGTTCGGCATAGAGAAGTGCCTGTGGGCACACCTCCAGCCACTCCCCTTCCTGGGCATGTCTGTGTGTGGCATTGAGAGAGGAATAAAGGGCAGAAGCAGCTGTTTCTGAAGGGGAGAGCACAAACTGCAGGGGCGTGTTAGAAGAATCGGTGTGATCAATGTCCACCAGTACTTCCCTCCATCCTGATGCTGTCATCTAGACCACCATTAAAAAATATAGACTATAATATGACAGCATTCTCTTATCAAACCATGGTTTCCATTGCAGGAATTATTTTAGCTTTTTGCCCACCCTGAAAATGTTTTTGCCCCCCCCCCCCCAAGTTTCAAAAATGTTTATAGACCCTGCTCGTCTTAAAAATACCCTGCACCAGTTAGTCAGAATATTTTTATATATACACAAATGTTTACAATGTCCGTTATCAGTGTGTGTGTGTGTGTGTGTGTGTGTATGATAGTTTTTGAGTGAAGCTAACAATGCACTCGAACTCGACATAATATATAATTATATATCATATAATATATATATATATATTATATATAAGCACAAAGATCGAGGGAGGGAAAGAAATGACTACCTGGAACTGATGAATAGGAAGAGCATCAAAGAACTCTTGTGCAATGTAATAAGAACAACCTAGAAGAAGAACAAACGACTTCAAATCATTCCAATACCACATTATATCTCTAGCTAACACAGGGAACTCAGCTAGGCAAGGGAATTGCCCCAATATCACATTATATCTCTAGCTAACACAGGGAACTCAGCTAGGCAAGGGAATTGCCTTAATTAGGGTCCTGAGGACCCTCTCTGGATAACAGCATTGCAATGCAAGCTACATAGGGTGCACTATAGAGGGTCACAAGGCACTTGGAATGCAGTATTCGCAACAGCCATGCAGAGCCTGACCATAATGAGACCACCGTAGGCAACCAATCTGATCAAATAAAATGAATGAATTAATCCACCTATACTAAATAACTTCATGCAGAGATAGAATCAAACCTTGCGGGATATCCTCCAGCTGCTTGTGCCACGTGACACTTACTCTCCCTCCGGCCACTCTTCCCGATTTATATCCGATAACTTCACCGTCCGCGTCTTGTGTTGACGATGCCGGGGAGGCAGAAAGGTGAGAAGGTGTGGCCTGGATGGTAGTTGCCTGGATGTCGGCCATTGCTGGACTCACCTCTACCAGGTGCACAGATAGGCCATCTAAGATGGACTGTAACTTCTTGTTCTGGAACACCTGAGATAACAACTCTAGTCATAAACCAGCCCCTCCGCTAAGTGGAGTGGGAAAAACACAAATAATAGTATTTAGTCATTCAGGCAATAGTTAATAGCTCATTGAAAATTGATATTACAGTGTTCAATTCTGCCCCACCCTCTACACATGCCAGACATACATGATATAATAAAATAACAACACTTGTTATTGAAAACGTAGTGGACTTTAAACTGAATATGGAAAGTGTTTAGGACTCAATGTCCTTCATCCTCTCATGTACTCTATGTACTATTCACCAACATAGTAACACAAGCCTATACTCTACAGCAACCAGGCTACTACACCTAATGGCCGTGGCGAGATCTGGGAATATCAGACTACTAGTTCCACTGGATGTAATGTAGCCCATGGCAGGCAAACAATGTGATGTAATATGCAAAGCCGCTCAATTTGAAATCTAGTCAGGATCTTGATTTTTTTGTATGACTAAAGTAACCAACTAAGTACATCATGTAAAAGCTTGTTGGCATTTCCAATAAATGTGTTTAAATCACTTAAAACGTCCATTCTTGCACCCATAAGCATGCAAACTGCAATACCTAAATGAAGACTCTCTCTCCTTGCAAACTACATCTTTTGATCAGATAGAACAGGCAAAGACAAGATCTAGTAAACAAGATCCCACCATTCCTAACTTGGACAGAAAGAACGAGTCTTGATGTAATTATCTCACTATTTTTATTTTTTTTAACACGACACATAGAAGATCTGATCTTGTCCATGTTATGTAAGGGCACCGAAAAGCTACCTTTAATTTCACAATTTAGCTGCTATCCTTTTTTATGAGAATTATAAGGTGCTTTGATTGTGTGCGTGAAGTGTACAATGGAGTTTCCAGTAGTTGTCATGGTACTTGTCCTTACTCTGAGCATGTCCGCCAGTAAAGTGCCTCTTCCTGGTCCCAATTCCACCAGCTGTACGGGCAGCCTTTCGCCTCTGGACTTCCAGTCAGCCAACACCCACACAGCCAAGAGCTGAACAAGTGCATACGTGCGAGTTTAAACGCAAGATGAGGTAGTCAAATGGCGGCATGCATACCTCACCAAAAACTTGGCACACTTCTGGAGCAGTGATGAAGTCTCCTCCTTTACCAAACACATCACCTTGCATGTAATAGCCCTGCAGTTGACATATTCAACCACCAATAAAAATAAATAAATGATATTAACTTACAAAGACTGGATGTTGCAAGCATTGTTTCATATATTCCGCCACAGTTATAGGTCCTGCAGCCTAAAATTCGGCTATCAATAAATGAATTTTTAAATACAAAAAAAAATTATTACTTTGATTTGCTGCGTTATATAATCTAATCCAGTATTATTTCTTGCAGTAGTGTTGCACAAAAATTTCCTCAACCGCCATTGCTTCTGCTTCACTAGCCGGCTTAGCAATCTCGGACGAAACATACTATATTGCTTTCTCTTTTGGGTTTTGTGAATGCGACGATACTTTACCAAAATGCCGAGCTTTGGTAAAGCTCGCAGCCGCTTACAAAAAAGTTCAGGAAATTCGCTCTCACTTCTATCACATAATACTTTGTCCTACAAGAGTGCAATGAACATGAAAAATAGTCATTGACAGTATGAATTCACTAGCCGTAGCTATGTGTGTGTGTGTGTGTGTGTGTGTGTGTGTGTGATTCTAGACTGCATGAGAAGTCCAAGGGCCTCCACAGAGACAGGCAGAAGTCCAGGCACTCCTCCATTGTTGTACTGGCTGGGAAGAAGATGAAGGAGACAAAGCAGCAGAGGAAGAAGGGTCTGGAAGAGAAGCCAGTTCACCTAGCTTTTCTGAGGGCAATGTCCATGAGCGGCACCTACAACAGCCAAGAAAGTTTTTTTTTTTTTAACTTTTCACACCAACACACAGACACATCCCACAGGTCTCCAGCTGCTGACAATTGCCGTTAAAAACTGAATTACTATAGACAGAATAATCACAGGATCATGATTAATGCATTTGCTTGCCATTGAAGCAATTAAACCCCCATTCCCTATCTCTTCCCTCCCCCACCCCCCCCTGAAACACTGCGCACGCACACACACACACACACACACCTGCTGCACTGCTTGAGTTTCACTCCCATTACAACTGAACTGCTAATGGTGCCTCCGTGCAGCAAGTCTCTTTGACCCTCAACAAAACAATCTTTCCACGGAGGAGCCATCCCACGAGGTACCACAAGAGAGAGGGGAGAGAAAGGGTCGGGAGATGTGTAGTGGTGCTGAACATGAGGGCGAAGGGGACCGGGAACGTTACGCTCGTAGCATTCCGGCAAGGTCGTCGTACACAGGCCACTGATAAAACCTAAACAAACATAAAATGCACAGAAAAAATAATTGAGGCGATTGAGAATTGATGAGTCGATTGAAGCCAACACCACACTATGTGACACTAGGTTCACATGAGAAGAGGAGGGAACTGGGCATGTTTAACAAGTTGGTTATCGGTCAAAGGCAATCATGTTCAAGAGGGAGCTATCAAGAGGCCACTTTACATACTAGCATGTGGTGCTATGTTCCCTTAAACTTTAAAAACAAACACAAAAACAAACCAACAGGTGAGTCGAGAAAATTAATCAATAAGTGTTGAAGTGAACATTTATTAAAAGAGGGGGAAAAACAAACAAAAAACAAACAAACTGGCACCATCTTTATCTCTAAAACAAATAACTCAATACAGTGCTGAGTGAATGATTTGAGGTTGAACTTAGGAAAGTCAGCCACCGTAGTGGCTTCCAAAAATTGCGAAGCCGACGATATTTCACGTCGTCAACGCGGGATATTGGGATAAGTTTTCAACTAGCAATAACCACGCCTCGGTTGGACCTCATTGGCTATGGTACTGCCACTGCGCAAAGCTAACCTTCCCTGAGGCAACCGAAGCCATTTATACACATTGACACTCCACATAGCCCAGTGGGTTACATCATGAATATCATTAGCACATCTGTGACTTCCTGTCTATGCATTTACCACATTTATCAACAGGAAGCAGTAGCAGTTTTACACATAACTGAAATGTATACTCACTAGTGAGGTTAAAAAGTATGACTAGGGTGTGGTAAAGAGTAGTGTAGTACTAGAAGTAGCTTGTCAATGAGCTTGCTTACATGATTAAAGCATTGATATTACTAATTACACTTGCTTGCACACGTGCACATGCACACACACACATGCACACACACACACACACACACACACACACACACACACACACACACACAATATACTGAAATCCTCCTCCCCATGAAGGAACTTGTGCCATACCTTGGAGAAGTGATGCTCTGGTCAGTGTGAGTAGGTGTGGCTGGTGGTAAGGAGGCAGGTTGGACTTCACTTCTATAAACAAACACATGTGCATACATACATACATACATACACACATACATACATATATGTACACTCACTTCTCCATTCACCAATCACACAGACATACACTTCATGACAGCCATTCTTATAGTGCAGCAATGGCAAGAGCTAGCTCAGCAAACAGACTTCTATTAGAAATACATGGAGTACTGGCTATTAAAATAATTTTACTCTACTAGTTCAAGCATACTAACTAGACATTCCGATTCAGAAATGGAAGAACACAATTAGACTAAGATTGTCATCATCCTATGTATTTTTTGTTATCTACTGAAGAAGCTCCATGAACCAGAAATGTCTTGATTAAAATTCAACACCAGAAATCTTTATATAGCTGTAACGAAAAAATGTAGTTTAATGCAATTAAAAATGTAGTTTTTGGCGAGTGAGCGTAGCGAGCGAGACACTTACAGGGGTAACACAATTGAAAATCGGGGATGTTTGTTTATTTATATGTTTGGACGTACGTATGTCATTTTGTACTTTGACCTTCTCGTATTTTTGTGTTAGCTCGTTGTTCGACCCCGTCCCAAACTTCACTAAACGGAATCCTCCAGTTCAGTGATCATTACCTGTATCATCCTAAAAATTGAATTGTTTACCGCTCTGAATTCTTAGTTAAAACTCAAAAACTTAACGGAGTTCCATTTCTATTCGAGTTAGTGGCAGTGGAAAGTTATTTGCCACAGTTATAAGCCCTACTAAACAGTATTTCCTTGAAAATTCTTTGTGCACTAGAGTAACTACGAAGGTAAGCCTTGTGTAGGTATGTTCAGTTGTGTGAAAGTATTGTGCTTTTACTTATGTAGCTAAAGAATATCACAAAGAAAACGTGTAAATAATGCTACTTGTTTTTGTTGCTTTTTTTTTTCAATTCGAACTGTTGCAGGGAGTGGTTACTATGGCATTGAGTCCCCTTTACCGTATACACGTAATTTAAACTTGACTTTTTTTTAGTAGCTTGAGTGCTGAAGTTAAAATTAATTGTTTAACAATAGTGTAGTTTTAGGCTAGCTCGCTATTTGTGCTCAAGCACATCACTAGTTTAATGCAATTAAACAAGGTTAACTTAAGCATATCACTAGTTGGCGAGCGAGCGAGACACTCTCAGGGGTAACATAATTGAAAATTGGGGATGTTTGTTTATTGGTGAGCAAGCGAAGCGAGCGAGACAGTATTAGAGGTGGATAATGCAAAATCGGGTATATGTTATATATATGTATGTATGGATGGTACCTATGCCCCTTAAACGCGCATGCGGGGAACTTTTTTCTCCAAAAAACACGGCTTTTTAGGCTTGACCCTAGTTTATTCTGAAACTACAGCATTAAACAAGCATTCCTTTATACTTTAGCTTCGAAGTGTGAGAAAATTCCTGCGAAAAAGCTTGCTTTTCAAGAAACAAAAAGTTGATTTGACCGGTTACTATGGCATTGAAGACCCTTTTCCAGACTTAATTTCAAAACTTCTCTCCGTTTTAAGGGAGATACGGAGTGCTGATTGTTGGTTGTCAAGAGTCATTGGTAGTCAGAATGCCGTAGTACTACTCGAGGGAAGCTGAGGTAAGTACGTAAATCCATATTTGTTAGCTAAATATGCAAAAATAACTCTGGCCTTTCTTTTTTGTAGCTAAGAGCTTGTTGTCAACAGTGACTGGTAAATTCAAGTAGTCAGAATGGCTCAAATTTGGTACTACAAAAGTTACCACTGTTCAGGTAAGAAAGTAATTTTGTATTTCTGTGCTAAAATTGATTGTCTTTTGTTTTTGTAGCTGAGAGCTTGTTGTCAAGAATTCGAGACTACTGAAGTTATCAATACTCAGGAAATTGAGGTAAGTAACAATTCCCAAGATAATAAACATGAGAGATTCTTGCTCTTCAACAATTCAACAGGAATTACTAGACTGAGGAACTGGCTGAAACTGGCTAGATAAAAGTTTGAGTCTGAAGAAGTAATGCACCAAATTAAAATTCACACACACATAAATAATAATAAACCAGAGAGATGCTCACTCACCAACCGCTCAACACAACACTGGCTGAGCGCTTACCTGACTGAAGTTCTTCTGAAAGAGGAGAATGTGGAGATGCATTGTACACTGTCAGAACTCGAAAGAGAAGAGCCAGAGCTCCATCTACAAACAATTAATTAAATATTATATTGGCTGTTAAAACTTGAGAAAAAAACTGCTATTATTAAAAATATAGTTACTGAATTATACATATGCACATGCACGCACACACACACACACACGGACACCCACACACATTGCACACACACACACACACACAAGATGGAGAAATAGTGAAGGCTAAGGTATACATGTCAGAGATGAGGATTAGGGCATGAAGACAAGTAGGTAATGACAGATGAACAAGAGCAGTAGCAGAGGCTATGTCAGAGATTGCAGAGCTATTACGCTGACTAGTCGCGTGAACCAGCTGTTTCCCGCGCACAAAGGGGCGTGGCATAGCGGAAGGAGAACGTCTGGTAACTTTCTCCAGGTTTTGGTGAAATAGTCCCGGAATGTTGGGACAATCAATTAAGCAACCACAGTCATGTAAACGTCACCCTTATGCGTCGACCACATTTACTCAACTCTACACTTACTGCTCTTTATTTCGCGATATTGTGCTCAGTAGATATCGCGCAGGTCTACGACGTCACAAAAACGAAATTAATTACATTCCAGCATTTCACAGAAACCTGGTGAAAGTTACCAGACGTTCTCCGAGAATGGCTAGTTAACGAGACTCTACGCTGATTGACTCACTGGACACGGACACCATAGGCTGGGGGAGTGACTTATTCCACACACATATGAGGAGCAACAGCTCTCGGAGCAAGGCCAGCAATGAAGGAGAAGGACTCTGAAGAGAGCAGAGAGCAATGCAATAAACATTGGTAAGACTACATTGTTAAGTTTCAAGTACCTCATCAGAATCACTGGATGTGTCGTCTGCATCTAGGACAACTCCTTCCATGGACTTCCCCAACAACTCATTCTGAGAAATAGAAATCGCAGAAAACAACAACAACAACAACAACAACAGAAAACAACTTACATGATATACTTAGTGTAGTAATTGGCATGGCATGCATGCAGAGTGTGCATGTATGAGAGTGTGTGTGTATGAGAGTGTGTGTGCATGAGAGTGTGCATGTATGAGAGTGTGCATGTATGAGAGTGTGCGTGTATGAGAGTGTGCATGCATGAGAGTGTGCATGCATGAGAGTGTGCATGCATGAGAGTGTGCATGTATGAGAGTGTGTGTGTATGAGAGTGTGCGTGTATGTGTGTGTACAAGTGTGTGTATGCATGTTTGAGCTTGCATGTATATATGTGTGTGCAAACACACGTACATGTGTGCATGTTGTGTGTGTGTATGTGCATCCGTGCATGTGACCTGACCGTGCATGTGCATGTAATGTGTGCTGTGTGCATATGTGTGTGCATGCATGAATGTTTGTGTGTGTGTGTGTGTGTGTGTGTGTGTGTGTGTGTGTGTGTGTAATGAACGTAGAGAAAGGCACACGCATGTCAGTCATACTGCCACCTACCACTTGCGACTGTCCCTCTGCAATGGCCGCCACAATGAGAATAGTTTGTTCCAATATCCAGTGAGCGTGAGACTGGAGGTGAGATATCATGTCTAGGAGAAAGAAAGGGAAAAAAGTGACTTGGAAAATCATAATTTAAACTACACACTGACAATCCCTAATGTGCAAATTTCTAATTCATCTTTACTTTCTGGCCAATCTAACTTTATTTCCCAAAGTCAAAAAAAAAAAAAAAAAAAAAAAAAAAAACATCTGAGAGAAATGACACAATTGCTCATATCACAAAAAGTACAGTACACACAACGAGAACAAATTCTCAAGATAAACCCAGCTGAACAACACCACAATACTATGCCACCCAACAAATCACTGCACCCTAAGTCCAACCACACTCATCCATTACCCCTATCTCTTCACAACAAACAAACAAACAAAATAAATATGTGAAAAATAAATAAATAAATTATATAATAAATTAATTAATTGAATAAATATAAAGTAAAAGTAAGTAGTAACATGTGCTATACCTGGTGGGACAGCAAACTCTGCAGGTGCCAGATCTTCAGCCAGGTTGTTCAGATTCTCTTCCATCTTGTTCTCCGTGCAGACAGAGTGGAGGCGTGGCAAGCCCAGCTCATGAGAAGAAGGGTTTAGAGTCAGCTCCACCAGTCGACTTGTGGCGTACAGCCGAGAAGTGTTGCGATACGACAGAGAAGGCAGCAAACCTTTCTCAACACAACTGGTTAAAAAAAAAAAAGGAGCATGTTTATAATAACATGTACTACAAAATAACACCAAACAAGCAAAACTCACACGCGTGCACACATACAAACATACACAGAGAAACATTCAACCAAACCATTTTTTTTTTGTTCGTTGGGTTTGGTTAGGGGGTGGCATTTTGGGGATGTCTTTGAAAACGCAGAAGTGCAAGCCATTTTCAGAAATGTTCAGAAGGATATGAAATAATGACTCCACTTAACTCCTGGACCCAGCATGATAGTTGGCATGCCTCAAAACTTTCACCCCCGGAAACAATCAAGACATACATACGTACATACATACCTGTGCAACAGAGCACAAGCAGAGAAGAACTGTCTCACACACAAATCCTTCACAGAGGATGAGTGCAGCTCGTAGCTGTTAGAGAAGTGCTCAATGACCGTCCTGACCAAGCCCGTGGTGCCCTCAGACTCTGAACTTTTGTCCTGAATCTCAGCATTCTTCGTTTCGTGGATTTGCTGCAGCCTCGCACAGGAGACGGTCAAGTCCCAGGTAGAATGAGAGCTCATTACAGCCAGGGAGAGTAGGCGGGAGATGTGAGACGCTTCCGGAGGCTGACCATCTACGTCAACAGGTTTATTTATTGTAGTGTTGTTGTTTGTTGTTTGCTTTTGTTAAGCAAACATTTTTTTTTGTATTTTAGGGAAAGTTGAAAAAAATCATCCAAATAAACCACTGTATTTCTTACAAAGATGTTGTTGGTGAAATCATATGAATCTGAAGCTCTGACTCTAAATCAAAATTTAGTGTGGTAAGATTAACATAACAGTGATATGATGTTTAACACTGTTGAGTGGACCTTTAGCAAACTACCTATACCCATGAATCAGAAATATTCACACATCCTCTGCACAGCATCAGCACTGACTGACTGACTGGCGCTTCCATCTGGATGTTACCTTTGAGTCCAAGGATGACAGCCGCCATTTGGTACATGAATAAAGTATCCCTCACACACACCAAGACACAGCAGGCATTGGGAGACAGACAGACCAGAGCTGGGGGCACGCCTTCTCTTCTTCCGATGAATTCATCGTCCAGACGCTGCCTCTTAGAGGCTAAGAAGCAGAATGGAATATTCAAATCAATCAATAGCTGCCAGTAACTAGCACATAATCACAAGCCAACGTCACACCTACATACCTCACAAGCTTTCTATACTGTTTACTGGATTACATACATTCAAATAGACTTTGCCATAAGTTGTATTTTATTCCAAGTGGCTTTGGCAAAGCTCTTCACTACCTCTTCAGCAACTTATAAAAATAAATTGATAATTATGATGATGACGACAATAATAATAATAATAATAATAATAATAATAGTAGTAGTAGTAGTAGTAGTAGTTATAATAACTAGTGGTGTGCTTGAGCACAAATGGCGAGCGAACCTTAAACCACACTATTGTTAAATGATTGATTCTAACTACTAACACTCAAGCTACTAAAATAAAGTCGAGTTTTTAAATTATGTATATATGGTAAAGGGGATCCAATGCCATAGTAACTGTTTGAATTGAAAAAGAAGCAACAAAATCAAGTCACGTTATTTAAACTTTTTCTCTGTGTAGTAGTTGTAGCACACAATACTTTCACACAACTGAACATTTCTATGCAAGACTTACCTTTGATGTTAGTCTAGTGGACAATGAATTTTCAAGTAAATACTGTTGTGTAGTGCTTATAACTGTGACAAATAGCGTATTAACTTACCACCGTCACTAACTCAAATAGAAATAGAGCTCCCATAAGTTTTTGAGTTTTAACTGCACCCGCAAAAGAATTCAAAGCAGTAAACAATTCAATTTCTAGGGTGATACGGGTAATGATCGCTAAACCGGAGAATTCTGTTTAGTGAAGTTTGGGACGGGGTCGAACACGGAACAAACACAAAAATACGCGAGGGTCAAAGTACAAAATGACATCCGTACGTCCAAACATACAAACATCCCCGATTTTCAATAGTGTTACCCCTGAGAGTGTCTCGCTCGCTTCGCTTGCTCGCCAATAATAATAATAAATGCTAAACTTACCAGGAGCTCCTGGTGCCATTCTTCCTCCTCCTCTGACCTCCTCCACCTCAACCGGCAGGCTCTGCGAGAGAACCAGCTTGTTGGAGTCTCTGTTGAGGACCGTGAGATGCCCAGACTCAGTCACGCCCACCAATACTTCCACTGGCCACTTCCCCTCCCCTTCCTTCATGTCCACGTCCTCCTCAAACACGAGGATCTCACTCATCTTCTGGTCCTGCAGTGAAAGATCGTGCGAGCCCAGGCAGAGCTCGGACCCTGCCAGACCCGCAATGGAACACTCAGAGCTGTGCGTGCCTTCTCTGCGAGACTGGTAGGATCCCGACCGCGTGATATCCTTTACCGACCACTGGTAAAGCTGTGTGCCTATGAATGTGTGACAGGAAAGTATTAAATGAAATAAGATTAATAAATAAAAACAACTTTTAAAAAGGATGGCAGGATTTGACGTTGCTGTTAAAATCAGTGAACCAGAGTGTCACTACGCAGTACAACTATCTCTCCTTGATTCTACTCCATTACACGTACGTCATTGCTTTTCTAAAAATGCTACTGGTAAATAAAATGTCTAGTTTGGCAGCGATTATGAGCAATTGCCTCACTGTAACTCTCTTCCCACCACTTGTTCGAGCTGACTATTAATCAATTTTTCCCTTGCAGTACACTAAGAATTACCCATCCTGAGCTGATGGATGTATTCTGTAAAAGAAGCATTGGCACACTTCACCCAACAAGCCTATCTTGAGAGAGGTTGCACAAATTTATGAATGGAAAAGAAGGGAGAGAAATACAAGCACACATACCATTGTGGCAGACATGAATGAAGCAGCCATCCGCATGTGGTAGCATAAGGAGACTGGAGATGTTGTCTAAGGTTAAAACACAAACATGTCACTTACCAAATGCCAAGAATATTCATGCAGTTACCAATTGAAGAAAATAAATACTACCAGTACAACAAACTGCTATATAATACATAGATCTACTCTTAAAAAAAAAAAAAAAAAAAAGGGGGGGGGAGGGGAAGAATTTTGAACCCTATTTATTTTCTAATACATAAAAACATCAAGAGAAAACAAACAAACAAATCCCACAATACTCCTGAGCTCCTACCAAACTCACTGACCAGATTTTCCGAACACGTTGAGTTCCGTGGCCAGGTTTGCTGTGAGGGTGACCTGACTGGCCCACTGAAGATCGACTGTCAGGTAAAACACTTTGACCAAGCCTCCTTGATAGCCAGCTCCGACAAGGATGCTCCCAGCTGTTCAATAGCAGAGACATGATCAAGTTGCAAACAACAAAGACAGCTATCACAACAATCACTACTATCCTAAGCAAACAAACTCACTTTGAGTCAGGAATGATTTGGCAATAGTGATGGTGCCGGTTCCCGGCAATGTGGTGTCAATTTTCTCATTACCCCTCACCTCACTGTGAGACAGGCTGGTGGAACACACAATCACCTGGAGATAACAACAACAACAACAACAACAACAACAACAGGAAAAAGACAGCAATGTATAATCCACCTACATGTGATAGTGTGGGCAAGATTAATAGTACCATGTAATAAATAAGGGTGTTTCTAAAATCACTTATTGTGCTGATTGATTTAGATTTCTATATAAATATCACTCTCAAGTAACACACCTTTCCTTCAGCTGAGACAGTAATAAATGCCTCCCCCAAGAGAATTCGCAGACGTGGACTGGATGGCTGGAACTCCATGGCTTCACTCCAGTCCTCCTTGCTGTGATTGATGGTTGCCTGGACAACATGAAAGCAGCCATACTCGTAAAGAAAGTGAAGATTTAAAGTTTATTTTGGGTTGAAGGTTTGTTGTTGTTTTTTGTTGTTTTTGTTTATTTAGTTTTTGTTTTACTGGATAGCTGTCACTCTTCTTCTTTTCTTTTTTTAACTTGTGCTATTAGAAATTACATGGCACAAAAATTCAGCACATTTACTATGTAATGATACTTTACCAAATTTGTTTTAATACATAAGTGAAGAGTTCGCAAGTCAATTGTTACTTCCAGAAGCAATACTCCACAAGCATGTACAGACATATGAGAGCTAAAATGGTATTTTATATAGTCTTACGAGTATAAGAACTAGTTCAATTTTATAATTATGCCAAGAAGCTAACGAAACAGCTAGAAAAGTTTATTAAAAGGAACAGGTCTCACGGTAGTTCCATCCAGTATACATACACACATGCCTAAAGTCATGTACAAATCCCATAATATAAACTGTACGAAAAACAAAAACAAAAACAAACAATATGCTAGACTGAGAGAGCTTTGCACACTCACTACTCACTAATAATACTATAACAGAAGCAAGTCCTCCACTAATTTTGACACTGTAGTACCAGCCTTAGGCATTTCATCAAAGTATTAAAATCTTATTTTAGTAATACCACAAAACTACGTCTAAAACTTTATTTAATGCCCATTACTACATACCATCGGCTTCCAGTCCAGCCAGGCAGCGTGAATGACCTTGCTATCAGCCTGTGGCTCCTGCTTGTATGCCACCACCCACTTATTGAGGCAGTTTGTCTACAACACAGAGTCACAGATGAGACAGAAAGTGGTAAAGTCAAAGAAATATTATTCTCAATACAGCAACTAAGTAAGTCACCTTCATCCTCCAAATGTGCACCACACCAGCCTTAGATAGAGACAGTAGTTTTGTTCCATCACAGGACCAGTCCAGTTCAAGCACAGCACTCTTACAGTCACCATTTATGCTAATGTAAAATAGTACTTCTTCACTGTTTGACCAAAGGAAAAATGATTTTTAACTTACATGTGAAAGTCCCATGGCCTATTAGGATCAACTATTAGCAGTTGATGCGTGGTCCCACTGCATTTGATTACTAAGTGAGAGAGTGTAATGACTGTTAAACTAGCTTCTTACTTTTTGTAGCTCTCTGATATTATTCCTTTAATATCCACAGAAATACTCAGAGCCACTAAATTCATTCCAGACCACGCCACAGCTCTCACTTTGCTATTAGGCAATTTACTAGTAAACAATAACTCCATCCTATCTTCTCTGTCTGATGAAAAACTACAAAATATTTTCGAAATGGAGACCACTTATGGGAGTTCAGAGTTCGCGCGCAATAGAAACCGTGACGACCCGTATCTAACGCCTTCATTTCCATTTGGCATCAACTACAATAATGATAAAAGCAGAATGTCTGCATAGCATAGAAATTTCAGGGGCTTCACCACATGAGGTACTGCTGTATTCAAAGTTTTTTTAAATTATATTAATTTTTTTTTTTTACTTTGAGGGCCCTTGCTTTGGTTGTGTTGGAGTCAATGGGGGTTCAGAGTCCCTTGATCAGCTGCATGTCTCAGAGAAAGAGGTCCTGTGGTATGAAGGACTCGACCCTGACACCAGGACTATTAAAAAAGCATTTACCACAGAGACTCAAGTTTTGCAGGCATTTTGGTGCAGGTTTAGGGGAAGTGCTGATGGAGCAAAAGATGAAAGTAGAAAAAAGGAGTGTGGAGCTGTATGTATTGTGGAACAGAAATGCCTGGGGGTGCACATGGATACTGGAGCCATTCACTATGTCCCATTTCCTTTTCCAGTGAGTGAGGTGTTTTTATGTAGCCGTTGGCTCCCCCCCCCTCCCCCTCCCCCTCTCCCCCCTCCCTCCCTCCCCCTCTCCCCCTCTCCTCTTCCTCCCACTTCTCGCTCTCCTCCAATCAATAGACACATAAGCATTATTGCTACGGCTATAGGTCAGGAAGGTGTGGCCACTAGATTACGGTGTCTTAGTAGAGAGACTCCTGCAAGCTGGCAGTGGTTATGATGGCTTCCCTACTCTGTTCTCTCTGATGCATCCTTTGGATGACTTCTCCCCAGTGACGAGTCGGCGGCCATCAACAAGTAAGTGAGTGTGTCATTCTCTTTCAGATATATTTTAAGGAAATATTTCATAGGTGTGCCGAGTGTTATTCCTCAGTAACTAGATTGTTTTTTGTTGTTGTTTTTTGTTTGTTTGTTTGTTTGTTTTAATGTTCGAGATTTTGAATTTATTACTTTTACTCAATATCATTAGGAATGTGGTTGATCGTATTTAATTTTGTACTTGAATTTAGTTACTAAATAGAATTTGAAATGTTGTATATTTTAGTTGAGGAGGACTAGTGCTGGTATGATCAAACATGTGCATTAATACAGTGAGACTTATTCCGTATGATGCAGTGGATGTGATACAAGGGATGTACTCCTGATAGTTTTACTCAACTAGATTTTATTTGCTATGCACAACTAAATGTTCGGTACAGAATCATTATATGTATAAAGTAATACAGTATTGTGGTTTGTCTTCTTGTTTTTTTCTTTTCTTTTTTTTTTCTTCTCTCTCTCTTTTATTTATCTTTTTTTTTTTTCCAGCTGCAGCTGATGTTACAGTTTTGGGATTTTTCGGAGAGGCTGGTCTCCAGGTCATGGATGTGTGTTGTTTAGAAAGAGGGGATATGTCAATGCCCCTAGTCGTTACTTACAACTCGACCAACTTGCAGCACTCAGTGTGGTCAGTGCACCTCGCTGGCAGGGAGGTGAGCCGTGTAATTAGGCGCTTGTTTGTTTGTTGTTTTTTTGTGTTGTTGTTGTTGTTGTTTGTCCATGGGGTAATTAAGAAACTGAGGTAAAATAGTTCTTGGGGTTGACTCCAATGCTGACAATCAGTTATATTTTAGTAGAATAAAATAATAGCTAATGCTTTGATGGTTTTTCTTTCAGTCCAACCTTTGTTACCCCCCCCCCCCCCCCCCCCCCCCCCCCCCAATTATAGACAGCACATTGTCACGGTTGACTAAGCTGTGCATATGAATATTTATATAGTATCTATTGATTTATTTATTCATTTCACGGATGTAAATGTTCCAAAATTATAAATATGTCATCCTAATATGTTTATTCGATCTGTTTGGATTGTTCCTCCTTGTTTTCAGGATATCCCCACCCACTTGACCACACCCATGAAGTCTCACTCCAATGCCACAACACCTTATAAGCCACTCTCCACATCTGATCCAAGTTGCTATGGAGCTGAAGTCACACCCAGCGTTCAGGCGCAACCAGCAGCGACACTGCAGGCCACACCCTTTGGGCTTATGGCCACACCCGTTGAAATGATCATGGGCTCCTGCAGTGGGGCGGGAAGGTTGGCCTCTAATTTTGCCGGACAGGCTCCGAGTGTAGCAAAGGCGAGTGCATACGTGAGAAGTGAGCTGAAGCCGCCTTGTAGATCGCCTTTCACAGCCAGGCTGAGAACTCCGAGTGTGGACGCAAGGTTCAAAGTACGTTTGAATCCTAGTCTTGGAGCATGAGCAGAAGAGATTATTATTACTTATTAGTAGGAGTAGTGTTTTATTGGAGTTTTATTATTATTATTATTATTATTATATTTTTTCACAATTTCTTTCTCTGGTTGTCGTAGCTCAGTGGCAGAGCGCTTGTGCGCTAAACAAGCGGTCCTGGGTTCGATTCCCGGTGGTGACCAAATATTTTTAATTCTGTATTGTTTAAAAAGCCTGTGAATGAGAGAGAATACATCTACATGTATATTATTATTATTATTATTATTATTATTATTATTATTATTATTATTTTATTATTATTATTATTATTATTATTGTTGTTGTTGTTGTTGTTGTATTAATTAATTAATATTATTACATTTCATAGTATATTTGCATTAAATGGCTTGTAAGAATTGTGTGGCATAAAGTTCGTGTGTTGCTTTGCTGCTGGTATCGTTTGCTGCTCTTGGCTGTCATTGCTTTATTTTGGTTTTACTGTTATAGAAGTTTTCCCAGTCTCTTTCTCCCCCCTCCATGGCAAGGATGTCTCCATTTTCCCAGACGATAGACTCTCGGACTTGGTCTACTTTTTATTCAGAGGAGCTATCATTTGGCAGCCATTATGAGCCCCTCATCCCACAGCTGTGTCTCTACTCTCTGTGGTCTGGATCCATCAGGTATTGCTATAAGGTATAGTTAGAGTTGCAAAGTTGGTAAAGGGTGGTCTTCATAATAAACCATGTTTAATGGCATGGCAACTGTTCATGTGCATAGTAAGATAACTACAAACAGTGCCGTTTCAGTTCCTTTTCAAAATGAATGCATTTACCATATATGCAGGAGTCAAGATAGCTGTAAGCCTCTGTGCTCAAGGGACGACTCTGCAGCATCCATTTTCCACACTGTCGACTTCATGGGCGGCCATTTTGTTGGGTTAGTCATGTCTGCCGTCCACCGGCTGCACATGCTTGGTTGTGAAGCTCATTCAGATGAGGAAACTATCAAGAAGTCACTTGTACTGGGTACCAGCTCCACTGAGCTTCCAGGGACGCAGGTTGTATCTCTCCCAGGAGCAGCCACAATGGTGGTGTTTGATGCTGTGAACAAAGAACTGCTGGTCTACTCTGGAACTGTTAGGGTAAGGATCATCAAGTTGATCATTTAGCCTCAAGGGGGTGGGGGTGGGGGTATCGATGTCACAGGCTTAGATTTTTTTAGTGTCGAGGTCCAACTGTAGCTAGCAGAAGCCCGGTAAAGTGCGGACATGGTGAAAGGGGTGTGCCTGTTGGTACTTCAGTCAATAGCAGTGAATCAATGGGAAAGGTTGACCATTTTAAACGTTTTAGTAAACGGTGGTGGCCGTTTAGTTGAAATGGAACAGAAGGCGACAAACTGTGGTAATCCATAATACAGAATGAATCCAAAACTTTTTTTTAGTGCCTACTGTATGTAAGGATATTATCCAAGCACGGCGAGCCATATGTTTAGATATGTAAATGTATGCTAACTTGACAGTTTGTGATGGTGTGTTATGCTTAGTGTAATGCAAATTTTTGACTAGATATTCAGCTTCAATGTGCATACGCAAAGAAAGTTATGTTTTGGCAATGCATTGATCTGTGATCTCGAGTGTGTATGAATTTGTATGTATGTGTATTAGTTTGGTGTGATTGACCTCTGCACCTTCCCAGCGGCTAGTATTCCAGTGGGCGTGTCTGATGCTGCCATGGATACTTTTTCTGTCTCCCTCTCCTGCCCCTCTGGCGATATGGAGGAAGATGTCGTGTCTACATATAGGTGCTGTCTCCCGGCCCTATCCAGGCATCCAACAGGTAAGTCTGAGTTGAGGTCAACGACTGGTTTTCATTAATAGTCGGTAATGGATGCTACTCTTACAAGGGAGGCGGCTGCTTATTTAGTTCTTTGTACGTATGTATGTTGCCATGAATTATTAATTTTGAATCCCGGTGGTGTTCAGGTCTAGCTACCTGAACAAGTGGAAGTCTTCGACGAACAATAAATGAATGGCATATTTACCTCACCTTACCATGTCTAATCATATTCATAATCCTCCAGAACCACTTTACCTTATATCATGTCGTCCCCTATATATGCGCTGTGAATGGCCTTCCAAAATTTGTTCATCATTGTGTGACCACAAATTAATCTGTGTTCAGTATCTATGAGATGTTTTAGGTGTTCTTAAGGGGAGATTTAACCCCTGCTGAAAATGGTTTTGCTACTTCTGAAAATTATTAGACCTTCATGGTGACATTCGCCACAAACTTTTCATCAATTTCATGGAAATTGAAAGCCCCCCCCCCCCCCCCCCCCCCCCCCCCCCCCCCGCCCTGGGCGGCCCCCGCCCCCTCTGTTCTCAAGTTTTTTTACATTTTTGTGTTTGTATCTAGAAGAAATAAAA
>WLWI01001664.1_pt1 | contig 19228 bp, 14 predicted proteins | sample 6701501 | NCBI WGS metagenome assembly WLWI01 (sample SAMN12718690, study PRJNA515312) | sponge metagenome | isolation source: marine sponge | host: Mycale hentscheli | place: New Zealand: South Island, Marlborough, Capsize Point | collected 2014-11-01
CTGTAAGCTGTTCTTACTGTGTTCACCACAGATTCATTCAAAACATTTCGCGTGTCAAGAGCTAGTAACTCATCACTGTTATCAAGGAATGGGTTTCCAAACTCATTGATGACCTGAGCCAAACTAAAAGCTTTCTGTGCGGACAATCCCTCCTCATGATGATAGCCACAATCAGTGCTATTTGGGAAGCATTCATCTTCAAACTCCTTCAGTAACATTGCTTGTTGAGGTCCTGAGATCATCCACTTTCTGAAGGCTGAAGGGTTTTCAGTGAGACCAACTGCGCTCGTGGGCTTGGTCTATCGCAATGGATGAAAACCTGTTGGATGTTTTTTGGATGATCCAGCGACCATTCTCCTCAACCATCACATTGCAAGGAGTGTAATAGTATCAGTTGAACTTGAAATGTTTTATTTAGACATGCATGATTGTGATTATTGGTACTTACAAGCTGAAAGATAGGTTTTTACATGGCGGCCATCTTAAAACCACGAGATGGATGCTATGACATCATTGGAGGAGGTGGTTCCTACCAAAAATATAAAGCTAAGACTATGAGAAGCTTGTAAAAAAAAATTGGTGCTTTTGTCCAGAGCGTCCACATCATCCCCAAATCTGTTACTAAGCTGCCTCACTATGTTACATAAGAGTGTGTTTGACAGACTACCTTCAGCAGATGAAGTATACTTTGCTGCTATGACGATACCTGTGGTTTGTGTGTGCAACTGTGAGTTGGGGAAACACTTTATTTGTTCTCAGGGAAACAAAAATAACACAGCAACAACAAAAACAACAACAACCAAGTCAAACAAGATGACTACTATAACCCTCTCGCGCATGTGCGCTGAGGGTTAATAATTGGAGGAAAAAAAGTGAAGCTTGAATTAGTGCAATATTCTTTAAAATGGAGTGATTTTATGAATCCTCTCCCCCTCCCAACCTCTTTCTCTTGGCTCATTGTAGAGTCCATTACTCACTGTTAGTATGTGTATGTATATTTATCTTCGTTGTTTTATTGTTTTGTTGTTTTTGTTTTTTTATGCAGGAGTTGCCAGAAGTGGAGAGGTCAGAGGTCGGAGTGAGGTATCTGATGGAGTATTACAGCCAGCTCATGTTTGTTGCTAAGCGACTGCTGTATTCAAAGTTGAACCATGGAGTCCATTTCGTGTGGTAAGGCATTGACACGAACACCAAGCAAATGAAGCTCGAGAGAGAGGCTGTCTCAAGTCTAAACAAAATTTTCATCACACACATGCTTTGGGTTGATCCATACATCACTTCTTTCTGTGTGAATGGAAACAAGAGCAATGCAGCGTGTGATTGTGTGCATGCATTAGTGTCTACCATTTCTATTCTGTAGCGTAAATGAAAATTAGCTAGAAGCTGACAAGACGGCGTACTGTTTTATGTCTATTACGTTGGTCTCTCTAACCCCACCATTCACCGAGTTGGCATAGTCTGTTCTTTTATTTTTTAATTTTAATTTTAGAATTGTAGGACTTACTTTAGGTAGACAATCAACTTGTGGAGAAATAGCCTGTTTGTCTAATCTCAGCGTGTGTGTGTTGTTTGTGTGTGAGTTTGCGTGACAGATGTATGGTTTCCTTGTTTACCAGGTGTCTGTGTTTATTTTATCGCTGTGTTCAAACAATGCATGGAGGTGGCAGACACAGATGCCGTGTGTATACTGTGGAGGATCCTTGCTTGGCATGGGTTTTGATACTAATGCACTAAATTAATTCATCACCGTACTCTCAACTCTCAGTGTGCCAGCTTAAGCTCACATATAATTACGTGCATGTAATTTGTTGTTTTAGTGATGACAAAAGACCACACATGAAGTTGTGATATCAATTAAGTTCTGTCTTGCCTCGACTCTTAACAACATACTCTTCTACTTAAAGTTTGTTTTTTGTTGTTGTTTTTTTTTGCTCAATTTTTTTTTGCCTAATTATTCCGCTCTATCCGCTGGTCATCCCTTTACCTTTCCTTTCTCTGTCTATAGGTATGACGCCATCAGTGGTCTTCCAGCCACCCAGCAGTCCACGGTATTTGAGCGAGTAAGTACGGGACTGAGCTTCACGACCCCCTTAAATTATTGTTTTGTCTCTCTCTCTCTCTCTCTCCAGGCCAGTATTATGTTCAATGTGGGGGCATTGTACTCCCAACTGGCAGCTAAAGTGGTGAGTTATGCAGTTATAATTAAATTCATTAATTAACTGTAACAGATGGAAGTATGGATTGTGCAGTGTGTCTTTATTAGTGGGTGGATTATACCAGGTTCCATGCTGTAGTGTAATAAAATGCAATTCAATTAGTTATGAAAAAACCCTGAAGAATGTGGATGTCATCCCCCACCCCTAAAAACCATAGTCTACCTAGAATGATTTTGCCATCTGGCCTAATATATGCAAAAGCCATAACCATGGACATATAATATGATACATATTATTTCTATTGTGTTAATGGGTGTGGTCGGTGTGGTTGAAATACCACTCTACTTGTTGTTGTTTTTTTCTGGGAGAAACACTGAGTATGCAATAATGCCCACCATATGGTGGATGAGGCAGTTTTTTTTACTGTAATGTTTTTGTGGGCTACATACAATAGTCTGAGTCAATATTTGGGCTGCCTACATAGGTCATGTGATGCTGCCTATATAGCATGTGATGCTGCCTACATAGGTCATGTGATGCTACCTCATGTGGAGGTGACCTTGTGAACTAGAGCACTTTATCCAGAGCACTACTAAGCCTGAGGCTGAGCTTAGTACACACACTCACTGGACCTTTTCGTTGTGTTTGCATGTTGTCAATTGTGTGCTTTTTCCAGCTTTTTGTTACCAAAAAATTATAGCAACAGACACTCAAATCTTGTTATGAATAAGAGCCCATACCGACAGATACAGCGACGCTTGCTCACTCGAGAAGAAAATTCGTGGAGTTTTGTGACTAGAGTTCGGACAAGAGCTCTGGAGTAAAATATCTCTAGGACTAATATGACAAGTATAAGCCCTCTAAAGGTACATGGGAGTAGATGTGCTAGCTAACTTCACTGGTAATTTCAAAGAATATGGAGTAGACTGAGATTAAGGATTAATAAGCGAAGAGATGACAGCGGGAACAGTTGGACAGCAATGATAAATGTGACCACACTGCCCCCAGGGCAAGATGCCTAGCAACAGTGTGAATGTGTGTGCGCAACAGGCATGAGCTAATTATTATAAAGTTATTTTAATATTATTGTGAAATATTCATTTCGTCATGCTATTCCAAACTCAATTGATAACAACTACTATTTGTATGTGAAGACCCTTTACCATATTAAGTAGTGAAGCTTGGGTAACCCTTTATCCTTTATTACCCTTTATCAAAATTGTTTACAAATTTTATGTCCTAGTTGGAAGACACGACTCATGAGTACTATTGTACAAACCTCTTCAAAGTGGTTTTAGAGTCACCAAAAGCTTGCATGTACATGAAACACTATTTCTACATATCCTTGTATTGCAGGACAGAAATTCAGCAGACAATCTGGACTTGGCCAAACAATATCTGGAACAGTCTATAGGTGTGTGTGTGTGTGTGCATGTGTCTATGTGTAGGTGCGTGTGTGCTTGTGTGTTTGTGCTTGTGTGCTTGTGCGTGTGTGCTTGTGCGTGTATGCGTGCGTGATTGTGTGTGTGTGCGTGTAATGAGAGAGGAATTGCTAAGCTAAGATGTAAAGTTGCTAGGAAGACCAGTGAGTGATAAACAATTTGTTTTGTTGCCAATTCTGTTTTTTGAATTGCTGGTCATTTCAATCATTTATGTAGTAAATACTTGCCTGAAGGTGTTAGTAGTCAAGGAGTTATCTTTTTATATGGTACACATACACACACATACACACATAAACACACACATACACACATACACACACACAAACACACATACACACACACGTATGTACATACTCTAGGTGTGTTTGAATATATGAAGGAGAAGTTTTCTCACTCGCCTATGGTGGATATGACTAGTGAAGTGTTGTCTCTCTTAAGTGACCTCATGAGAGTAAGTTTCAGTCACTGATTCCTTTGCTGTTCATGGGATTGTTCTGTTATCTTTTATTTGTGGTTCTTTGTGAGCTGTGTATACCTTCTTTCCTCCACACTTCCTTTCCTTTATACTTCTTATTTGTGCATTTATTCTATTTCTCTTTCTCTCTCTCTCTTTTTTTCCTTTCTGTCTTCATTCTTTGTTTGGTTGTTCCATTCATTTATTCTTTCACTCATTCATTCACCCATTCACTCATTCACTCATTCATTCACTCATTCATTCACCCATTCATTCAATCATTCACTCACTCATTCATTCACTCATTCACTCATTCATTCACTCATTCATTCACCCATTCATTCATTCACTCATTCACCCATTCATTCATCCATTCACTCATTCATTCATTCATTCATCCATTCACTCATTCATTCATTCATTCACTCATTCATTCAGCCATTCACTCGTTCATTCAGCCATTCACTCATTCATTCATCCATTCACTCATTCATTCATTCATTCATTCATCCATTTACTCATTCATTCAGCCATTCACTCATTCATTCATTCTTTCACTCATTCATTCATTATTTCACTCATTCGTTCATTATTTCACTCATTCGTTCATTATTTCACTCATTCATTCACCCATTCACTCATTCATTCACCCATTCATTCACTGATTCATTCATTCATTCACTCACTCATTCATTCACTCATTCATTCACTCATTCATCCATTCATTCATTCACTCATTCATTCATTCACCCATTCACTCATTCACTCAGTCATCCATTCATTCATTCATTCACCATTCATTCTTTCACCCATTCACTCATTCATCCATTCATTCATTCATTCACCATATTCACTCATTCATTCATTCACTCATTCATTCACTCATTCATTCATTCACTCATTCACTCACCCATTCACTCATTGATTCACTCATTCACTCACCCATTCACTCATTCACTCATTCATTCATTCTTTCACCCATTCTTTCATTCATTCACTCATTCATTCACTCATTCATTCACTCATTCATTCATTATTTCACTCATTCATTCACTCATTCATTCACCCATTCACCCATTCATTCATTCATTCATTCACTCATTCATTCATTCTTTCACTCATTCACTCATTCATTCACTCATTCATTCACTCATTCATTCACTCATTCACCCATTCATTCATTCACTCATTCATTCACCCATTCACTCATTCACTCACCCATTCACTCATTGATTCACTCATTCACTCACCCATTCACCCATTCACCCATTCATTCATTCACTCATTCATTCATTCACCCATATCCATTCATTCATTCATTCACCCATTCACTCATTCATTCATTCACTCATTCATTCACCCATTCATTCATTCACTCATTCATTCACCCATTCATTCATTCACTCATTCATTCACCCATTCACTCATTCACTCACCCATTCACTCATTGATTCACTCATTCACTCACCCATTCACCCATTCATTCATTCATTCATTCACTCATTCATTCATTCTTTCACCCATATCCATTCATTCATTCATTCACCCATTCACTCATTCATTCATTCACTCATTCATTCACCCATTCATTCATTCACTCATTCATTCACCCATTCACTCATTCACTCATTGATTCACTCATTCACTCACCCATTCACTCATTCACTCATTCATTCACCCATTCATTCACTCATTCATTCATTCTTTCACTCATTCACTCATTCATTCACTCATTCATTCACTCATTCATTCACTCATTCATTCACTCATTCATTCACTCATTTACTCACTCATTTACTCACTCATTCATTCATTATTTCACTCATTCATTCACCCATTCACTCATTCATTCATTCACTCATTCATTAATTCTTTTACTCATTCCTTCAGGCACAAGCTCAAGAAATGATGTGGGAGAAAGACATCCTGAGTAGAGCAGAAGGTGAGGACATCTCTGAAGTGGATCTGTCGATGCTGATGGATCGCTCCCACAAAGCTAAAAGTGTCGCAGAGTGCTATCGGCCGGTGCGAGAGTTGGTTGATGACGACACCATCAAGAAGTATCTACCTGACGTGTGGGTGGCTCTCGTCAAGGTGGGTATAAGCAATTACGGATAGAAAAATGTATACAGCTAAGAATTTTTCATGTGTGTGTGGGTTGACATTCATGGTGTGCCTCTAGTAGCACGTGCCTCTGAGCAGGTGTGTTTTTTTATTAATCATTTACATTTGAACAATGATTCATTGAGGCATTATTTGCAGCTGCCCATGTGTGGCGGTTGGTAGGGATCATTACAATAATAGATGCCATATACTATCCAGTTGTTGTTGTTGTTGTGTAATCATGTAATTGTCTGCCGGTTCCATAAGTGTGGCTTGGAATTGTTAATAATTGTAGTAAGACTTCACGTGTGCCACCTGGGGAATAGTAGTAGTAGTAGTAGTAGTAGCAACATCAGTAATTCATTAGCAGCTACATATATATGATTTTGAAGAGTCATTCTTGATGTGGTTCACTTAATTTTTTTTGAGGTTGCGGACGAGTTATGTCTGGTTTTAATTTAATCCACAAAGTTTCAATCAAGATTGATAGATTTTGATTGAAATGTTGTGTATTAAATTGGAACCAGATGTGAGTATTTCTTAACCTCAAGTGCATATCTTTTATAATTTCTGTGCAAGTAGCATTAATGAGATGGTTCAGTCTCTCCTGTCCCAATGATCCCCTCCACTAGGCACTAGAAATTAAGCACTGTAATGTTACATTACAAATTAGTTTTAAGTGCACACTTTACTGAGTAGGTCTGGCAGTTGAGAGACATTGTTTTAATTATTTAAAATGATTCCCCAAATTTGTGACAAAAATCTGATTTAAAATGCAACATACACATTGTCCAAATTTATTTGCTTTCTTTGAATGAGCAGATTGTCGATTAAATGGAATATTTTCCCAGTTTTATTAAACGATGAGCTGTAGTTTTATTTCAAAATATTCATATCGAAATATGTTACATACACACAAGAGTTTATCAAAATGATGATGAATGGTGATTCTTAATTAGGAACGTGATGATAGAATAAGCCACCAGCAATGTCACACTCTATAGTTCAAGTGGTTGTAATGTCCCACAGATCAAGGATGCCCACTACAAGGCAGTGGCCCATTATTATGCAGCCATGACTCATCACAAGCTGGCCCTCATCTTCGGTGAGTGAGCGAGTAGGTGGGGCCTATCTGACTGGCGGTTAGAATGTGAAAAGTGGACAATGGTTAACAGAGGAGGTGTGGAGTTCAAACTTTGGGACTTGAGTCTTTTGGGAGCAGTTTATTATCTGAAACTGAAGGGGAGGGGGAAAGAAGCAGTGAACTTGCAAGTTGGTGTGACAAGGTGTTTGGATTAGTGAAGGGAAAGAAGCAGTGAACTTGCAAGTTGGTGTGACAAGGTGTTTGGATTAGTGAAGGGAAAGAAGCAGTGAACTTACAAGTTGGTGTGACAGGTGTTTGGATTAGTGAAGGGAAAGAAGCAGTGAACTTGCAAGTTGGTGGGACAAGGTGTTTGGATTAGTGAAATGTGTTCGGGAAATGTTGAAGTTAAAATGGGAAGAAATTTTCATTTGGCACTTGTTGAACTAATGTGTATCAATCATTAGGTTTAAAAAAAAGAAAAAAAAAAGAATTTTTTGTTTCTCTTTTATGCATTGTAACGCGTACAATCAGTATGTACTGTTTCAATTATGACTGACATTCTTTGTTGCAGCGGATGGGAATCAGGTACTGGAAGAGATTAGGACTGAGATTCGATTCCTGTACCAGGACTGCCCTCCTGAAGTGACGACCAACCACCCCAAACTCCACGTCGGCATTAGTGAGTCCTCTATTTTCCTAATTAGGACGGATAATTCAATATTACACGTTGTGTGGGTTTTGTTTTGTTATTACAGTGAATTCTCACATTAACTGCGCCATCTTGTCGCACGAGTACGCTCTGAAATTCTGCAACCTGTGCCGGGACTTGCATCACATGGGATGTCTCACGAAGGTCAGGTGGTGATTTGGGCGGGGCTGGTATGCGGGGAAGTGGGCGGCTGCAGATTAGTACGGTATGATTACTAAAATATAGCCTAATCACAAGTGGCGAGTGAGCTGAAAGCTATAAGAACGATGTATTTTATTTACTAATGGAATACAGTTCTATTTACAATCAAACTCATTTTCTAGGAATGACTAGCTCAGGGAGTGATACCTGTAGACAGGACTTATGAGTGATACTGTAAGTCCTCAGTTCTGTAGCTTGTCACACTCTAGTCCACTGTAGGCTTTAGCAGCACGATGATGCCCAGGTCTGATGGCACATAGTCAAGTTGGAGCGGAATTGTCTTTGATGACTCGTCAGTAGAAGTGTATGTAGCTATTCACTTTAAAGTTTAAAGGCATCACGGATAGAAATGAAGCCACCAGATGCTTGTAGTGGGCCATGATATTGGCACAGGCTAGCAAGCTCCGTGTGAAGGTGCCTGAATAGGTTTCCCTAATGGTCTAACCGTTATTCTATAGTACTACTAGCACGTATTTTATTTATATATTCCATTGGTGTTGAATTTGTACGCCCCTGATAGTGTTTCACTTTGTTCGCCTGCCAATGAAATACTAAAGCAATGAACTACAACAAAAAGATGTCTGTGTCAGATTACATGCTTTTTATGATTTAGTTAAAGCTCCTGTCCAAATATAATTTCTAATTGAATTGTTTGCTCTGCAATAATGTTTTCATGAATAACACCATAGAACACTTCACAGCTGTTGACGAGCTGATGGGATGTACACTGTCTGTGTATTTCATGATAATATATGTAGATATAAGCTTTTACTTGAAATCATTCTGTGAAAAGGAATTTCTGAAGTGTTAAGTGATATGGCCTGATTAGGGTCAGGTGATGTCTAGTATGTGGTGGGAATGAATGAGATTCACGAACTGGGATACTTTTGAATATGTGTGCGAGTTTGTATGTGTGTGAAATGAGTGAACTCTCTGGGAGAGAGGAGAACTAGAAGCATGTGAGTAAGGATGTTTCTGTTGGTGTGTATGTGAACAGATGTTGGCAGAAACCCAGGCACTGACAGTGAGTCTCCAAGAAGAGACTGCAGACATGGAAGGAGTGACTATGATAGCTCCAACGATTATTCGTAAGTGACAGGAACACAAAAAGAAACCTACATATTGTATCATAAACAATCTTTGATCTTGATATTATGAGAGTGGCAATGTATTAATGTCTAATGATGAAATAATCAACAAGCTAATAATTCGAATTTGGTTCTATTATGTTGTCTTGGGTCAGTCAGTTCATCAAATTTTCATTAGAGATTCAGACTTCCAATATTTCATTCCACAATCAGTCGAGCATATGTAGTAGCTGTTGCCCTATTGTTTGAAATTGTACTGGTGGTGGTGTTGAAAGGCCTTGAATGTATAATATAACAGTAACAATCTATGTACGTGCCATGTTTTGTAATTAATTAATTAAAATGTGTAATCACTGTTAGACAAATGAACATCCTCTGAAGTAAATAAGAAAAAAAAAAAGAAAAAAAAAAGAAGCTAAATGCAGGAAACTTTTAGTGAGAAGAGATAATGAATGCAGGGAACTAGCATCACAGTTATGCCAAATTGGAAATTTAACAAATATTATTGGAAATTCACGTCATTAAACCTCAATTATGACTCTAGCTTGCTATTGTTTGTTTCTTATTTTGTTCGGAGGGTGTTCATGAGTTGGGTTGCATTATATTAAGTAGTCGAGTTTTTTTGTTTGTTTTTGTATTTAGTTGTTGTTTTAATACTTGGTGGAGCAGAATCATTAGAGTAATTTTTGCATCCATGTGCTGCAGCTTGTGAGACGGACCTGTCCGCTAGGGCACCGAGTTTCAAAGAATACGAAGTTCACGATTTGTTTTCTCGGCTTGGGCCCCTCCCAGTGTTCAGTGGGGACTTCCAGTGGGGGGCCCCTCGATGCATGTTGCTGTCACGGATAAAGGGGTCATTTGGAGTTTCAGTTCGAGGGTCTCGCCCAGTGAGAGTGACAAGCTTGGAGTCCAACGGGTCAGCCGAGGTAGGTGGTTAAAGCATACAGTGAAATGAATTAACAACAACAACAAACAAATGCAATGGGGGAGGGTTGGGGGCGGGACATATTGAGTAGAGGCATGAATTTGAGGATGGATCAGATGAGAAGGATTAGAGCTATGCAATATTTAAAAATTTCTGTTTACAATTATCAAAATCTGACCCCCTTCATTAGAACTAGATTGACCCTTTCTAGTTGTATGAAGGGTCAGAACTTGATAATTGTGATGATAAAAGCCTTTTCAATCCACAAATTATGGCTCCTCTCCGGGGGGGGGGGTATTTCTGGTTGACACCGAAAATGTGTTTCGTAGCTCAGTAGCTAGAGCATTGGTGGCTAAAGCCAATAGTCTTGGGTCGATTCCGTGATGACAACTGAGATTTTTTTCACATTTTACCTTTGCTATTTCTTAGCCCCATTTAATTAGAAAGGTTCATTGTAATTTGCATTAATTATTGGAGGGTTATGTGTCTGTAACTTTTGCAGAAAGCTGGTGTCCTTGTTCATGATTGGGTGTTGGCCGTAAATGGCGAAGATGTCAAGTACAAGTCACATGACGAGGTGGTTGCCATGGTGAAATCGTGTAAAGATGAAGTGACTCTGCTGTTGAGCACTCCTTGTGATCCGGATGCCTGTGATGGAGCTGACGCTACAGCATCTAAGAAAAAGAGCCCAAGCCACAGTATGAGTCCAGTAGAGAAGCATGAGCTGGATATCACATGACTGTTGCCATGGTGTCGACAAACTATATTATTGATCATCTTTTTAATCGCAAATCATTTTACGTTACATAATGAATGTTTTACTTACTGAAGACACGCCTGGAGATCGGATGCGAATCACGTCCCAATGAATTTGGCGCATGCGTATAAAGTTATAGAGTTTTAAGCATCAGGTTTGTCGCCGCTAAGGCTTAGCGAGCTGTGAAAAGCGTGAGGTGATTGCAATTTGAAACTTGTACATACTTGAGAAAAATCCAGATAGAAATGGCGCGAGCTATCTTAATTGTGGCTTTTATTTTGGCCTCCACTTTCTCCTACAGCGCTGGAAAATCCATCAAGTTTGAGCCTGGATTCCACAGTGGTCGCGTGGTAGATGCTGCGAAGCCCGTTCTTGGGGATAATCTGTACGATTTTTGCAGTAAGTTGAATATGACGTAGGTAATTTTACATCCAGTCTTACCTTGAAATCGACTGACCAAACTAAAACTTATCTTGTTGAGATGACTCCAGAAAATACATTACAGTCAAAAAACCTCTCCACAAAGATCTTGTTTGAGGGCAAATAGCTAATAACATTTTGGATTGTTTAGCTACTTTTAGAAGTTGTCTTCAATTGTGGTAGATCATTTAGTTCAATTGATGCTGGCTGTTATTGAGAGTCAGTTGTTTTTCGGAGTTCCTTTGTAGAAAGATTTTACTGTACCTGATTTTTTTTATTAGGCTTGATATGAAACTTGCAGGATCATCAGTGAAACTGAAATGTTTTCAAAAAAGATCATCACATGACTCTTAGATGAATAGCAGCTATTACTGACTTTAAACTGAATCTACAATCCATTTTTCTCCCAAATGAGACTGTTGATCACATCATAAGAATGTCAGAACACAATATCAGCAATAGCTACAGATCACAATCAAAGAAGTGAACATATGATAAAAGCTCACAAAAATAGATCAATCTTGAAAATTAGCAACTGTTCGCTATTGATTGCTGAAGTGACTTCACTTGCTGCATAATGTGAAAAATAGTTTGAAAAAATATAGCTTTAAAAAAAAAATTGTCCTCATATGGTATATTTGCTGGTTGAGACTGCTGCATACTTGTAGCTATGTAAAGTTATCATGTCCAGGCCCTTAAAGAACTACTTTCATGAATAAAATTATACTAGAATGAATAATTAATGAAATGCCAGGTATGGAGAAGTGCTGTCTCTTTTGGGATATCCTATGTTGTTCCAATACACTTGACAGCATTCATTCTTGATACACATGGCATTTTGTAATGACCTTTAGCTGGGCACTGCCACAATTCACATATCAAACTTCAGAAATATTCAAGATTTGTATACTTAAATTATTGGGGGTAAAATTCTCATTTTACTTGCTAGTTTCTTGCTTATTGAGTATGTTTTGTTTGTGGATACTGTATACTATTTCTATAGAAATGTTAGTGCCTGTACTATACTTAGTAATTCAAGTAATTCTCAGTGATGAAATAATTGTAACGCATTCCAACTATGGAGTCAGTCAGTGACCAAGGGACGAGTGATGATTGAATAGTTTTTTTAGTAGCATGATGTTGTATGTATCATTTCAGCATTGTGTTTTGTTCCTCAGACACATCTCTGACTCCTCTAGTGATTCATACATTTGTCATCAAACCAGATGAAATTGTAAAAGGCAAATCAGTCAGCCTCACCGCTACTGGAACATTGAGTGAGTATATATTTCCATTGATGTTGTCTTTAGGGCTTCTGAAATACAGATAACTCAATTATATAACATGAATAGAAGCCGCAAATTACAGTTGACCTGACTACTGAAAAAATTAAACAAAACAACCTCCTCCTCTATGACATTACAATGAAATGAATGTTTTTGTTTGTTTCCCCCCCCTAGAACTTTAATTACCTTCTCGCTACAAAGTCTATAAGCTAATTAATAAGCACCCAGATTAGTCTCATTACATGAATTTATATAGTATAGAAACTTCTTTTACAAGTTTTTGTTTATGCCGTCGATGTATACTGAATTAAATAAAATTGGTGGATTAAAAGAACATAATTATCATTCCAAGTTTGAGCCTTGGAGCACAACTAGTTTGCTAAATGACTTAAACTTATTGTGTGGACTAAAAATAAGCAAATTTTGGCTATACTGGATAGCCTTGCCTTATTTACTTTTTTGTATCAGTATTTGTAGGACTCTATAGGAAAAGCTAAAGTAAAAGCAATCTGGCTCAAATTATCAACTATGTTCTTAATAGCTCTGCCGTTGTGTCCAATACATTGATTCCTGACCGATGAACACTTAACATTCTTACACTGTTGTAATATGTACTTACTTAGAATTAACCTCTACTGAATGTATTCAATATTACATAGTTGCCAGCTGTCTTGAAAGCTCTGGGACAGTCCCAGATTTATCGCTTAGCTATCCCGCAACGAAATTGTACTCTTTCTATTGTTTGTCCCATAAACTTTGTATCTGTTTATTATGCACGATCTGCCAAACTACAGAATGCCCTTCCACTGTTCTAAAAATTTGGAGTGTTTATTTGATTCTAGAATTGCTTCTTTTTTTTCCATGAATATAACAATTCAATCTAAAGAAAAGTCACCGCATAGACTTCAGCCACTACCTATTGTCGCCAACTTGCTATGCAACATTGTTAATGTTGCTGTTTTTTTTTTCTCTCTGTAATTGTCGTGATTTTGGGCGTGGTCTGGGATGTGACTATGATTAGAAAAGTTGGTAATATGATATTATGTAATTTTTGTTTGTGGTGAAGGTTTTGTGTCTTACTGGAGCAGTTGTCGCAACTATATAGATAAGGTAGCCAGTTAACAGTTTTATAGTTGCTATTGGACTAAAAGCTGAAAACTAAAGCTTGTCAATGGCAACTGCACCCCCCCTTCCCCTTCTCCCCCTCCCCCTCCCCCCACTATTAAGACAAGCAAAAATGCTCGCCAATATGATTTATGCTCTCAAGATTAACCATTCTCCTACGTACCTCCGAACATTTGCTGTCTGCAGTTTACTGTATAAAATCTGTGCGTGTCCACTGTATTTACTGGGATGATAATAGAGGTACATAGGTGGGGTCAATAATAAAATATCGATCGATAATCAAGGACTTACGCTATTTAATTGATGGCCGTCCTCTAATTTGTCAGATTATGTGACCTCTAATTGCTTGCACAAAATGCCATATAATTATTTAACTTTAGCGGTGCAGTTGGTAAACATAAATATATAGGTCTTAATTTGTTGTAACCTGAAAATATTTCACTCACTCCCAGCATTAGTAGCTGGATCAACTTTAAAAGAGCGACAAACCTTCATTTTGCCTGGTGAAAGTACAATAATGGTAAGTTTCAGAGGATGCTCTGGTAGATCAGCAGGTGTAGCAAAAAAAGAAGGTGTGCCATAACCATAGAATGTGGTTCCTACAGACCTGCGACACTATTCTGTATAATTTTTTGTCCACGTCATTTATATATATTAATATAAGATTCCAATCCGATATTTTGTTTATATGCAGCCAAGAATATCACTGGAGGAAAGATTGAAGGGAAACTTACAGTTGATGCTATTATCCCAGTTGAGCTGAATTATGACCTCTGTGAAGAATTGAAGTCTACAGATTACAAATGCCCACTTGCACCTAAGGACTACACAGTCAGTCAGTCAATCGACATTCCAGAAATTATTCCTAAAGTAAGATGTAACATAAAACAATAATAATAATACGCTTGTGTGTCCGTAATGACGACGACAATCGACGGTGTTTGTATTAATGAATAATTCATCATCAGTACTGACAATGACTTGTTGTGTCCGATTCATGAATATAATTGAGTCAGGTTGGTTTGTCATTCACAACGATGATGGTGGTGTGTGCATTCATGAATAAGTAGGTCAAGAAAAGTAAGTGAGAAAGAAAGCAGATTCGAGGGACTAAACCAAGTGGTAGAGAATAGTAACAATACTTTATGCTACTGAATTCCTAATTTGTATAAGTTGTAATTACATGAAGTGCCACTTTGTGGCGGGGTAATTGCTAGTAGTAGTAGTAGTAGTAGTAGTGGTAGTAGTAGTGTAGTAACAATAGTAATAATAATGATGATAATAATAATAATAGTAATAGTAAACAATAACAAATTGTTGATGATGTCAGCTACAATTTGTTGGTTTAATTCATTTTTAGGGTAATGTTAAAGGGAGCGTGAAGGTGACTGATCAGGATGGAACTGAGATAGCATGCGTCAATGTGCATGCAAAGATCCAGTAAATGCTATGAAGGCAATATAGACTATTGAAACATTTGTATTAATCTTTGTGTAGTGCTATAATATTATAGTAAGCTAGATACCATTTGGATTGTAGTTATTGAACAGCGAACACTTCTATATTGCTTCAATTATCCTTAACCATTGCATACTTCAAAATTATACATATTATATAATATTATTATTATATATATATATATATATATACACCATAGCAGGGCAAGGGGATTGGTTATACTTATATAAATACTGGCGGGCCAAACCACCAAAGTGTCGATAGGAAGGGATACTAAGATAACTTGAAAGATAATACGAAAATTTCATAGTGAAGTCCCACAAAGATTTTATCATATGCTTGTCGCCCTGTTATAATAATAAAACTAGTTGTAAAAACAACAACATCACTTCATTAATGTTGGAAATTTTTTTAGGGTTGCTCTAAAAATATGGAAACAAGGAATCTTAAAGCAAAAAAGTGTGAATTCGAAAGATAACCATTACAAAACTTGTCCAAATATAGAATGGTGATTCTTCACCCCTAAATCACCATGCCTTGCCATTTGTCAACTTCAAAAGTTCTGCAAGTTGTCAAACACATGGGATTTAGTTTGACTTTTGTCTTTCTTGATCCCCAACTTTTTTGAAATATACTAAATTTTTTTCATTTTGAAATGTTTCGTTTTTTAAAATTTTTTTGTTTTATAAATTTATTTATTTAAGGCAGTGATTGAGGGTTGGCTTTAAAATTCCTAGTTACCAGATTGTTTAGAGCAACTGGTTTCCAATATTTTTTTATTTACAATCTTTGCCAGGACTACTCATCTTTGTATGTCATTCCAATTCCATTAACTACTACAACATTTTGGTCTCAACTGCCCACTTTTTTCAACATTCACATTAGCTAACTTTATTCACAATAGCTTATAAAACAAGGAAGCACCAAAGGTGCGAACCTTTGGCGCTTACTATTCACTAGCTAGCTATTAGTATTATAATATCATCTCAGACCAAACAATAACTTATTGGCTATTCTAATCAGGCATCAATACAGTTCGAGCAATGGAAACGATAGATGATAACATGGTCTTCGTAAGAGAAGCTAAACAGTCCAGAGGCACTCACATGGGCGTCAGTGGAATAGGAAGATGGTGAGGGGGGGGAGGGGGGGGGGGGGGGGGGGGGAGGGGTAGGGGGGGGGGGGGGGGGGGGAATGGTTAGGGGGGAGGGGGGCTGGGGAATGGTTAGGAGTATTGCGCTTGGAGCTCAAGTAAAAGTTCAACACCAACCAATGGGAAAATCTAAATCTTAGCTGAAGATTGTCATTCCATAATGTATTTATACGTCTTCTGTAACTTAACATTCTTTTAAATAGACCTGGAAACTTCAGTGGGAGTTTGAAGAGAAGAGAAAGAAGAGAAGCAAGAGTGAAGAGTGGTTTATCCCAGGTACAGTGTGCTCAATGCCATAGTAACAGCAGGATACTATGTTTACCTGTATCTCACCAACAGATCCAGTCCTTCAAGTTTCACACTTCATCGACTGTCAGACAAAGAGACAGAGAGGCTCTGGAAAGAAGTGGTATTGCAGATAGACTCACTTCTTTGAGCACACGGACGTCTACTGCAGGTGCTACTGTGTCACAGGCCACACCCCCTGAACTTAGGACTGATCCTGGGTCCACATCTTCTTCTAGACTACTCACTGAATCACTTCCATTATTCTTACCTGCCTACACATCACCTTCAATATCCACTTCCCGTACCACACCTTCAACATCCGCTGGCATTCCCTCCATAACCCAGGCAACAACAGACACGCCCTCTTTGTCACCAGTAGCTCCCAGCAACTCTCTATCATTAACTGACACTCCTTCATCATCCATTCCTCCCGGCAAGTCTCTGACATCCACTGATGTTCCCTCAGCATCACAAGTTGGACCCAGAAAGCCTCAAACCTCACAGTTGTCTGGCGTGTCCATTGAGTCAACTTCGAGTACATCCAACGACAGTTCTTTCAGTCTTGTGGTTCCCATCAGTTCTTCAGACACCAGCTGTGATACCACACCAACCTCTGTCCCTATGCAGCATCCAACACTTCCCTCCATATCTCCAATCACAGCAGCTACTACTACTATTACTCCTACGACTTCATTCTCAGTTTCATCCTATACCAATCTGAAATCCACCCCATTCAACCCAGCTGTCACTGTCACTGCCCCATCCAAGCCTTTGGCTGTGAAGAACTCCTTCACTAAACCAGTGAAGAACTATGATTCTCTGCCGCTGGATGCTAAGGAGAAATACGTCTCTTTAGTAGAAAATCCTAACTCAGTATCCAGTGCCCACAACAAAGATGTCAGGTCTGTGGAGTCTAAAACAGTTCTTGCTGCCCAGCGTGACAAAGGGTACCTTATAGGACAAGAACAGTCGAGCCTTTTGCCATCAAACCTAGTGACTGAGAGGAGCTCGTTGAGTAGTAGTAAGTCTTTCCTGCTGTTGTTATTGTGTTGTTGTTGTCGTATTTCAATCATTCCCCACTGTACATGTGCAGTGGAAATATGTAACCTTATTCAATCTGTCATCAGCAGATCTCGGTCTGTCGGTAGCAGATTACAGTTTGTCAATTAGCTATTATTCTGCAGTTTGAAGTGCTGAAGGTTTGTGTGTTTAACTTATAGCTGAGGAAGAAAGTATTTATTAAAATTTAGAATTTTAACATTATGTTGACATCAATAAACTCACTCTGCACTGTGTAAGCACACTGTTGTTGTTTTTGTGTGCGTGTGTTCCGTTTATTATGTTTGTAAGTAGCAGATAGTCAGTCTCCTCCGCTGTGTATGGTGTGTGAGGATGAGTGTGACATCAGACTCCACCCATGTGGTCATGTGATCGTGTGCTCTGAATGTGGACACAGGATGAAGAAGTGTCCTGTTTGCAAGGTCAGCTCATGAAAGTTTTTTCTCTTGATTTATTTTGATGGAATGTGTTTGGATTTCCTTCAGATGGTCGTGGAGAAGAAGGTGGCAGTATAATAGCGTGTACTCAATTTTTATACTTTTTAATTGTGTGTTTTGTTTTTAAAAAAATTAATGTATTTTTTCATGATAAAAACTCAGCTTTTAGTTGCTGTTGCAGATTGAAACTAACTAGTAACTGTAGTAAAAAAAAAAAAGCAAAATCAGAAAGATGCACTTTCCTTCTACTTGTTTAGTCACAAATAGTTGCTGATGGATTAACCAGCCCAGTTGAACAGGCAGCTTCATCTTCTATTCGAGTCTTGTTTACTCTTATCACAATAATTAAGAAAATGAATTGCAGTAAGTTACTACCATTAAATTAGTTTGTGAAAATGCACAGCCGATTCTAGCATTAAGCCACATAGTGGCTATCTACATCGTTCATTAATCAGTAACACCCTAAATTCTTTATCAGATTATTGTTTCTTAAATACTTTAATGGGGTTATTATACCTTAGCTGAGTCTCCTAGTCTTCTCACTCAACACGGCCACATCATTCGTACAAATTAACACTACTTCGCGTCTCGTGCGCGCATGCCCGGACTTCGTGTAAACTAGTCTTCATTATTATTATCAATTCCAGCTAATTAAAAAAAATATGCATCCCTCCTTTACGCAAGTTTCCCTCCTTTATTTGAAGCATAGACATAAGTGTTAGTGAATTCTAGCTAATTAAACAGTTTTCCCTCCTGTATTTTGAAGCGTAGACACATGTGTTAGTGAATTCTAGCTAATTAAAGAGTACGCAACAGTTTTTCCTCCTTTATTTTGAACTATGTCTTAGTAAATTTTAGCTAAAGAAAGGGTTTTTCCATGCTGTATTTGGAAACAAGTCCTAGATATTGTGTATGAAAGGCCATAAGCTGGGTACTGATGATTTCACAATCAGTTTTGGCCAGTTTTGGTCAATTTCCTAGAAAAGAACAAATTACAGCAACTTAGTACACAAACAAACTGGAAACAGGCTAAGAATAAGTCGTGAGGACCTTAACATAAGGAAAACACAAAAACAATGTGAG
>WLWI01001665.1_pt1 | contig 19225 bp, 11 predicted proteins | sample 6701501 | NCBI WGS metagenome assembly WLWI01 (sample SAMN12718690, study PRJNA515312) | sponge metagenome | isolation source: marine sponge | host: Mycale hentscheli | place: New Zealand: South Island, Marlborough, Capsize Point | collected 2014-11-01
CCGGAGAACTGCCTCGGGATCGTTGCCTTTGCTGAAATGCTGAGCTGTGATCAGCTGCAGAGCATTAGCTGGCAGTTTGCTCTGGAGAACTTCCAAGAGGTCTGCAAGACGGACGAGTTTCTCTCCACGCCCGTGTTCCTGCTCAAAAGGCTGCTCCAATCTGAAAACCTCAACGTCTCTTCCGAAGAGGATGTCTTGGATTACGTGGTCCGATGGTATGGACACGATCGTGAGGGGAGAGCTCCTTCACTCTGTTCCATTCTACGCTACGTCAAATTATCTCTCATTTCATGGGCTCTTGTCAGAGAAAGGCTTCTGTCAGACCCACTGCTGTCATCGCAAGATGACTTTCATGTGGTTATAGCTCAGGCTAGGCGATTGCAGTCTGATTTGAAAGACCTGGACGCAATTGAAGATGCTGACACTCGATGCATTCCTAGGAAATCCGTGGGCCAGAGTTCGTTCTTGTATGTTGTTGGTGGCGAGACAACTCCAGGAAGGTCTACTGTGAAAACCGTTGAGCGATATAATCCTGCTAAGAACAGCTGGACTACGCTGGCTCCCATGAGCGTGTGCAGGAGAGGAGTGGGTACGGTGTTGCTGAATGGCCTGCTGTATGTGGTGGGCGGGTCCAGCGGAGTTCAGGCGTTGAGGTGAGTTCAATGGCTGTTGCGATTCAGTTCATGAAATAATGCAATACTCTTCGTAAACTTACCCTCAGTTTGATAAGGCAACTTCCCGCATGCAGGAATATACATCTTATAATACTTTTCTGAACTGGATTAGAACACAATAGGAACTTAAGTGAGATAGCAGAGAGGGAAGGAGAGAGTGTGTGAGAGAGGGTGATAGAGAAAGAAATTGGTTATGTTTCTTTGGTTTGATGGTGGATGGGGGCAGCTGTATTAACATATGGTAAGGGTTGAATTTATTGGCAAGTCATCTTGGGATTACCTAATGTGTGCTGGTCTCTTGACAACCCTCAGACACATGTTATGTAAGTCATGGTTTGTACACCTTGCAACTTTACGAGCTACACAAACACCACGGCCATGTCTGGGACACAATGGACTAGGGGTCGACCTTTTCCCATTTCTCTAAGAATGATCAATATTGCAAGCCTCAGCTGTGACTAGAGATTCTAGTGAATACAGTAGAAGACGAAATAAAGTTCTGGATTCTGTTTTCTGGTATAGCAGTAAAAAAACGGTAGTTTTTTTTACCGATCAAGTATTACTGTTGCGTTCCGTACCATTTTAGCTAAACGGAACACCGTTGACTAAAACAGTAAAAAGTATGGTTAAGCTTTTCCGTCAATTCACTCATATTTTCTAGTTAGAAACTCTTCTATAGCTATACCAGCAAGCTAAGGCCTTGTATCACCCATTAAATGCTATGAAGATAGTGCAAAATGACTCGTACAAAAAATCTAACTCGCTTCACTGAAGCAGCTCACTGAAGCTTTGCCAGGCACACAGCTATAACGAGGTCTGCACTTTGTAGGTATTCTGCTAGCTATAATTGGACCTCTGCCAGTAAAAAGTTTAAGCCCGTGAGGGTCTTAACATCTCAAAAACATCGATTCCATGCAGTGGTTGAGCTTACGATTCTCTGCAACACAATTCAGAATTAATGGTTTCAAATTTTTATTACCCTACAAGTTCTGCCTCAGGAGCCTGTAAAAAAAAAACGGAACGTTTTATCAAATAAACACTTTTCATACGGTAAATGAGAAAGATTAAAATAGTAACACAGGCGAATGGAACGGCTGTATTTTATGAAATGGCGTACCTTTTCCCCCAATATTTAATCATGATCCAGAACTCTTTTTGGTGCCTACTGACTCAGTGTTGTTGTAATTGTAATATTTTTAATTACAAGTTAATTACAATGATTGTACATACTTCAAAGTAATTGTAATTATAGAGCAAAAGTAATTGGTTCTTCTGATTTAATTCATACATTAAACTGTAATGTTAGTTGCTATTGCATTCGTATCTGTGGATGTATTGGTCAGTCCATGAGACAGGAATTGCCAGTTTCTATGGTGAACTTGTTCAGAAGCCCTAGGTAGTGAAATTAGCAGGTGGCGAGTTGTTTTTTTTGTAATTTTAAGTCAGGTAATTAAAGATACACAATAGAACATTTAGTGGATTTAGTCTATGATATATTTTTATTATTTCGTGCAAATTTTTAATTCTGTGATGTAAACAGTTGTACGAAGAGCTAATTATAGTTCTATGTCCCCTCACGGAGCTGAATAGTGATCTGTTGTGTCCTTATTAATGTATCCATGCCATGCCTCAGACTAGAATCCTAGGATGTTACATCGGAGCTGGGGAAAAAATGAATTTTTAAAAAGCGTATGTACACACACACGCATGCACACACACACACACACACACAGTGTTTCAGAAGTATGGTGTGTATCAAGTCTAAACATTTTGTGCTTAATTTTAATCCCTGCCTCCTGAGCTCTAAGGACACCCTGTTGCCATAGCTACATAACAAGCCTGTTGCCATGGCCTATCTCTAAAAAATTGATCTATTGGAACTTAATGGTTTGTTTTTGTTTTATAATTCATTGCAACCTTTACCATTGGTCACACGCACGTGCACACACTCGCACATGTTTTGTGTCCATCATCACTTCATTCATATCCTCAGGGCCTAGAGCAGATGAATGTACAAGTTATTTATTTTTAACTAGTTATTACAGTTTGTGTATTTTTGGATTAAATGACTCCAATAGATTATATTTTTAGATTTAACGCCAGATAGAGACAGGCTATTGCAATGGGGCAGTCCTGTGGCTATGGCAACAAGGCTGTCATGCGCCTGAGGCGTCAGGCTGTTCTAAGATTGGCGTTAAAATGAAGTACAAAAATATTTTGATCAGTCGCACACCATAATACATACTTACATACTTCTGAAACACTTAGAGGCATTCAATAAAAGATAGGAGTGAATGTGTGTTATAACCATAGTGGTCATCAGCTTATCACGTAATCACATCAGAGACTGGCCACACTATACACATTGTTTATATATGTATGAACAATAGGCTTATTTGTGCACCCACCCAGACAACCTCTCTCTTCCCTGGCTCACATGTGCCGATCATGTGGTGGTAGTAGCTTGCTGCATGGAGTGGGTGTTACAGAACATCCTAAAGGTGACCTTTTTCCTCTACGAAATTCTGTCTGGCTTCCCAAATTAGCTCTATCTTGCTAATGGTATTGGAGTGGCATTTTACAGGAACTCTTGCACTAGTCATGTTAGTCAGAGACTATATGTCACAATGAAATGTATTTGAGATGCTGACTAGTGCTGTGAATCAGAGAGGTTCATAACATGGCATAGTTTAATTGTTTCAGTCTGTGGACCTTCTTCAGGAAAAGCTGAAGAAGGTCCACGGAATGAAATGTTCTTTAACAATTATACTATGCTATGTTAAGCTACTATATACTCATTCAAGTACTGGTTAACTCAGTCAATCAGTCAGTCACCGTACGTGTGTCTATAATTCATTTCAGTTCCTGTGTGATATGTTTCTGAATCTGTATGACTGTTCCTAGCTAACAGTAACACATGAAATACCCAGGGACTTCACCTCTGCTAGGTATGTGAGATTCCCCTGGGAAGTTCCCATTGGAGTCATACTTTGTATTATGTTTTAAATATTATGAGCAGTTGGTAAAGTATTGGTATAATAGTTAATGTGAAATAGTATTAAAACTGTACATGTGTACTTCAATAGGTTGCCATTGGCTACCATCCCTTAGTTACCATGGCAGAAAGTCGTTATATTAAAGATGTATCTTTTTAAGCAGACCTTGTGCACTTGATCACTTCACCAATCGGATCCTCCTTTGCAAACTGTGCACTAGTCTGTGCCACTAATTGCTAGCCACTCCTACTTGGTCCTCCATGACATAGCAATATTCCCATGGTGTAGTTTGAATGTCTTCTTTTCCCTTGGGGCACAAGTGACAGTTTTCCCAAGTCAAATGACGAACTACGTATGGAGTGTTTTAAATACTATACTGTCTCTAGCGTGTTGTTGTTGTTGTTAACCCTCAGAGGGCATGCGCGAGAGGATTATAGTAGTCGTCCTGTCTGTTGGTCTGTCTGTCTGTCTGTCTGTCTGTCATGCTCTGATTTTGGAGAATTAACAGTTGATTTAAGTATGAACTTACCCAGGACGAAGATTTAAGACCTTTTATTGTGCTACTTTTTTTTAATTTTGTGGCTAATCGTTGAGAAAACACGAATTTTCAGCTCCACAGTATAGGTACCAGCTTTTATGGGCAACGCCCCCTAGCGTCACGTCATAATCAAGTGAGCAAATAATTTCTTGCAGCCCAGCGGTGTAGTTTGATTTATGCTCAGGGAAGTTAACAGAAGTGAAGTTTCACGTTGAAAATGTATACAGGTGAGTGTTTCTGGCTAGTTAGCTTCTTCTCTTATGAAGACAGCATTTCCATGTACCATTTTCATTGGTCAAGCTATTTCGATGCCTCATTAAAACAGCTAACAGATTGCTTGTTCTTTTGGAAGGAGATTATATTGTAATAGCTAGGCAGTGTTTAATAGCCTGAGGGTTCGCACTTTTGGTGCTTCATTTTTTTTTGTAGTCATTGTTGTTGTTGTTGTTTTGTTCATTAGTTTTTTAATTATTAACAAATATTTGTAATAATTCTGGCTGTTTTCCTGTGTGACTGGTATTGTGTGTCAAGTTGTTGTGAGGTGCTTGCTTGCTTGACTGTGAATAGTGTATGAGAAAGTTAACAGTTGTGATAAAGGTGAATTGCATCCAGTTACCGTGGTTACCCACCTTTGCAGCACCCACCCCATGGCCCAATGTGGCATGTTTTGCCAGTTCCTGTGTTATGTAATATTATGTAATTATATTAAGTACATGCTAATTATTATTTGCAAGGCAACTGATTGTCATTTCCTGACATGAGAGAGAGGGAGGGAGGGATTGATATCAACATTCCAGTGCCCTGAAGTAGCACTCCAAGTGCATTCATTTCATTAGGTCAATTAAATCCAGCAACTACCCAAGCTAGGCTCCAAATTTGTCAGGCTCCAGGTTTAACACATGTGGACTCCAGATGCAGCTGCTTGCCATTTGCAAATATCAGTGTGCAATAACATCAAATACAAATAATGAAAAAGTAATAGATTTTTTTTTTCATTCTCTCTGCTGCCATTCTTTCTGAGGTAGCAAGAAAATGGAGTATGTTAATTGAGATTGAGGGACTAATTATTCCAATGATTCTGTCATTCTTGGCGGATAATTATAATAATAGCAAATTTTCTCGTTCTAACAGCCAATATTGTTAATTAAAACTTAACTCGACGTTTCGACTTCTTGCCAAAGTCGAAACGTCGAGTTAAGTTTTAATTAACAATATTGGCTGTTAGAATGAGAAATTTTGCTATTACAGTAAACCCTCAGTTATCCGAACCCCGTTTGTCCAAACTCTCGCTAATCCGAACACCATTTTTGGGAATTATAATGATATTCATTGGAATTTTGCTGTGCATTAAATAGATGAGAGATTAAGATCCCATTCAAAATGACTTATTTCAAAATCCGAACATTTCAAATATTCGAACAACCCTCGGTCCTGAGGTGTTCGGATAACTGAAGGTCTACTGTATTAAGAATATTATTTTAATGAAAGGACCCAAAGTACAAGCTGTGAGGACTATTGTTGCAGTGTTAAGTCCAAGCCCGTTGCATGTGGAAGTAGTGAGCAGAGCAGTGGGTGTGTGAATTGAAGATGAAGTTTATTGTTTTTCTAATTGCTTTTCATTTCAATTTCTCACACCACTAGTGAAATCAATTCCAGTTGGCATTTCATTTGTCTCTCTATAGAGCAGCTATTGGTACAGAAATCAGATATACTCAACTAATCGAGCTACAAATAGTGTAATTCGGGAAAAGAAGTGACTGATTGAAGTGACGGTAGCTCATCAACTTTAGATTTTAATGTATGCAATGTTTCATCTTCGCATATGTAAAATATTGTAACATTATAATCTTTTAACACTTTAAAATATAGTAACGTCATCTTCAAATTAACGTCATCTTCAAATATAGTAACGCCATCTTCACACTGTAAAATATAGTAACATCATCTTCACACTGTAAAATAATAGTAACATCATCTTCACACTGTAAAATATAGTAACATCATCTTCACGCTGTAAAATATAGTAACATCATCTTCACACTGTAAAATATAGTAACATCATCTTCACACTGTAAAATATAGTAACATCATCTTCACACTGTAAAATATAGTAACATCATCTTCACGCTGTAAAATAATAGTAACATCATCTTCACACTGTAAAATATAGTAACATCATCTTCACACTGTAAAATAATAGTAACATCATCTTCACACTGTAAAATATAGTGACATCATCTTCACACTGTAAAATATAGTAACATCATCTTCACACTGTAAAATATAGTGACATCATCTTCACACTGTAAAATATAGTAACATCTTCACACGTGTAAGTATAGTAACATATGTCTTCTTGGTGTGCTGCAGGATTGTAGAGAGCTATGACCCATGTTCCAATACTTGGCAGCAGCTGGAAGATATGCTACAAGAGCGGAGCAGCGTGGTGACTGTAGCTCTGGGGGACTACATTTATGCCATTGGAGGCTACGATGGATTCAGTAGTTGCTTGCGGAGTGTTGAACGCTACGACATGTCCTCTAGCACTTGGTCGTACGTCTCGGACATGTGTGTTGCTCGTAGCATGCATGATGTGGCCGTGCTCAACAAGCGTCTGTTTGTCGTCGGGGGTTACGACGGAGGCGGGGATTTGGCCAGCTGCGAGGTGTACACGCCTGAACTCAACAAGTGGGAGCTGATCAAAGAAATGGGATCCCCTCGCTGTATGTCAGGAGTGGGCGTGGTGGGCTCCTCCCTCTTTGTGGTAGGCGGGTGTGACTGCTCACAAAATTTAAGTAGCGTTGAAGTGTATGATGAAGATAAAGGCGTGTGGGATCGAGTGGCAGATATGAAAGAACAACGGAGCGGGCATGGAGTTGCTGTAGTGGGAAAGAAGCTGTATGCACTGGGTGGTTACCGTGGGCCTGAAGACGGGTACTCGAGCAGTGTGGAATGTTACGATGTGGAGTCAGACTGTTGGTCCAGCGTAGGTTCAATGAAAGCTGAGCGGCGACGGTTTGGTTGTTCTTGATACTTGACCACCACTTACCTAATCTTCGTCACATCACTGTCTATCTATTCAGCAAATGTGCCAAATATCTCTATTTATTTATTCAGTTGTGTTATTTTTGTTTATATATCATTATTTATATTTTTTTTAAATTTATTTTTTTATATATAACCTATTTATAGAGGGAAAGAATTGTTTTCTTTTTATAACTATAATATTAACTAAAAATAACTCACATAGCTACAGAGTTGAACTGTTACTGGATTAATGGAATATACACAAGTGGAACACTGAAGTAAGGAAGTGCGAAGTGGTACATTTATTCATGCATTGATTAGAACAGGTGCAACTGTAGCAGTCAGTAAAACTAATGGGCATATTAATCACTAAATTGTTACATATTTCTCATTCTTGCTTAGTTCTCTTCCCTCTATTCTTCATCGCTCCTGACTGCCCATTCTGACTTCACTCTGTTCTTGCTACATGGATAACAGACATTACACACCTCCATAGTTACCTGACCTGTGTAACTATCACTTGTCCTACCATGACGGTGCTGGGGTCACTCAGACGCCAGTTATCACTGCATGTGAGTCCAAAGTTGAACTGTCGCTGAAAAAAAAAAAAGGAATATAAACTGAAGTACGGACAGAAGTTGAACATTTTATTCCTTGATATGAACAAATTCAAGCTGTAACACTATTGGCAAGAATTAAACACTTGGTAATAATGTAGCTAGAATAACAACAAAGGGTGGGCTTCTGTATGAATATGGTTAGTGATAATTCATGTATAAAGTAACAGGTTAAAAATTTAATTTTCTCTATGTCTCCAACTGTAAGATAGTACACTTTTCATTTAACATTTCCTTATAAGGGTAACTCCTGAATTTGGAACTATCCTCATAGGAAATGTAGAACCCAAGGTGAACAAAGAAAATTCAATTTTCATCCTGCATCAATTCTCAAGTATTAGCTATAATTGTTATCATAATGTATGAGTAATGTGATATCAGGAAGTGAGAGCTCATTATGAGCTACAACACTTACCAAATTGTAACTTCTGGTTTTACTGAAGTCTAGGATGCTAGTCTGCTATACGTTGTTAGGTGGGGTTGATAAAGTAAACTTAAGTTAAAAGTCTGCCCCAAGCCAATGGTACGTGCCAAGGACCAAATGTGTTATCGATATCATTATTCAATCATCACGCTACTATCATGTGACACATGTTTGTTTCTATTCATCCCCTTTATTTGTGAACTCCTGATAGTGTATCACTTCACTGCACTCACTTGCCAACAATAACAACAATATAATTACAACAACACAACAACAATTGTTTAAAATCTGACTAGTCCATTTGAAAGATCATGCCACATAAATGACAATGTTTAATTACCAATTATTATATCTATTTTCACATAGACAGTTGTCCTTGTAGCCATGGCAATCGTCCTGTTCTAATGCTCACCTGGTCTTTGAATAGTCCATTTGGTGAGAGAAGGTCTTTCTTGTTTCTCTTAGTCCTAGCTTCCAGCCACCATGTCAGGTTGTCTCCTCCTTCTCCTTTCACCCACTGCATCTCTCCAGGTAGGAAACTCATGGCCAGCACTATGCCAACGAAGATCAACAAAACCAGCCAGCTCCCCGGGTACTGAATCAAAATATTGGGTGACTTGAAGATAATGACCATACACATGCTTGTATATACATTAGTTATTCACATGAAGGTGTATTTAATGGTAAGCCATTTCAAATTGCAATTCCATTAACATATTAACCTTTTGGCCCTCTTCTGCCTCTGCTTGAGTCTTTTAGTCTACCCAAACTTGTTACCCTCTATCTCCTTTGTCCCCTTTCTCTCCTTACTGCTCTGTCTCCTTCCTGCTCTGGACAGTTCCCTCAGGTTTGCTCTCCTACGCATGCCCTAGTGCTTGTTGCAATTCTCCCGCCCTGTCCTCATGATGCCCTCCACCTAGCCCGGCCTGCTTGGTTCTAGAAGGGCCTGGTTAGCTACGTTTAAACAGAGTTTAACCTTCATTTTATTTTAGCTACTCCATTAAAGAGGATGAGCCCAAATCCATCAGTAGGACTGTTGAAGTAACTTTACCATCTCACCTCATCCATTGCAGGTTTAATGGCAACTATGAGAGCAGCAAGTATTAGAAATCCAAGAGACAGGTACCAGATGTGATCTCTGACTCTCCAGATGGCCTGGATCACTGGCTTCACGTACCGGTACTCTGATATGGTATGGTACAGCTCAGCGAGAGTTGGATAGACCTGGTCCATCACTGGTAGCTACACTTAGCTCAGCTGGATTATCTCACCAGTCTCTGACTCTATCTCTGGCACATGAGGGTAGGTGTGGGAAGTGTGCAAATGTGAAACCGTCCCAGGGAAATGCCATAGAGTATCACCATGTGAATATTCCTAACAAATATGTTGCCCCAAGGCTATTGGCATTTTAAGATTCATGATGTCTTATGAGTTTCCTCTTACGTCGTCTTCTCTCTGTGAATTTATAGATGTATGACGGAGTTATCTCTGAATGATGAGGCTTTGAAATATAACCATTTTACAAATTTAGAAACGTATCCAGTGCACAAATAAACAATTTATTATGCTTGTACAATATGGGGTAGACATTTCAGTCTCACACTTGTATTTTCACTCGCTTTCAGCTTGTAAAGTTAGTTATATGCTGATGATGCGAAGAAATGATCCACTACTCTCTCTAGTCTTTGTTATGTTTGTCATGTCGGTCAATGCAATGTAATGCCAGATTGAGGCCATTGGCCGACGTGTCATGAACTCTTTACCGAGGCTGGATCATTGTTTTATGTAGAGTTGTGCTTCCTTGAGGAAGATAAAGTGCTGGGTCAGAACTTCAGGCTGGCTATCCTGGGGCATCTAGAATGAGAGCATTTGCATGTGGCGTTATTTGGTGGCCAAAGTGGATAGTGAGGCCATACTACATTGCTGGTTTCTCAAGCACCACCCACTTCAATTTTTCATAAAGTTGCATTTTGAATTTATTAATTAACAATTGTGGTTTAATAATAGTTTATTGCGCGTGCGTGATAGAGAGCACAAATGACATTCACACAGTGAAGCTAGCCAGCCACTGATGGTGTGAGGTTGCATATAGCTCTTCCAGCATCAAGTCCAATCTTTTTGCAGTTTCCAACAAAACTAGTGTAGTTAAGAGTGGCGAGTAGTTACTATACCTAGTAACAACAGACCTTTTACCAGTACATCAGTAACCTGACCACGCAAAAGAAACAGCAGCTTCCTGTTTGCTTTTCATGATGATTGCCTGAGAAACAATTAATAATTTTGTATACAGCGAGGGGATCCCATTTATTTGATCAGCTCCCACTTGTTGAGTTCAGGCGAGTACACCTCGCAGCTGGCCAAATCCCCGCCTCCGTCATAACCCCCGACGACAAACAGACGCTGGTTGAGCACGGCCACATCATGCATGCTACGAGCAACACACATGTCCGAGATGTACAACCAAGTGCTAGAGGACATGTCGTAGCGTTCAACACTCCGCAAGCAACTACTGAATCCATTGTAGCCTCCAATTGCATAAATGTAGTCACCCAGAGCTACAGTCGTCACACTACTCCGCTCTTGTAGCATATCTTCCAGCTGCTGCCAAATATTGGAACATGGGTCATAGCTCTCTACAATCCTGCAGCACACCAAGAAGACACATGTTACTATACTTACACGTGTGAAGATGATGTTACCATATTTTACAGTGTGAAGATGATGCTACTATATTTTACAGTGTGAAGATGTTACTATATTTTACAGTGTGAAGATGTTACTATATTTTACAGTGTGAAGATGTTACTATATTTTACAGTGTGAAGATGATGTTACTATATTTTACAGTGTGAAGATGATGTTACTATATTTTACAGTGTGAAGATGATGTTACTATATTTTACAGTGTGAAGATGTTACTATATTTTACAGTGTGAAGATGGCGTTACTATATTGAAGATGACGTTACTATATTTTAAAGTGTTAAAAGAGTATAATGTACAATATTTTACACATGTGAAGATGAAACATTACATACATTAAGTTGTAATAAAGTGACATGTTCTGAAAACACAGATAGGCATGAGATAACCTAAAGTTGATGAGCTATCATCACTTCAATCAGTCGCTTCTTTTCCCGAATTACACTATTTGTAGCTCGATTAGTCGAGTTATCTGATTCCTGTACCAATAGCTGCTCTATAGAGTGACAAATGAAATGCCAACTGGAATTGATTTCACTAGTGGTGTGAGAATCTGAGATGAAAAGCAATTAGAAAAACAATAAATAAAAATAATAAACTTCATCTTCAATTCACACAACCACTGCTCTGCTCACTACTTCCACATGCAACGGTCTTGGACTTAACACTGCAACAATAGTCCTCACAGCTTGTACTTTGGAGCCTTTCATTAAAATAATATTCTTAATAATGAAAATTTCTCATTCTAACAGCCAATATTGTAACCCGACGTTTTGACTTTAGGAAGAAGTCGAAACGTCGAGTTAAGTTTTAATTAACAATATTGGCTGTTAGAACGAGAAAATTTGCTATTATTATAATTATCTGCCAAGAATGACAGAATCATTGGAATAATATTCTTAGTCCCTCAATCTCAATTAACATACTGAATTTTCTTGCTACCTCAGAAAGAATGGCAGCAGAGAGAATGATAAAACAAAATCTATTACTTTTTCATCATTTGTATTTGATGTTATTACACACTGATATTTGCAAATGGCAAGCAGCTACATCTGGAGTCCATGTGTTAAACCTGGAGCCTGACAAATTTGGAGCCTAGCTTGGGTAGTTGCTGGATTTAATTGGCCTAATGAAATGAACACTTGGAGTGCCACTTCCGGGCACTGGAATGTTGATATGACAATCAGTGCCTTGCAAATAATAGCATGTACTTAATACAGTACATAATATTACACAACACAGGAACTGGCAAAACATGCCACATTGGGCCATGGGGTGGGTGCTGCAAAAGTAGGTAACCATGGTAACTGAATGCAATTCACCTTATCACAACTGTTAACTTTCTCCATACAGCATTCACACAGTCAAGCAAGCAAGCACCTCACAATAACTTGACACACAATACCAGTCACACAGGAAAACAGCCAGAATTATTGCAAATATTTGAATTAAACAATATATTTGAATTAAACAACTAATGAAACAAAACAACAACAACAACAATGACTACAAAAAAAATGAAGCACCAAAAGTGCGAACCCACAATATAACTATCTCCTCCCAAAAGAACAAGCAATCTGTTAGCTATTTTAATGAGGCATCAAAATAGCTTGACCAATGAAAATGGTACATGGAAACGCTGTCTTCATAAGAGAAGAAGCTAAACTAGCCAGAAACACTCACCTGTATACATTTTTAACGCGAAATTTCACTTCTTTAAACTCCGTTCCCTGAGCATAAATCAAACTACACCGCTGGCTGCAAGAAATTATTTGCTCACGTAATTATGACATGACGCTAGGGGGCGTTGCCCATAAAAGCTGGTACCTACTGCGGAGCTGAAAATTCGTGTTTCTCAACGATTAGCCACAAAATAAAAATAAAAGTAGCACAATAAAAGGTCTTAAATCTTCGTCCTGAGTAAGTTCATACCTAAATCAACTGTTAATTGTCAGTATTCTCCAAAATCAAAGCGTGACAGACAGACAGACAGACAGACAGACCAACAGACAGGACGACTACTACTATAATCCTCTCGCGCATGCTTGCTGAGGGTTAACAACAACAACAACACACTAGAGACAGTATAGTATTTAAAACACTCCATACATAGTTCGTCTTTTGACTTGGGAAAACTGTCACTTGTGCCCCAAGGGAAAAGAAGACATTCAAACTACACCATGGGAATATTGCTATGTAATGGAGGACCAAGTAGGAGTGGCTAGCAATTAGTGGCACAGGCTAGTGCACAGTTTGCAAAGGAGGATCCGATTGGTGAAGTGATTAAGTGCAATATTTGACCACACCCACAAGGTCTGCTTAAAAAGATACATCTTTAATATAACGACTTTCTGCCATGGTAACTAAGTGATGGTAGCCAATGGCAACCTATTGAAGTACACATGTGAGCGGGCGTAACTCCACTCACTACGGGACTATAAGGTGAAGGACCAGCCAACCCGACCGTGTCCAGGCCAAGGAGGAGAGCACAACAGCCAAGGCACGACCAGTTGACGCCAGTATCCAGCTGATAACCGAAGCCCAAGCTGACCCGAGGTTGAGTGAGGTTGAGTTAATTGATGGCTAGCTTGGACGACGACTCTCTAGTTACCAGCAAGATGGGAGCTGCTACGAAGGAGCAACTCGGTGAAGAAATCCGTTATTGACAAAGTCTCCAGTTACAAATATTTCCTTTTTAGAACAGGGCAAGAGTGAACAGATATTGTCTGTTTATATAGAGAGTGAGATGTGCTAGCTAATGGATCGATAGTGATGGAATGTATGCATTATTGTAACTATGAATGAAACACTAAAAGGTTACTATGGAAATGTTTGTGTTTGTTGTTTCTGGGTGCCAGACTTGCTGTCTCCAGTTATAGAGGTAAGGGGGAGGGGCTGCCTGCAGCAGAGGTTCCAACACAGCCGTTGTTCAGGGAGCTACCTGAACAACATGTACAGTTTAATACTATTTCGCATTAACTATTATACCAATACTTTACCAACTGCTCATATTTAAAACATAATCCAAAGTATGACTGAGGAAATCAATCCAATGGGAACTTCCCAGGGGAATCTCACATACCTAGCAGAGGTAAGTCCCTGGGTATTTCATGTGTTACTGTTAGCTAGGAACAGTCATACAGATTCAGAAACATGATCACACAGGAACTGAAATGAATTATAGACACACGTACGCTGACTGACTGACTGACTGAGTTAACTCTACAGTACTTGAATGAGTATATATTAGTTTAACATACCATAGTATAATTGTTAAAGAACATTTCATTCCATGGGCTTTCTTCAGCTTTTCATTATAGCTGAAGAAGGTCCACAGACTGAAACAATTAAACTATGCCATGTTAAGCTAATATATACTCATTCAGGTTGATACTCATAGCAATGAACCTCTCTGATTCACAGCACTAGTCAGCATCTTAAAACATTTCATTGTGACATATAGTCTCTGACAAACAGGACTAGTGCAAGAGTTCCTGTAAAATGCCACTCCAATACCATTAGCAAGATAGAGCTAATTTGGGAAGCCAGACAGAATTTTGTAGAGGAAAAAGGTCACCTATAGGATGTTCTGTAACACCCACTCCATTCAGCAAGCTACTACCACCACAGGATCAGCACATGTGAGCCAGGGAAGAGAGAGGTTGTCTGGGTGCACAAATAAACCTATTGTTCATTCATATATAAAAAATGTGTGTAGTGTGGCCAGTCTGATGTAATTACAGTGATAAGCCTGATGACCACTATGGTTATGACACACATTCACTCCTATCTTTTATTGAATGCCTCTAAGTGTTTCAGAAGTATGTAAGTATGTAAGTATGTAAGTATGTAAGTATGTAAGTATGTAAGTATGGTGGTGTGCGACTGGTCAAAATATTTTTGTACTTCATTTTAATGCCAATCTTAGAACAGCCTGACGCCTCAGGCGCATGACAGCCTTGTTGCCATAGCCACAGGACTGCCCATTGCAATAGCCTGTCTCTATCTGGCATTAAATCTAAAAATATAATCGATTGGAGTCACTTAATCCAAAAATACACAAACTGAAATAACTAGTTAAAAAATAAATAACTTGTACATTCATCCAGCTCTAGGCCCTGAGGATATGAATGAAGTGATGATGGACACAAAACATGTGCGTGTGTGTGTGCGCGTATGAACAATGGTAAGGTTGCAATGAATTATAAAACAAAAACAAACCATCAAGTTCCAATAGATCGCATGGCATGGATACATTAATAAGGACACAACAGATCACTATTCAGCTCTGTGAGAGGACATAGAACTATAATTAGCTCTTCGTACAACTGTTTAGATCACAGAATTAAAAGTTTGCATGAAATAATAAAAATATATCATAGACTAAATCCACTAAATGTTCTATTGTGTATCTTTGATTACCTGACATAAAATTACAAAAAAAAACTCGCCACCTGCTAATTTCACTATCTAGGGCTTCTGAACAAGTTCACCATAGAAACTGGCCATTCCTGTCTCATGGACTGACCAATACACATCCACAGATACGAATGCAATAGCAACTAAAATTACAGTTTAATGTATGAATCAAATTAGAAGTACCAATTACTTTTGCTCTATAATTACAATTACTTTGAAGTATGTACAATCATTGTAATTAACTTGTAATTAAAAATATTACAATTACAACAACACTGAGTCAGTAGGCACCAAAAAGAGTTCCGGATCATGATTAAATATTGGGGGAAAAGGTACGTCATTTCATAAAATACAGCCGTTCCATTCGCCTGTGTTACTATTTTAATCTTTCTCATTTACCGTATGAATAGCGTTTATTTGATAAAACGTTCCGTTTTTTTTTTACAGGCTCCTGAGGCGGAACTTGTAGGGTAATAAAAATTTGAAACCATCCAATTCTGAATTGTGTTGCAGAGAATCGTAAGCTCAACCACTGCATGGAATCGATGTTTTTTAGATGTTAAGACCCTCACGGGCTTAAACTTTTTACTGGCGGAGGTCCAATATTATAGCTAGCAGAAGACCTACAAAGTGCAGACCTGGTTATAGCTGTGTGCCCGGCAAAGCTTCAGTGAGCTGCTTTAGTGAAGTGAGTTAGATTTTTTGTACGAGTCATTTTGCACTATCTCCATAGCATTTAATGGGTGATACAAGGCCTTAGCTTGCTGGTATAGCTATAGAAGAGTTTCTAACTAGAAAGTATGAGTGAATTGACGGAAAAGCTTAACCGCTTTTTACTGTTTTAGTCAACGGTGTTGGCCGTTTAGCTAAATTTGGTACGGAACCCAACAGTAATAATTTTGGTAAAAAAACTACCATTTTTTACGGCTATACCAGGAAAGAGAATCCGAAACTTTATTTTGTCTTCTACTGTATTCACAAGAACCTCTGAGAGGCTCGCAATACTGATCATTCTTAGAGAGATGGGAAAAGGTCGACCCCTAGTCCATTGTGTCCCAGACATGGCCGTGGTGTTTATGCAGCTCGTAAAGTTGCAAGGTGTACAAACCATGACTTACATAACATGTGTCTGAGGGTTGTCAAGTGACCAGCACACATTATGTAATCCCAAGATGACTTGCCAACAAATTCACCCCTTACCATATGTTAATACAGCTGCCCCCATCCACCATCAAACCAAAGAAACATGAACCAATTTCTTTCTCTATCACCCTCTCTCACACACTCTCTCCTTCCCTCTCTGCTATCTCACTTACTGATTTAATTTCCTATTGTGTTCTAAGATCCAGTTCAGAAAAGTATTATAAGATGTATATTCCTGCATGCGGGAAGTTGCCGTATCAAACTGAGGGTATATAGGCCTACTATGATATTAGGAGAAGATGCTGTGGGATGTAGCTAAGCCATCCAGAGTCCTAAGTATTGATTCTGCTATGATTTAAAGGTACTATTAGCTCTGGCTAAGGTCTTGTTCTACATTATTATTTATGTCAAAAAAAGCATTATGACAAAATTAAACTAAACAACTTCATTAAAACCATTTTGCAGCTGAACAGTCAGTTGCAGCTGTCTTCTTAACAGTTGCAACTATAACAACTGAAGGAGTATTTCATATGCATTGAAACTGAGTAATATTATATATGCAAGTAGAAAAAGCATGTAGCTAATTAAAAAAATAGTGGACATGGGAAAAAATTCTAAGGAAAAAATGAGTCAAAGATTACAAATGGGATACAGCTTCAAATGTTTTCGACAAGATAATACTGTAAGCATACAAAAAAAAGAGCAATGAAGGGGATATAAACTTAATACTGCATGGCCAAGTAAGTCCGAGGGCTTGCATATCAAATACATTTTGGGTGTGTGATATGTCACTTCAAATGAATGATAAAGGCTTGAAAAACAAAGCATCTGTAACTCTTCTAGAACAAAATAAAAGCACATTAACTCATCCACAATAATCTCTTCAATGATGCCAAAGTTTGGGACTAAATCTGTTCCGGTCACCACAACACTGCCACAACACTGCCATGACTGTATCTAGTTCCAGATATTTCTATCCATTTAACACTATACATGAAGACAGAATAAATGATAATGTACACAGCAAGAAGCAAATCTTACCTTTTCAAAGTTGAATCATTTGTGAGTTCAGTTAGCACGGAAACTATTTTGTCCTTGTGGTTCACATCAGACAGTAGGTTCAGGGATGCTGTTTAAAGAGTAAAAATGGTTAATATAATTTTTTTTTAACATTTAACTTCTAATTAAGTGCTTACATGGTCCAACCATAGTGTTTTTTTTTCCACAGCACTGGCAGTTTGTGTTACTGTGCTAAATGAGTAGCATATCATTTGCTGATGTCGATTAGCAAAAGTCTTTGGAATATTTTTATAGCACCTCACTCGATGGGCTAGATTCTTAAAATATGAATGTTTTCCTTCAAATCTCATGCACCAGAATCATACAAGTGGTCCAAATCTGCAAAAATATATGTAAGCATATATAGTTTTTCTATTATGTGTTCGATGTACTTCTTTATGCAGTCAGGATAGTGAATCATGTAGTGCATTCTAGGAATAATGGTACATGATGGGTATAGGTCCTTGAAAGTATCATGATGCTCCTGAATCAGTTCCCTCAAATGGCTAATACAATTCAATGTAATAGTTGGTGCAAGTAAGTAGTCCATAATGCTAAGAAGGAGCAAAAAGTTCTTCCATTTTTCATCATCTTCTGAAACTTGATCTCATCTCTGGATGGTCCACTGCATGAACATTATGCTACAACTTTCGGCATTCACCGAGATTCAGTTTTGAATACATCTATGTACTTTCATGTAACTGAAGGCCTCGTTCCAGATGTCATGCATGATGTCCTTGAAGGTTGTCTTCCATATGAGATGAAGGAGTTACTAAGACACCTGTTCCAGTCTGGTGTTCTTACCCTTGGTAATCTAAATGAAATAATTAACCACTTCCCTTATGTTTGTACAGATTAAGAAACAAACCGGCAGCTATATCTGTAGCTACTATGTCTTCGTCTGATCATGCTCTCAAGCAAACTGGTAGGTGCATTATTATTGTATTACTACTATACTGAAGATTGCTGAATATGTTATTAGCTTCACAGATGTGGTGTCTTGGGCGTTTACTTCCCTTGATGATTGGTACACTGGCTAGCATGTGTAGCGCTACTTCTAGGTAGAAAGGATTCTGCATTGAACTAAATACAAGAATAAAAAAGAAAAGTTCCAAGGATGACTAATTTAAATTAATATTTTTTTTCACCTGTGATTCCATACTTGTTTTAGTTGCTAAGCAATGCCGGCACTTTCGCAAAGCTGCATTTAGAGCTTTGTAACCCCCCCAAATATTGACTTGCAAGGTTGTTAGCAGGAACCGGGTTAAAGTACCATAAAACTTATATTGGCATCCTCTAATGTCAAATGTCACACCTTCCTATAATGATATATATATATAGTGTATATAATATTATGTGTGATTAAGAAGTCAATAAAAAACGTACCACATTTCTAACAATTTTACATCAATCATAAAACCCTCTAATATTCTGTCAACATCATCATAATATACCATTATTTGTAAAAAAGGACAGTCAGAATCAATAGAAAAGAGCTAGTGTTGTTTGTAAACACTACCATCACAGTAATCATTTAGTGAGCCTTCTTGACATTGATGCCCTCTCAACACCTAATTATAAATAAATGTGCAGGTTAAAAAAAATAACAATAGTAAAGTAAAAATT